>Ga0209311_1002093_pt1 | contig 14844 bp, 10 predicted proteins | sample AD_UKC045_MetaG_FD_184417 | JGI IMG/M metagenome (GOLD analysis project Ga0209311, IMG submission 184417) | Active sludge microbial communities of municipal wastewater-treating anaerobic digesters from USA - AD_UKC045_MetaG (SPAdes) (version 2) | ecosystem: Engineered > Bioreactor > Anaerobic >... | reverse complement strand
CATGCCGGTCTCTACTTTTACCTCCTTTGTTTTGGAGGGCGGCAAAGCAAAGGAGGTAAAAGTAGAGACCGGCATGCGCACCGAGACGAAATTGGAAATTATTTCAGGATTAAACCCGGGTGATTCACTTATTACCACTGGCATTCTCCAGCTTCGTGCGGGTATGGCAGTGCAGGTATTGAAAATAAATACTGAAAGCAAACAATAATAAGCCTTCGGCTTTGAATGGATAGTTTGAGGAGGGGAAACAAATTGTAATTCGTAAAAGTTAAATCAGTATGGCTAGTTTATCCAATATAAGTATTAACCGTCCGGTGCTGGCGATTGTAATGTCGTTGGTCATTATTCTGTTTGGCTTTATTGGTTTTTCGTTTTTAGGTGTTCGTGAATTTCCAAGTGTTGATCCGCCCATCATTACAGTCTCAACAAATTATGTTGGTGCCAATGCCGATGTAATTGAATCACAAATTACCGAGCCACTGGAGGAGGCCGTAAATGGTATTCCAGGTATTCGGGGAATTACCTCTACGAGTCGCGAAGGACGAAGTAGCATCACGGTAGAATTTGAATTAGGAGTTGATCTTGAAACAGCTGCGAATGACGTACGTGATAAAGTTTCAGGTGCATTAAGTCGACTTCCTCGTGATGTTGATCCACCAGTGGTAGAAAAAGCGGATGCCGATTCAAGTCCCATTATTTTTATGACGATTCAGAGTGATAAGCGTGATCCACTTGAACTCTCGAAGTATGCTGAAAATGTTTTTAAAGAAAGAATCCAAACCATACCCGGAGTAAGTTCTGTGGGAATCTGGGGACAAAAGCGCTACTCTATGCGTTTGTGGATGGATCCGATAAAGCTCGCATCATTGAAGCTTGCACCATCGGATGTACTACAAGCAGTTAATCGTGAAAATGTAGAGCTTCCGTCTGGACGCGTGGAGGGACAAAATACAGAACTCACTGTGCGCACTATGGGTAGACTCAGCACAGTGGAAGACTTTGATAATCTAATTGTAAAAGAAGATGGTGATCAGGTAGTACGTTTTAAGGATATCGGTCATGCACAACTCTATCCTGAGAATGATCGCACCTTATTACGAAGAGATGGTATGCCAGGTGTTGCCATTGCTGTGGTAGCGCAGCCAGGTGCAAACAACATTGACATATCAGAACGACTCAATGCAAAAATAGAACAGATCAAACGTGATTTGCCCGAAGATATTACCTACACAATGAGTTATGACTCTACGGAATATATTCGCGCCTCTATTTTTGAAGTGGAGGAAACCATCATCATTGCATTTTGCTTAGTGCTCTCTATCATCTTTCTCTTTTTACGTGATTGGCGAACAACGATTATTCCAATTGCTACTATACCAATCTCTCTTATAGGTGCTTTCTTTTTTATGTACCTCTTGGGATTTACAATTAATGTGCTTACGCTTTTAGGAATAGTGTTGGCTATTGGAATTGTTGTGGATGATGCAATTGTGGTACTCGAGAATATCTATGTAAAAATAGAAGATGGAGAAGAACCAGGAGAAGCCGCACGTAAAGGGTCAACTGAAATTTACTTTGCTGTTATTTCTACTACCGTAGCGGTTATTGCAGTTTTTCTTCCGGTGATTTTTCTTCAGGGTCTCACTGGTCGGTTATTTCGGGAGTTTGGATTAGTGGTAGCAAGTGCAGTAGGTATTAGTGCATTTGTTTCCCTTACACTCACGCCAATGATGAGTGCTACTATTTTAAAGAGACGTGAAAAGCATAATTGGTTTTATACTAAAACAGAACCCTTCTTTGATAAACTCACAGCAACTTATTCAAAGTCGTTGGCTGCTTTTATGAAGGTACGCTGGATGGCTTTTGTAATTATTCTAGCTTCTGTTGGAATGATTTATCTATTCTTCATCATTGTTCCGTCTGAACTTACACCAATGGAAGATCGAAGCGAATTCCGACTGCAGGCACAAGCACCTGAAGGTTCTACATTCGAGTACATGGATGGATATGTAAAAGAGTTAACCGATTTTATCAACAAGGAGGTTCCTGAAAGAGATGGTATGGTAAGCGTTACAGCACCAGGCTCTGGTGGTTCAGCTGCCAACACAGGATTTGTACGGGTTATTTTGAAAGATCCGAAAGACCGAACAAGAACACAACAAGAAATTGTAGACGATGTTACCGGGAAAGTTCGGGTATTCAGTGGTGTTAGAACGTCACTCTCACAAGCTCAAACCATTGGTGATCGAAGAGGAGGACCTCCGGTTCAGTTTGTAATACAAGCGCCTGAAATTGAAAAATTGAAGGAGGTATTGCCTGAGTTTATGCTGAAGGCATCACAAAGTCCAAAGTTTTCTTTTGTTGATCTTGATTTAAAATTTAACAAGCCAGAAATTAATATTTCGATTGATCGTGACAGGGCAAGAAATCTTGGTGTAAACATCATTGATATTTCACAAACGCTTCAGCTTGGTTTAAGTGGCGCGCGCTTTGGATATTTCATTATGGATGGAAAGCAATATCAAATCATCGGACAAGTTGAGCGAGCGGATCGCGATGAACCCTTAGATCTGAAAACACTTTATGTGAAGAACAAACGCGATGAATTAATTCAGCTTGACAATCTTGTAACGATGGAGGAGCAAAGCAGACCGCCACAATTGTATCGCTTCAATCGCTACTCATCGGCAAAGGTAAGCGCCCAGTTAGCAAAGGGAGTAGCGTTGGGAGAAGGTATTGACGAAATGGAGCGAATTGCCAATGAAGTTTTAGATGAAACCTATACCACCAGTTTAGATGGAGCTTCTCGCGAGTTTAGAGAAAGCGCTTCCAGTATTTATCTGGCTTTAATTATTGCCCTTGCTATTATTTACTTAGTGCTCGCTGGTCAGTTCGAAAGTTTCAAAGATCCACTGATCATTATGTTTACCGTGCCACTTGCTTTGGCGGGAGCATTACTATCGCTATGGTACTTTAGTCAGACGATGAATATTTTTAGTCAGATAGGGATCATCATGTTAATTGGCTTAGTGACGAAGAATGGAATTCTGATTGTTGAGTTTGCCAATCAACGCAAAGAGCAAGGAATGAAAGTGATGGATGCGGTAATTGGTGCTGCCGAATCGCGCTTCCGTCCTATTCTGATGACGAGTCTTGCAACGATGCTTGGTATTTTACCTATTGCCTTAGCACTTGGAGCAGGATCTGAAAGTCGCGTTTCGATGGGAATTGCAGTAATTGGGGGAATGGGATTTTCAACGATCCTTACACTTTATGTAATCCCTGCAATTTATTCTTACTTCAGTGGAAAGCAGGGTAGAGCTCATATTGATTAAAAATTGAATTAGATAATCTAACAACATCTGGATAGAGATAGTATGACACGAGTTTTGGTTGTAGTTTTTTTTGCACTGTTATCGCAGTCTGTATTTTCACAAGAAACATTGACGTTAACACGCGCGATTGAATTGGGGCTTCAAAATAATTTTGACATTCAGATCACCAAGCAAGACATTGAAATTGCAGCTAACAATAATAATTGGGGTCAGGCAGGAAGATATCCAACGATCAACTTAATTCTTAACCAAAACAACAACGTTGTTCAGCGTAAACCAGCAAACCCTTTTGCAGTAGCAGGGAAAAATATTAATGATAACATCATCGGCCAGGTCGATATTCAATTTACTTTGTTTCGTGGTTTTGCTATTAACGTAACAAAGAATCAGCTGGCGCGATTGGAAGAAATCAGTCAGGGCAATTCTACTTTTGTAATGGAGACTACCTTGCAAAATATTATCCTCGCCTATTATCAGGCTCTGTTAGATAAAGAAAATTTAAACGTACTGCGCATCAATCGCTCGTTTTCAAAAGAACGATATGAGTTTGTGCGTTTACGTAAATCGCTTGGAGGTGCTATTACATTTGATGTGCTACAAGAACAAAACAATTACCTGACTGATTCGGCCAATGTATTGCAACAGGAAATTCGATACACCAATACCTTGCGCAGTCTTAACTTGTTGTTGAGTGACAGTATCAACCATTCCTACATCTTAACAGATTCTCTTCAGTTTACGGATCAGTCATATGTATACGATGATCTTCGCTCACGCATGGAAAGATCGAATACGAATCTTCACAATCAATTTGTAAACCAGGAAATTTTGCGCAACAATACAAGATTGCAGCAGTCTGCTTTATATCCATCGCTGGTTTTAAATGCCGGAGGGAATGGAAGCATTGACCAATTGAATGCGGACTTTAGACAATCTACCGGACCCTTGCAGGAGAATACAGTTGGGTATGTAAATAGAGATCCTGCACAGCCGGTGTATAACTCAACCAACTCCTCTGTTTTTTCAAATCAAACACTGGTTGGAAATTCGTATGGAGCGTATGCAAACCTCAGCTTGCGCTGGACCTTGTTCAACGGAGGACAAATAAGACGATCGGTTGAGAATGCAAAGATCAATGAGAAGATCGGGTTGCTTTCCATTGATCAATTGAAACTTTCTCTTGAGTACGATCTGCTGACAACGTTTGATTTGTATAATCTTCGCAGACAACTCGTGGCCATTACAATAGAAAAAATGAAGGCCGCAGAATTGAATCTTGAATTGGCAAACGAACGCTATAAAAACGGGGCCCTCAGCGCCATCGACTTGCGCATCGTTCAGGAAAATTATCGAAATGCAGCACTCGAAAAATATTTAGCGCTTTATAGTGTGCTCTCTGCACAAGCCAATTTAATTCGTCTTACCGGAGGTATGCTGGAGCGCGTCATCGATTAATATTGGTATTTCATCCATACTCTGCATTAGCAAAAACTTTAAAAAGTAGATTTCAAAGATGTTCTTATACATCTTGCTTCACTATCTTTGGCTCCCAACCAAAAAACCAATCTGAATTATGCGTAAGAAAATTGTAGCCGGAAACTGGAAAATGAACAAGACCATGGAAGAAGCAAACATTCTGGCCTCTGAAATTATGGGCATGGTGGCCGATGAGGTAAAGAGCGATGCTCAAGTTATTTTTTGCATTCCCTTCCCCTACCTGGTCACCATAAAGAATTTGGTTGGCAGCAACACACGCATTTCTATTGGCGCACAAAACTGCAGCGAGCATGAAGCCGGAGCATACACGGGTGAGACTTCAGCACCGATGCTAAAATCAATTGGAATACCGTATGTAATTCTAGGGCATAGCGAACGCAGACAATATTTTGGAGAAGACGGAGCATTGTTGGTAGAGAAAGTAGACATCGCCTTGAAGCATGGTTTATCTCCTATCTTTTGCTGTGGCGAACCTTTAGAAGTTCGCGAAAGCAACGGACACGAAGCATTAGTAAAAAAACAAGTAGAAGAAAGTCTTTTTCATTTGGATGCTACCAGTCTTCAAAAAGTAGTAATTGCCTACGAACCCGTTTGGGCAATAGGTACTGGAAAAACCGCTAGTTCACAACAAGCACAAGATATGCATGCCGTAATTCGTAAACACCTTGCGGCAAAATACGGACAAGCTGTTGCGGATAGCATTTCCATTTTATACGGAGGAAGTGTTAATGCTGCCAATGCAAAAGAACTTTTCTCCTGCCCAGATGTAGATGGAGGATTAGTGGGTGGCGCTTCGTTGAAGTCGAGAGAGTTTACAGAGATTATAAAGGGGTTTTAATTAAAAATCTTTCTTAATTTTAGAAAAGAAGGTCTTCCTAGTGGAAGACTTTTTTTATATCAAGGATTTGAAATTTGTCTACGTTTGATTTTGTATAACAAGTTCCCTTATAATTTTTTCTTTTTACTACTCTTCAGAATGATTTTCTTTCATGCCAAATCAAATTGAAAAAGAATGACTAAAAAAAAGTACGACATCATCATCATTGGAGCTGGGCACAATGGATTAGTCGCTGCTACATATTTAGCAAAGACTGGCAAGAGTGTTCTTGTTCTGGAAGCGAATGCTGAAATTGGTGGAGCCACTGCAAGTGTACAGGTCTTCCCTGATTTTGATGCACGTTTGTCGCGATACTCGTATTTGGTTTCGTTGTTGCCGGATCAAATCATAAAAGATCTGGGTCTTAATTTCAAAGGTATATCAAGAACGGTAGCGAGTTATACACCCTTTGTAAATAATGGAAGAGATCAGGGTTTGTATATTTCCCGTATTTGGGATGAAAAAACGTTGGCATCTTTTAAAACTCTTCCTGATGGAGGTGAAGAAGCAAAAGCCTGGAGGAAATTTTATGGCGAAATAGCGGAGTTTGCAGAACGTATTGCTCCAACAATGTTAAAGCCATTACCTACGCGATCCGAGTTAAAGTCAGCAATTGGTCTTTCATCCGTATGGGATTATCTGATTGAAAATCCGATTGGTGATGTCATTACAAAAAGATTTAAGGATGATGTTGTTCGAGGTGTAGTGCTTACGGATGCACTCATCGGTACGTATGTGTCAGCGTTTTCCATGCAGGCCAATATTTGTTTTCTCTATCACGTAATTGGAAATGGAAATGGAGAATGGAAAGTACCTGAAGGTGGAATGGGTGCACTTGTTCAGGAATTGGAACGTGTTGCGAAAGCATCTGGAGTCACCATTAAAACAAATAGTCGCGTTACAAAAGTGCATTCCGATAAAAATGAAGTGAGTGTTACTCTGGAAGATGGAAGTACTATCTCTGCTGAATATTTATTGTCGAATGCAGCACCACAGGTTTTAGCAAAACTTCGCGGCACGAATCCTCCCGAAAGTCTGGATGGATCACAAATGAAAATCAATATGCTGGTAAAGCAGTTACCAAGATTGAAATCGGGACAAGATCCACGCGATGCGTTTGCCGGAACATTTCATATCAACGAAAGTTTTTCACAATTAGAAGCAGCGTATCAGGAAGCCCAAGCCGGCAAAATTCCTTCTCGACTTCCACTTGAAATTTATTGTCATACCTTATCGGATGCCAGGATTTTAAGCTCCGAGTTGCAGAGAGATGGCTATCATACCTTAACGCTTTTTGGATTGCATACACCTGCTGCCTTATTATAAAAATCATGATGCACAACGAAAGGCAGCGTTGGATTCAGCACTGAATTCACTCAACGAATATTTACTCGATCCGATAGAATCTGTTTTGGCTCGTTCATCGAATGGTGAATTAACAATAGAAGTGAAAACACCATTGGATATTGAAGAAGCCATTGGATTACCAAGAGGAAATATTTTTCACCGCGATCTGGCATTTCCGTTTCGCGAAGATTCAGAAGTACCGGGCTGGGGTGTTGAAACCGATGATCCCAGAATTTTTATTTGTGGTGCCGGTGCAAAACGAGGAGGAGGAGTTAGCGGAATTCCAGGGCACAATGCTGCGATGGCGGTGCTTGAAAAGGAATAGGTATTTGTGAGGATTTTTGTCGTAAGAAGATAAATCCAATTTGCGATGATTGATTTTTGACTAGTGATTTTCGATTTAATAAAATTATAAAGACGGGCACTACATTTCGCAAATCACTGATCACAAGTCATACTATTTTCATCAACCATCCTTCAAACAGTTGAATGTGAAGTATGTATCTTAATTCGAATCGATACCTTATCTTCGAAGCATGAATCGCATCGATAGACTTACCGCAATTCTTATTCACCTTCAAACCAAACGCGTGGTGAAGGCAGATGAAATTGCCAGGCGGTTTGAAATTAGTCTTCGCACAGTTTACCGCGATGTTAAATCACTCATGGAAGCCGGAGTTCCTGTGGGTTCAGAAGCAGGCAAGGGATATTTTATTGTTGATGGCTATCATCTTCCTCCTGTAATGTTTACACAAGATGAGGCAAGTGCCATGATGCTGGCTGGAAAACTGGTAGATAAGATGGCCGACAAATCGGTTCGCGCGGCATTTGATTCTGCTCTCCATAAAATTAAAGCAGTACTAAGTGATGGAGAAAAGGATCATTTAGAAAATCTCGATCCGCATATCGAAGTTTTTCTGCGCTCGCGATATGAACATCGTGATGAAGAGGATTTTCCGGATCATTTTCTTACGGAGATTCAACGAGCCATTGGGAAAAGACAAGTATTGAAAATAGATTACAGTGATGCAGAGGAAGAAATAACACAGCGATGTGTTGAACCCATGGGCATGTTTTATTACAGCATGACCTGGCACCTCATCGGTTGGTGCCGACTTCGCAATGGCTATCGGAATTTCAGAGCCGATCGAATCATGTCCCTTACCAACACACAAGAAGTTTACGAGGCACGTAGCGAGACTTCTCTTCAGGAATACTTCAACTCTGTTTTTCAAACCAATCAAAACCTGACTCGATGCTTTATTGTATTTGATAAATCAGCCATTCGCAGCAGATCTTTGTATGGTTGTGTTTCACAAGAAGATCTTGGGGATCGCATCCGTGCTGAGTTTATGATTGATAGTATCGACTACATGGCCAACTGGCTTTTGATGTTTGGCAGTCATGCCTTTGTAGAAAGTCCGGAAGAACTGAAAATAAGAATGGCGGAGATTACAGAAGATCTTTATAATCATTACGCTAAATCAGGCTATGATCATCGGGTAACTCTACTAAAGGAATAAGAGATTTTGATTTGCGATTTATTGTACCCTCCAAATTACTCATCTAAAATCACAAGTCACTCATCGCAAATCAATACCATACCTACTCGTAGGATAAAATTTTAGCCCTCTCCTGACATAGGGTTGTCACTCTCCTCAAGAATATTTTGAAAATAGTTTTTCCTGCTGCCATAGGGCTGTCATGCTATGCTCGTTACTTAGCATAAAAAAACAAACACTATGCAACCCGAGATTAAAGAAATCAAACCAATTAACTTTTTGTTTTATCGTGCTGAAACAAAAGTGAATGAGTTGGAGAAATTCTTTCCGATCGCGAAAGAGCTTTTTAAAGAGTCCGTTCGTCTTGATCTTCATGTAACCGGCCCCGTGCACTGGCACTACTTCGGCTTTACAGGTGATGAATCAAAATCGTTTACGCTTGAAGTCGCTTTGCCCATATCACAAGTGGTGGATGAGTACGATGGAAAATTCCATTTCAAGCGAACGGATAACTACAAATGCGTAACCCTTTTGCATGAAGGTGCCTGGACTGACATACCTCAAAGTTATGGCAAGATCATGCAGTTCGTTGCCGAGAATAATTTACAACCACTCGGAACCACTCGTGAACTTTACATCAATGCAGACTTTACATCTCCTGAAGCAAATGTTACTCAGATTCAACTTGGCGTTAATTAAACTTTCTCAGCAAAGGTGGTTACTGCTTTGTGCAGGTGTGTTGGTTGCGATCATGGCGTGGTTAACAATTTTATATTTTTAGAATGAATGTTCTGGTTTTTAAAACATCGGTAGAAAGCAAAGAAGGTATTAAGCGATTGAAGCCTTCGCTTGATGCTCTTGCGGGCAACGGCCAATGGAATTTTGCATTGGACGATTGTGATAAAATATTGCGAATTAAATCACAATCGATTCATCCAACTGTGGCACAGAAAGTCTTGCATGATTACGGCTTTGCTTGTTCAGAGCTGGAAGATTGATCTTAAAATAGTTATAGAAAAAACATAAACATCAATAAAATGAAACAAGGTATTGAATGCAAAGTATCGTTGGACATCAAGGCATCAAAGTCCAGAGTTTGGGATGCATTAACGGTCCCTGAAAAAATCGCAAAGTATTTTTTTGGAACGAAGATGACATCCGATTTGAAAAAGGGAACTTCCATTACCTTTAGTGGTGAATGGGAAGGTAAGGCTTATGAAGACAAGGGAACTATACTCGAAATCGAAAAAGATAAAATACTAGTCTATGATTATTGGAGTAATTTCTCAGGGCTAGCCGATGCTCCAGAAAATTATCAAACCATTACATATGCCCTTCAGCAAAACGGAGACGTTACAAAGCTGACGGTGACGCAGGAAAATTGTTCATCTGAAGAAGCTCGTGATCATTCAGAAAAAAACTGGAATATGATGCTCGGTTCGATGAAAGAAATGATAGAGAAAGGAGAAATTTAAATTCGCCCGATAGCGAACGGTTTTAAGTAATATTGAACAGGCACCATTTTCAATATCCCTTAATTGAAACCAGAATCAAACAATATCCGGTGGCATGAAAATCGTAAGGAGAGGAATTACTAAACCTCTCCTATGATACGTAGCTATTTTAAAATTGCCATCCGGTCTTTGCTCCGAAACAAGGCATTCACTTTTATTAATGTACTCGGTCTGGTAATCGGTATTTCGTTCAGTACGATGCTGTATACCTATGTTAACAACGAGTTGTCATACGATTCTTTCCATCAAAAATCAGACAGAACATTCAGAGTACTTACTATCGATAAATCGGTTCCGGATAACCTTCGGACCTATGGTGTAACTGTTTCACCGTTTGGGCCGGAGCTAGTCAGCTCTTTTCCCGAAGTTGAAGAGATGACTCGCCTTCACCGATTTTCAGGTCAGGTAATTGTGGAAATAGGCGAAGCGAAATACAATGAGCGAAACTGGTTCACAACAACCGATGCTAATTTTTTTAATGTCTTTGATTTTGATTTCGTAGAAGGAGATAAATCAACGGCACTTAGTCAGCCCTTTTCTGTGGTGCTTCCGGAGTCGATGGCAAAAAAATATTTTGGAGAAGAAAGCGCTCTTGGCAAGACGATGAACTTGCTTGAGATTGGTGTTGTAAAGGTAACGGGTGTTATTAAAGACTTTCCGGAGAACTCCCATCTTCAATTTGATTTACTGTTTTCCAACATCCTTACCGATAAGGAATGGAATGATTATCTGGGAGACTGGCAAGAATTCGGTGCCTTTACCTACGTTGTGATGCGTGATGGGAAATCCATTCACGATGTGGCGGCAAAGATGCCTGCGTTTATGACGAAGCATTGGGGACCTGATGCCGAAGTTCAGGCAACAGCCTTTCAACCCATTCAGGATATTTATTTACACTCAAAAGATATTCAATCAGGTGTTGAAGAGGCACATGGTCAGCTTTCGTATGTGTATACCTTTTCGAGCATGGCGATGTTCTTATTGGTTATTGCAGCGATTAACTACATTAACTTAACCACATCGAAGGCGTCATCACGCTCAAAAGAAATAGGCATACGAAAAGTAGCCGGAGCCATTAAGACCCAACTTATTTTTCAGTTTTTAACAGAGGCTTTTGTTATTACGTTGGTTTCTATGTTGCTGTCTATAGTGATGATGGATCTTTGCTTTCCGTTCTTCAATTCTATCACCGGAAAACATTTTGACCTTTCACTGGAAACGATAGGTGAATTTATACCAGCACTTTTACTCATCACATTGATTATTGGTGTGATTGCAGGAAGTTATCCTGCCTTTTATTTATCAAAACTAAAGCCGGTTGCTACACTAAAAGGTCAAGCGGTATTTACAAGAAACAAATTTAATCTCCGCACTTCGCTCGTTGTGTTTCAGTTCGTGATCACCATCGTATTGATCGTATCGACAATGGTGATTGGTAATCAGATCAACTTTATTCAAACAAAAGATATTGGATTTGATAAAGATCAATTGATGATCATTGATATTAATAGCGGTTCGGTGCGCAACCAGTTTCAGGCTATGAAAAATGAATTTTCAAAACTGGCAGGCGTAAAGCATGTGGCAGTTTCTTCACGAGTGCCTGGTGAATGGAAAAATATCCGACAGCTGTATGTAAAAAATGCAAGCGATGCCAATGCAAAGAACGATTCGCTCCAAACCTATTTTATGGGATTTGACGAGGACATGTTAAAAACGTATGACCTTAAACTTGAAGCCGGAAAATTTTTCTCCGGAAACGATAAAGCCGATTCGTTAAATGTTGTGATTAATGAATCGGCCGTGGAGGCGATGAATTTGAAAAATCCAATCGGTACAGTGCTTCGGATCAAAGCACGGAGAGGTACATGGAATGTGAATGTAGTGGGTGTGCTGAAAGATTTCAATTTTCAATCGCTACATCAAAAAATTGCTCCCATCATTATGGGCTATCGCAACAACCCAATTCAGTCGATCGATTACTTTTCAATAAAAGTTTCTGGAGATACACAAGCGTTGATTGAAGGCGCCACCAAGGTTCATGAAAAATTTGATCCGGAAACTCCGATTGAATATCACTTTCTTTCGGAGCAACTCAATACCTTTTATGTGTCAGAGAAGAAAGCGGGCATGATTTTTCAAATGGCAGGAACACTTAGTATTTTAGTGGCTTGCCTTGGACTTTTAGGTCTGGCTAATTATCATGTGGAGCGCAAAACCAAAGAATTAGGAATCAGAAAAATATTAGGAGCGGGTTCGATCAATTTATTCTTGATGGTCTCGCTTGCATTCACCAGACAGGTAGCATTAGCATTTGTTTTGGCTTGTCCACTGGCCTGGTATGTTATGAAAGAATGGCTCAGCGGTTTTGAGTATCGGATTGCTTTGAATGCAGGAGTGTTTATTCTGGCGGGAGCAATCGTTTTGCTATTGGCGATTGTTACAGTAAGCTATCAATCGATAAAAGCAGCAATGTTCAATCCGATTGATTCGCTAAGGAATGAGTAGGCAATGCATTGAGAGGAGAAAAATTACTTTCTCCTCTTACTAAAACTCTTCCGTGGAGGTCCGTTACTTTTACGTTTCGCCTTAGGGTCATAAACAGGTCCTTCGCCAAGCGCCTCAGGTAAAGGCAATTTTGGAATTTCATTTCCAATAAGAGTTTCGATGCTTAGAAATTTTCCCTGATCTTTTTCATTGATAAAGGTAATGGCAGTACCCTTGGTTTCTGCGCGAGCCGTGCGACCAACACGGTGAACATAATCTTCCGGATCGGGTGGCACATCATAATTGATAACCATGCTGATACCTTCAACATCAATACCACGTGAAAGCACATCGGTTCCAATCAACATGTTCACTTGTTTGTTTTTGAAAGCACGTAAAAGTGCTTCACGTGCAGGTTGATCGAGATCAGAATGAAAGGCCTGCGCTTTTAATCCGGCACGTTGAAAATCAGTATCTAGTTTCTTTACCATTTCTTTCGTAGAGGCAAAGACAATGACACTGTTCCACTCATGTGTTTTGAGTATGTGCTTAATGAGTGCACCTTTCTGAGTATCGTAAGCAAGGTAAGCTTGTTGCAAAATTCCAGCGGCCGGTTTAGAAATGGAGAGCGTTATCTGTTCCGGTTGATTTAATATTTTAGTTGCCAGCACGCGAATTTTGGGTGGCATGGTAGCCGAGAACAAAAGTGTTTGCCTGTCTTTGGGCAGGTAACTTATTATTTTTACGATGTCATCGTAAAAACCCATGTCGAGCATACGGTCTGCTTCATCAAGCACTAAATGTTCCAGATGATCCAATACAATTTTTCCAGTGGCCAATAATGCGATCAATCTTCCCGGTGTAGCAATGATAATATCGGCTCCGGATTCAAGTGCTTTGCGTTGTTGATCCCAGGTCGCACCATCGCCACCACCGTAAATGGAAATAGAACTTACTCCAATGAAATAACCAAACCCTTCAATTTGCTGATCGATTTGTTGAGCCAACTCACGCGTGGGTGCAATTATCAATGTGTTCAGATGCCGCGTTTCAGCGTGCATGATGTTATTCAGGATCGGTAATAGATAGGCAGCCGTTTTGCCTGTTCCGGTTTGAGCACAGGCAATCAAATCTTTGTTTGCAAGAATGATAGGTATTGCTTCTTGTTGAATGGGTGTTGGACTGTTATAACCCATAGACGTTAAGCCCTCCAATAGCTTTTCGTCAAATTTAAAATCGTGGAATGTCAAGCGTTGAGATATTTACTATACTAAAATTGATTTTGCACAGCGGATGTTGAAATTATAACATCCTGTACTTAGAATTACCTTGCAAATTACCGCTAATTACTGAAGAATCAATATAGCAATTTTGAAGACGTGATATGGAAGGTTTAAACCGCTGAGGGCGCAGAGAAACGCAGAGTTAATTACCAAAAATCAACTCATATATGCTCTCATTGCTTCAATAGAATCCTCTGCGAACCTCAGTCCTCGCTGCGGTTAATTTAGAGGTTCCACTACAAACAAGAAAGCCCCGGAACGATCCGAGGCTTTCAATATATTTTCTTTTAAAGCTTATGCTGCTTTCTGTACACGATCTACACTCAGTTCTTTCGTCTTCACAACTTGAATGATATTCAATTTGTTCAATACTTTAATGACCTGATAAGTAGGATCAATCTCGTGCCAGCGAACACCACCAAAGTTTGCACGATTGCCATTCTTGTGGTGATTGTTGTGATAGCTTTCGCCCATCATTAAGAAATCAACAGGTAAGAAGTTTCTGGAAGTGTCTCCTACTTCAAAGTTTCTGTAACCATACTTGTGAGCAAACCAGTTAATCACAGCACCGTGAATCGGGCTCATAATAAATTGTAAAGGAAGCAATAACCACAAGTACCATGCGGTAGCGAATTGCCAATATATTGCCGTGTAAACAAGCCCCCAGAAAATACGGGATGCCCAGGAGCGAGCGAACTTATCAAACGCTTCCCATTGTGGAACACCTTCAGTAAAACGAGCTTCAGGAATTACTACTTTGTTTGCAATGTCTTTATAGATGGTCTTCGTTTTCCACATCATTTTGAAAATGCTTTCATCATACTTAGGTGAATGAGGATCGTTTTCTGTATCCGCAAATGCGTGATGCATGCGGTGCATTACACCATATCCGTAAGGACTTAAATAGTTTGGTCCTTGGAAAAACCAGGTAAGAATGTAAAATACTTTCTCAGTGGTCTTGCTCATCGTAAACGCCTTATGAGAGGCATAGCGATGCAGGAAGAA
>Ga0209311_1002090_pt1 | contig 14867 bp, 20 predicted proteins | sample AD_UKC045_MetaG_FD_184417 | JGI IMG/M metagenome (GOLD analysis project Ga0209311, IMG submission 184417) | Active sludge microbial communities of municipal wastewater-treating anaerobic digesters from USA - AD_UKC045_MetaG (SPAdes) (version 2) | ecosystem: Engineered > Bioreactor > Anaerobic >... | reverse complement strand
ACTTATTATAAAGGGCAGTACCTTGTTGAAGGATCTTCATGGTATCTTAAGAAAAAGCATTTAGACCAGTCAGTATTTGATAAGAATTTATACAATAAAGGCTATTCTAAAATAGCTTTGTTTAATTCTTATATGACAAAGTTTATTGCTGTTGATATAGATGCTCATGATGGAAATACAATAAAGCTAGCAGAAGCATATAATGAGCTCTACAATAAATTTGCAGAGCCTTCTTTTGTTGTGAAGTCTCCTCATGGTCTTCATGCATATTATTTGCTTTCAGACTTTTTTCCTTCACAGCAACTTGTTATTTATGTCCAATCTAGAGTAAAAAAACTTAAATACTCATCAATAATGGAAGTTAAACCAACCACAAAGTCTGGATTGCGTTCTCCGAATGTTCATCAAATATTAAATCCTCTTAATCTTAATGAAAAACTTAAAATTAAAAAGGACTCGTTTGAATCTTTTCTTGATAGTAGAGTACATTATCATCCAGAAGAATTAAACTTAGACTCTGTTTCAAAAAAGTCTGCTAAAGTAATACCATCAGACATTATAAGAAAAGGAGCTACAAATGATGCTTTAAACTATTTTGTTCCACGTTGGAGATCACTAGGTCTGACACCAGAAGAAATTACTTTAAAGTTTCAAGAGAACTTAGAGCCTGGATATAGAGGCGAATGCACTTCATACAGTAGAGTTCTTAAAAGAGTAAAGTCTTACTTTAAAAATTTTGATCCTACTCCATTTACTCATTCAATTTCAAGTGAAGATATTGAAATGAAGTACAGAAAGTTAATTGACAATATAGTATCTTTATATACGAATAAAAATAAACATAATGAAAAATTACGAAGAGAATCTATTAAGAAAGACTTAATAAAAATTCTTACTTTTCATGATACTTCTGTGGAAATTTTTAGTAATAAAGAAACTAAATATCTACATGCCGAAAAAAATCCATATTTTCTCTATGAAATGTCAAGAGGATGCATTCCTATTGCTTCAAAAGCCATTAAATTAAACAATTTTCAATTTTTTAAACAAATTGGATTTCTTTCTTTACCTTATGGTAAACATTATCATGTAGCTTTACATTCTTGTATTCATTATAAATTTAATTTTGATTTATTATCTAAAGATAAAACTCAAAATTTAACAGTAAAAGAAATAAATAATAAAGTAGATTTAGTAAAAAAATTAGTAGAAGAGTTAGTAGAAGTTAGTACAGTAGCTCATAGCCCAGCCCATAGCCATTTATATGTTTTAAATTGTAGTATATACCTAAATAAGGATTTTAGGTCTAATTTTTCAGATCAATCCTTAAAAAAGGTAAAAAAACCACCAGATTATATGGATGACCTATTTTAGTAAGACTTTTTGACAATTTATACTTTTTCATTATATTATATTCTTATAAAGAGTATAAGAAGTATACTCTTCAATAAGATAGGAGGAAAGGAAATGACTAAAGTAAAACAAATTGTAAAAGATCTACTCGAAGAAGGTAGTAATAGAACAGATCTTATGTACTTTCTTTGTGACGGGGCAGCCATGGCGAGTATGGGAATTTCAGACTCAGATCAATCTGAGGTTGAAGAGGTCTATGATCTTCTTCAAAAAAATAAGAGCATAAAAAAGATATTAGATAGTCTAGAAAGTTAAGGAGTAAACAATGATTAGGAAAAAGGTAGAAAATCATGAAAAGCCTGTTATAGATCTAACAGGACCAGATGGAAATGCATTTAGCCTCCTCGCTATGGCTAAAGGATGGTCACAGGAATTAGGTCTTTCCTGGGAGCCTATTAAAGAAGATATGATTTCAGGAGATTATGAGCATCTTATTGAAGTTATAGAAAAACACTTTGGTAATTATACTATTTTAGAAAGGTAAATAAAATGGCAGTAAAAATAAGAGTAAAAGATACCATGCTTGATGAGCATGAGTTTATGATAAATGATGAAAATTCTATCTTAGTATCATATAATTGTGATGGAATTTTTAGACCACTAATATCAGATTCTCGAGATTTAAGTTTATCTGATATATCTTATATAGTTGCTAAGCGAGGATATCATCCAAAAGATGTAGGTTTTGATTTGTCTGACTATAAAGATGAGATCCTAAGAGAGATGAGTATTTTAGATTTTTATGATTATCTAGAAGATGATCTGGATAGTTTCATTAAAATTATGAATAAAAAAGGGTACAAAGTAACTAAAAATGAGTGACTTAATGCTTGGCTAAAGACCGAGCATCTTTCTTGCTGGAATTTTGTAAAATGCGAATGGAATGAAAAAACAAATAGTTGGAAATGGCCAACTTTAGAAGAAACTGCTAGGTATTATGATATATCTTTTATTAAAGAGGCTGCTCATAATGCTATGTTTGCTGTATCTATAACAGCAGAAATATTTAAGAAAATGCTTATTTTTGGAAAAATCTGATTCTTAACTATCTCTATATAAGGAGATATTAAATGAATCAGATTCAGGAGGCTTTACAAAAACTTGACTTATTTTCTCACTATATTACTGGAAAGATATTAGTTTTTGATACTGAGACAAATGGTCTTTCATCTTCAAATAGTGTACTTTCAATTAGTGCTCTAAAATTTATATTTGAAACTGATGATGAAAAAATTACTTTTACTGAAGATGGATCTTTTCAAAGATTTTATTTTAGCAAAGAAGATTATAATCCCATTGCTATTGAATGTAATGGACTAACAAAAGAAAAAGTAAAAGAATTAAGGGGTGAAGCAACTTATCCTGAATATCAATCAGATGATCCTGCTTTTGAAGAGTTTTGTAAAGATGTAGATTTATTTGTGGCTCATAATATTAGTTTTGATCAGAAATTTTTTAAGTTTATGGAAAATGAAAAGAAATTCTGTACTATGAGAACTAATACAAATATTATGAAACTACCTTTTCCTAGTGGAAAGTCAGGATTTAAAACTCCTACGCTAGAAGAAGCTGCACATTTTTATAATATTCCTTTTGATATAGAAAAGGCGCATACTTCAGAATTTGATACAAAAATTTGTTTTCAGATATTTTCTGCAATGGTTGATAATTTTAAACTATAACTATATATTATGGATATATAGAATCCAAATTATTTTGGTGTAAGTAATAGACCAAAGAGGAGAAAAATTATGGGAAACAGAGCAGATTTATTCAAGGCAGCAGCACAAGAAGCTGAAAAAGAAAAGACTAGTAAAGGTTCTTATACTCCAAGAGAGTATGAAGAGACCGATTACTTGGATTTAGAACCAAATGCTTATAAGGTAGTAAGAATTTTTGGAGAGCCAGTTAATGTTAGAACTGATCCTTGTAGTCCAAAGCTAATTCAAACGTCAAGGATTTTAGGAGATAACGGAAAGTTTTTTATCTGCAACTGGTCTGATAATAGAAAATGGTTGATGTGGGAGCTCTATAATAAGATTATGGAATATAAGTGGAACCCAGAAGCAGTAAATCCTACTGATCCAACTCGAAAAGGAGCAAAGATCTATACTAATGCTGAGAGATTTCCTTCTCTTTATAAGAGAGTTCGATGGAATAATCGTGAAGATAGCAATATGGAGAGGGGGTGGAATCCTAATTCAGCTATTGTTATGAATGTTATTGATCGAGAACATTATGATTGGCATCTTGAGCATAAGGCATTTAAACTTATTTCAAAAAAAGGAAATGTAGATAAGTCAGACTCTTCCATCGTATATCATGATGCAGGAATTCCAATTACTTGTTATGATATGATTCTTAAGTCAGTAGTAGAAGAGAACGGTGATTGGGAAGATTTTGATATTGCAATACATAAACTTGCTGATAAACCTTGGTATGAAGTGTATTCAGCAATGGATGAACGAAAAATTGCAAATAAGCTTAAAGTTAAGATGTCTGCAGAGCCACTTACAGAAGAAGAACGATCCTGGAAGAAGTATAATTTTGATACAAAGTTTGCTGTAACTTCTTATACTAAAATTTTAAATCGTCTTGGAGAGTTTATTACTGAGGTAGATGCTTGTCTTAAAACAGACTTTAAGAAACGGTTTACTGAACTTTCTGAAAAGGAAAAAGCTATTTGGGCTTCTGAAAAAACTGAAGAAGATGCAGAAGAATCTGAAATTACTTCAGAAGAGACTAAAAAAGAAGTAGTAACTACTAAAGAGCATGTTGTAGAAATTAGAACGCGTACTCCACCATCTTCAAAAGGTCAGATGGATTTCTTTGAAGCTGCAAGAAAAGCGGGTTGGAAGGGCATAGATCAAACAGAAAAAGAGTATAAAAATTTGATTCAATCAATTACTATTTCTGCTGATGGAAAATCAGATAAGATTATCTATAAAGATGACGCAGGAATAACGGTTCCTTTAAGTGACACTCTTCCATGTGGAGTTTGTGGATTAGATAATGTGGAATTTATTCCATTATGTCCAAAATGTGGTACTGAATACTAAGTTTTTTTAATTACTTAGAAAAGCCCTAGAATAATATCTAGGGCTTTTTTGACATTCGATATCTTTTAATTTATTTTATACTATAGGTATAAAAATGTCTAATCTATACTTACAGCTTAATAGACTTACGAATGCTCTTATTAAACACAAAAAAGATGTTGAGTCTTATTCTCAGAAAAGAAAGCCTATAGTAGGAGCATTAGTTCTTGATAATAATAGTTCTGTGATAGCAATAAGTTTTAATTCTTATATTAAGACTCATCCATACATGAAAGAATTAGCAGGAAAAGTTCATAGACATGAAGCTATATATCTCCATGCCGAAGTATCTGCTCTTATAAAAGCTAGGGGAAATGCGCATACAATAGTAATTGCTAGACTTAATGCTGATAATAAACTAGCACTATCAAGACCTTGTACTATTTGTGAAATAGCCTTAAAAGAAGCCAAAGTAGAAAACGTGTATTATACAAATAATAATGGTGAACTTGTACTTTTTAATATGGACCAAAATGAAGAGAAAATAGTAAATTAACTATTTTTAATAATGGACAACAATATATCTTTAAAAGAATATTACAAAACACAGCATTGGATAGATTTATCTAAAAAATTATTAGACAATAAAGATTGTGAATGTCTTCTATGTAAAAGAAGAAGATGGAAACTTATTACAAGGGGAAAAAATAAAGGAACTTGGAAGCGTGTACTAAGATTTGCAGTTCATCACTTATCATACGATAATCTTTTTAATGAAACAGAAAAAGATTATATGATTCTTTGTTCACACTGCCATAGTATTTCACACGATATTCAACGAAGTAAAAACATAAGTCCTTTTTATGAAGAGCTTTTTAAAGTAGTTTCTAAATTTGGATTTATATATAAAAAAGAGGTATAAGATGATTATAGGTTCATATTCACTTGATCCACGCAGAATACTAACTGCCAATTATACTGTAGCAAAAGGCAATTTATATCTATTTAAAATAGGTTATGTTATAGGATCAGAAATTGTAGACATAGCTCAAATGGGTAGTAAAAAAGAATGTATTCAATGGTTAGAATTAGCCGATACAGTAATTGGAAAAGGACCTTTAATTGATGCAATATCTAGTCATTATTTAAATGATGAGATTGAAGATGAAGATGTGCCTACTGCAACAAGACAAATAGGATTTAATGTATGATTGATCAGCCTAAAGTGCACTCAAAAAAATGTGGTTTTTGTGGCAAACCAAATACATGGGAACATGGTAATAAACATAAAAAATGTGTCTTTTGTGGTTCTATAGAATGGGATAAGCCTAAAGAAGAATGCATCTTATTTAATCTTCAAGAAGAATATTTAAAAACTCGTGATCAAGAAGTTTTAGGCAAAATGTATTTAGTTATGTATAAGTATGCACAAAAAATAATTCTTAAACAACTTCCATATAGATATGATGAAACAAAACTTGAAGAAAAAACTGAAGATGCTGTGACTACTATCATTCGTTATTATTTAACTAAACCTGATTATAAAATTCTATACTCTTTTGGATCAATGCTATTTGGTCCTACACGTCAAGAACTTTTTAAGAAAAAACAGCAAGATATAGATAAGTATGAAACTTCTTATGATATTGAAATCAATAGTGATAATAAGACCTTATTTAAAGATCAAATTTCTTCTGATGTGCTTCATGATGATGACAAGTATACACAAGAATTAGTAAATTTATCTAATACAGCATATGTTGTACAAGAATTATCAAAATTTACTAACAATATATACTTAACTATCTGCAAGAATAGAGGAGTGAAAGATGGTATACTAGCTCTTCTTTTGCTACATCATTTTCTTAATGGTAAAAAAGAAACTTTTTTCGACGAATTTTATAATGAGTATGGAACATACTTAAAAGATTTGATCGAAGGTGAGAAATTAGTTTTATTGGAATACATAAAAGAAATGTCTAAAAATAATAGATAACTATGTAAAAATGGAGATAGCTCAAGAATGATAAATAAAGAATCCGAAATATGGGAGAAAAAGCTTAATGATATTTTTAAAGTAAAAGAAGCTACAGAGACAGAGACTTTTTTAAATCTTGTTTCTATGATTGTTTACAATAATATCAATAATGAGGACATATCAAGATTATACTCAGTAGTTGATCTTGATACTTTTCTAAAAGTAATAACTTTATTTGAAAATCGAACAGTAACTTTTCCAAGTAAAAAAGAAATAAAAAGTTCTATTGAGTTAGCTCTTTATTATTACTATAAAAATGTGTTAGGAATCACAGACTATTCAAAATTAAAAAATATGGGTCTTTCTGATCCTAAAGACTTTTCTCCTATTTCAATCGGAAAAAGAATTGCAAAGCTCAATAAGGAAATTGTAGAAAAATTAGAACACATAGAGGATTTATTATGAGTAATTTAGAAGATGATATTGGACAAATACTTACGAAAATTGACAACCCAGAAATAGAAAAACAGATAGCTCCTGTTACTTTTAGTTCTCAAAGTGAACTGCTACGAAATAGCACTTTTAAGTTTCTTCAAGATCAAATGAAGACTATTGAGAATTATAAACGTGTAATAGATAATGCACTTAATTCTTTAAATGATCGTATTCTTCATAATGAGTTAGATGCAAAGGACACACTTTCTGTTATATCATCCTTGTCAGGGCATGTAACGTCAAAAACTGCAGTAATTTTGGAACCTTTTAAAGCCGCCCCTCAGTCTTCTTCGCCTTTACTTTCTCCTCCAAAAAATGAGGATGATAGTTCATTCCAAAAAGGTCTTTCAGAAATGAGTGCCCAAGATCTTCAACTTTTAGATAGTTTTATTAGAAAAATTGCCGCTATGAAGGAGATACAAGATGGATCAGAAAGAAAAGTTTGATAAACTATTTCATGACTACTGGGATTATATTTATACATATAAACTTGATCCCTCATTTCAATTTACTAAACCCTTTATTGATAAAGAGTTTTTTGAAGATCAACTTAATGACACAGCTAAAATGATTAAACTTTTAAAGACATTTGCATGACTTATACAGAGTTTATCAACTACTATAAAAAATACAAAAAAACTCCAGGAATGATATCTATTCCAAAGCATTCTTTAAATGAAAAAGAATTAAAGTCTAGATATGAGAAATATTGCAAAGTTCATAGTTCTGATTCCTTGATCAATGTAGATCTTAAATGGTTAGAATTAGTTGACAAACTTAGAGTTCGGGATTATAATATTTGTAGGTTATTAACAATACTAACAAAAGACGAAATAGAGTATATGAAAAAAACTTATTCGCATAAACTTTTATCAACTTTGGATCCAGCTCATGTAATACCTAGATCCAAAAGTAAAGCTCTTTATTATGAATTAGATAATTTAGTATTGCTTAATCGTGTAAGTCATAGTTTTTTAGATTCATATAGGCATCCAGTATATGGCACACCTATTACCCTAGAAGAACGAAATAATTGGTGGATAAAAATAATTGGATTAGATCTCTATAAGAGTTTAGAGAGTAGACAGTAACTTTTTACTTATTATTAAATTTTTATGAAAGGAGTTTAGATGCTAGAGATAAAAAATATAAGTATTTATGGACTAGAAAGGTCTCTTATTGCTTCTGGTAATCCTATGACAGTTGGAGAGATTCAAACATCAGGTTACACAGATAATTATTTAGCGTCTTCAACTATAGCAAGAGGAAAAAAATTAGGTTCAGCAAAGCCTTCAAGTGGACATGATAATTTTTTATCTGGGATTATAGTTCAATTTGATGTTAAATATCCACTATATTGGTCACCAGAGTTTCAAAGATACCATTTTATTCAGATTATAAGCAGCCAATCTACTATGCATCGTTTAACTACAGCAGCAAGTTCATCAGATTTTAATGAAATGTTTAATAAGTACGTAGATTCTCAAATTAAAGATATTATCAAAAAATATTCTGATGAATATAATTATTTACAAGAGTTTAAGCTGTCTGATAAAGATCATCTGTATCATCATCCCTATAATGAAGAGACATTTTCAGAGTCACAATTTGAAGAAGAAGTTTATAAGGCTTTTATGAGATTAAGATCAAATCTTCCGTCTGGATATGAAATGTGGATGACTGTAAGTACAAATTACTTACAGCTTAAAACAATTTATAGTCAACGGAAAGGACATAAACTTAAAGAAGATTGGGGTGCATTCATTAAGATGTGTGATGAGCTTCCAATGTTTAAAGAATTAACTATTAAGGAGAACTAATGGGACGACCTAAAAAAGATTCAACAGAAGTTTTAGACAAGAGCTTAAATCTTGACTTTTCAAAAATTGACGCTGCCATCAGTGGCATTAAAAAGTCTTTCGGAGAAGAAGTTGTCATCAATACTGATGAGATCAGAAAAATTCCTCGTGTGCATCTTGATAGTCCTATTCTAGGGTACATTATGGGAGATGGTGGATGTCCTCGTGGTCGAGTTATAGAATTATACGGACCAGAGTCTAGTGGAAAGTCTCTTTTAAGTCAGTTTATTGGCAGTAATTTTCAAAGAGATGGTCTTTTTGTAGTTTATGTAGATACTGAACACACTTTTGACTCATCTTATGCTAATATTATTGGGCTTAAAACCACACCAGACAAATTTAAATTGTTTCAACCAGATTGCGGAGAAGATGCTCTTTCAATTGCAGAAAAAATGGCTGAAACTGGACAAGTTGGTCTTATTATTATGGATTCAGTTGCAGCAATGACGCCAAAAGCTGAGCTTGAAGGTGAAATGACTGATATGCAAATGGGTGCGCAGGCCCGAATGATGGGAAAGGGTCTAAGAAAACTATCAGGAATACTATCAAAGACTAATACTACTATTATTTTTATTAACCAAATACGAGCTGGAATAGGACCTTATGCAGGAGTTACAACTCCTGGTGGGAATGCATTAAAATTCTTTTCATCTATTCGTCTTGAGGTTAGAAAGATAGAAACTTCTGGAGGATCTGATACAGAAGATGCTTTAGGAATAAAAAGCCGAGTAAAATGTATCAAGAATAAAACTGGAATTCCTTTCCGTAAAGGTGAGATGGATTTTAATTTTACAACTGGTGTAGATTTTTATAAAGAGTATTTAGACTTTGCTGTTTCATTAGATTTAGTAAAGAAAGGTGGTGCTTGGTATACTTATGGTGAAGATAAATTCTGTGGTTCTAAAGCAATTATTGAAGAGTTTAAAAATAATCCAGAGTTTTTTAAAGTAATAAAAGACAAAGTAGACAATATTTTAAGTAATAATCCATCTCAGAAAATTGATCTTATAGAAGAAGATAGTTCTGATAATGATATTACAGATGATAGTAATGTGACAATGCTCGTAGATAAAAGTTTAGAATAACATGTATAAGGAACTCAAAGATGCAACTAAAATTATACAATTGGATCATTATTGATAATAACGGAAAGTCTATATTGCGCCAAGGAGTAGTAACAGCTAGTAGTAAAAAAGTAGCAAAAGAATATTTAGTTGCATCTATGAGTAAAGATGAATTATTCTTAAACAAGAATACAACGCTATCATTAGTTGCCATTTATTCTTATACGGAATAAATAAATGATAAAACTGGGAACTTTTCTTAGTTTAGCTTTAATTTTTTACTTATTAAATATAATTTTCAGTGATCCTATGTTCTGGTTCTCTATCATATATCCTGTAATGGTTTTTTCTTATTTGGTTTTAGACTATTTGTATGAAAGGAAAAATAATTGATTATTGCACTATCAGGACTTCCACGAGTAGGAAAAGATACAGCGGCCAAAGCTATAAAAAGAGAATATCCTAATGTACTTACTTATGCTTTTGTTGATCCTTTAAAGAAAGCTCTTTGTGAGATCTTTGGATGGTCGCTGTCATCTTTTGATGATGATACTAAGGATAGTATAGATCCTTATTGGGGTATATCAAAAAGACAAATGTTAGAATATATTGGCTCTACTATATTTCGAAATGACATAAGAATAAACTTTCCAAATTTTGACGCGCTTATTGGAGATAGAATTTGGGTTAAACGTTTAGATTTATTCATTAAAGATCATCCTGACAATGATATCATTGTTACAGACCTTAGATTTTTACCTGAGTATGATTATCTTAAATTTGCAAAAAAGATTTATATTAGTCGTCCAAATTATACAAAACTTGATACTACGAAATACTATCAAATGCCTCTTATGAAATTTGATTATGAACTAGAAAATACTAATGAAGGTCATGTAGAAGAATTTGAAAATAAGGCAGTTGAACTATTTACAATTATAAAAGGAGAACATAAAATTGAATTTTGAATCTCAGCTTTCTAAATCTGTTTTTGAATCAAAGTATTTGTTAGAGAATGAAACACATCCGGATGAATCTGTAGAAAGACTTGTAAAAGCTGTTTCAAGAGTATACCCTGAAATTGAACAAGAAGCAAGAGAATATATCTCAAAACAATGGTTCATTCCAGGCGGAGGAATATGGAGAGCTGCGGGTAATCCAAATAAAAATGTTAGTCATGTTAATTGTACAACTCTTGCCCCTGTAGAAGACAATTTAGAATCTATTTTTGAGTCTTTATATAAATGGGCAAAGTATGCGGCATTTGGTCAAGGTGAAGGAATAGATATTTCTTTATTAAGACCTCGAGGGGCAAAAGTACATAATAGCTCCAGATCATCTACTGGAGCGGTATCATTTATGCATCTTTATGACGCTGTTTTAAAAGTCATCGCGCAACAAGGTAGACGAGGCGCTTCTTTAATTTCAATTAAAGATACGCATCCCGATATTTTAGAATTTATTCATGTGAAAGATAAACCTGAATCTGATAAATCTCGAATTGATACGGCCAATATTTCAATTCAAATTAGCGATGAATTTATGAAATGCGTTGAGGAAGATAAAGAATGGACTCTTCGGTTTGAAAACAAATACGAAGTAATCGAGAATAAAGTAAGAGCAGTAGACGTTTTTAATGAAATTTGTACAATGGCTCATAAGCGCGGAGATCCAGGACTTCAATTTATTGATACTTGGAAAAAGAATAGTAATTCTGACCACTTTGGGTATCCACTTGTTTCTAGCAATGCATGTGGAGAAATTCCTAATGATTCTGAAAATATTTGTGACCTAGGACATATTAATTTAGCAAAGTTTCATGAGTATGAATGGGAAGGTTTTGAAAAGCTCATTCGATTTGGTGTTTATTTTTTAAATGCTGTTCGTATTAATGAGTATAATGAACATAGAAGTCCTATTGAAGCACAAAGAAAAAAGCTTAAACTTATGCCAAGAATTGGCCTTGGTCATACGGGTTTTGCTGATTATTTAATTGATAACAAGATTGTTTATGGCTCAGAAGATTCTGTAGAAGCGCTTCGAAAAATTCATACTACAATGGTGAAGGTAGCATTTAAGGCAAGTTATGATTTAGCTAAAAAGTATGGATCTTTTCCGGGCTATTCAAAAGAAAAAATGATGAAATCTGGGTATATACAGAGAATGCTTTCAGAAGGAGTTATTACAGAAGACTTATTAGACTATCAATTTAACATACAACTTTTTACGTTAGCGCCAGTCGGGTGTTTAACGAAATCTTCTTTAATTCAAACAGAGGATTCAATAAAAAGTATTGAACAAATCTTTTTAGAAAATGATTATGATTTGAATAACTTTAATAATAAAGAAAACGTTTGGCTAGTACCAAAACAAAATATGTATGTTAAAACAATGAATGGATTAAAAAGAATAATAAGATTATATGTGAATGGCTATCGAAAAACTTTATCATTATTTAATAATAATACCAAATTGATAGAAGGCACAGAAAATCACATGATTTTAGTAAAAAAATCAAACGGGATTGCAATTTGGAAACGATTAGATGAAATTAAAGAAAATGATATCATTATTCTAAAAAAATAGTAAATCATAATAAGGAGATTAGAAAATAATGTTTTATGACAATGAACAAGATCATAATAAAGAAGTTATATACAACGAAGAAGATTATTATGAGGTTTGTGTTAGTAACATACAAGAGGGAAAAGACTATACTTATGACCTCACAATTGATGATGATCATCACTACCTATTGGCTAATGGTTTAGTTAGTCATAATTCTGGATCACTTGTTGCTAATGTTGGTGGTAGTGGTATTGAACCTCTATTTAGTAGGTATATGGTTAGAAAAGAAAGAGCTACTTCTACTGACTGGAAGTATTGGTTTACATTTAATCCTTACGTTGAACGATATTTGAAAGAACAAGGATTAGAAGTAACTAAAGAAAATGCTGACAATCTTAATGATCCTTATTGGGTAATGAGTTATGATGTTCCTCCACTTAATAAAATGAGACTAGTAGCAGAAGCACAAAAGTGGATCGATTCTAGTATATCAATCACATTTAATCTTCCTGAAGATGCTACCGTTGATTCTGTAAAAGAAATTTATATGCAAGCATGGAAACAAGGACTTAAAGGAATTACTGTTTATAGAGACAATTCATTATCTGGTGTTCTTATTACAGAAAAGAATTATGATAAGATGATAACAGAACAAGAAATTCCTAAGAAGCATGATGATGGTTATGAGCCTCGCCCAGAAGTACTACCTTGTGATATTTATGAAATGAAGTATAAAGAAACATCACTTATTGTTCTTGTTGGTTTGAAAGATGGCGAACCCTATGAAGTATTTGTTTCTCCGAATAATAATGGTGAGATAGACGTAGAAAAACACAAGACAGGAAAAATAAAGAAAGTAAAGTCTGGTCATTATGATTTAATCGTTGAAAATGGTGAAATTAAAACAATGATCAATAACATTAGTAAGACTTTTGATTCAGTTTATGGGACTTTATCACGCATGGTAAGTATGTCTTTAAGAAGTAAAGTACCACTTAATTTTATTGTAGATCAACTTAATAAGGATAGTGGTTTTATAGCTTTTGAAAAAGTACTAAGTAGAGTTCTTAAGAAGTATATTAAAGAAAATACAAAAACAAAAGATTTATGCCCTGTGTGTAGTTCACCTCTGGTTTTTTCTGATGGGTGTAAAACTTGTATTAGTTGTGGCTGGTCCAAATGTGATTAAATATGTAACTATATATATATATAAGATGTATAACACAATGAAAATTTTAGATGAATCTTAAGCAGCAGGAACGGGAGCATCCAGTGGCCGTCTGTGCTCGTTCACCTCCTGAGCTTGCTCTGGTGTCGGTATAATACCCAAAAACGAAGTTTATGCGGAACATGATAACACCTCAAAATCGTTGCGTATACAGCGACCTGGGAAAGATATATCCTTAGGCTCTGAGAAATTCGCGCGAATCAGGGCTTGACGGCACAAACTGACTGGGATTATACTTCGCAGAGTCGGCGTTGCCGAAAAAATGTGATAGGATCAGTTGTTCGGGCTGACAAAAGTCATAGTTCGAGGGAAAAACCGAAAATTTTAACCTAAAACCACAAAAATCCCGAAATGACAGTTCCTATCAGTTATCCAACTTTCTGCTTATAGAACAATAACAGAATCATTTTTTAAATGAACTATTAATTATAGGAGAACGAAAGAATGGTTATCATTGAAAAAGAAATAGACGATGTTATTTCTTGTAGTGAAAAAGATTATGAGAAATTTAAAAAGAAATATCCAAAAGCAAACGTAAAGTATGACAAAAAAAACGGAGAGATTATTTCTTATAATAGTAAAGACACTAGAAATATTGAGGATTTTCTCAACAAAAACCCTCTGAAAGAAGAATTGGATTATTCAAATTTACAAAGTTTTAAAAATTCAATTTTAGAAATTATTTCAGAAGATGTTAATTTAGATCTTGTCGATAAGAACTTACTTAAAATCAGTGCTTTTAGCGAAAAGCACAAAGGCGATCTTTTGAAAAACGAAATTCAATATGTAGTAGATTTCGAAATTTTTGGAAAAGATGTTGAAATAAGTTGTTCTATTGAAATTAAAACAACTTGGAAGAAGAGAACAGAAACAAGTAAAACACTTACCTATTATGGCAAAATAGGTAAAAAGAAATTTACAGGAACAGAAACATTTTGATTGACAAATAGAAGATATTTGTAGTATAATTTAATTATGAATATCTTTACCAAGCCTACGCAAGTCCATCGCAAACTATCCTTGACCGCCTTGAACATTTTACTAGTTGCGCCGATTGGACCAAGGGTGTTGCTCGTATCCTCTGCCAAGATTGTGGCTATTCGTACTTCAGGCCATTTTCGTGCAAGGTTTTCCACCTTTGCCCATCCTGTGACCAAAAACGGACCTTACTCTATGCTGAATACCTGGCCGAGGATTTGCTCCTTGATCTACCGCATCGGCAAT
>Ga0209311_1002089_pt1 | contig 14896 bp, 12 predicted proteins | sample AD_UKC045_MetaG_FD_184417 | JGI IMG/M metagenome (GOLD analysis project Ga0209311, IMG submission 184417) | Active sludge microbial communities of municipal wastewater-treating anaerobic digesters from USA - AD_UKC045_MetaG (SPAdes) (version 2) | ecosystem: Engineered > Bioreactor > Anaerobic >... | reverse complement strand
CTTATCGTCCCAGGGAGGGCCAGCCCCACGAGGCGCCGGAAAAAATCAGCCGGCCGTTTTCGGCCAACCGCCGGGGCTTTGTGGTTTCCGAGGGCGCGGGAGCGGTCATTCTGGCGTCGCCGGATTTCGTCCGGGCGCATGGTCTTGCGGCGAGCATCGAAATGGCCGGATTCGGCATGACGTCCGACGCCAGCCATTTTGTCGCCCCCAACCTGGAGACGGTCCGACGCTGTATCGCCGTCACGATTGCGGACGCGGGGCTGGCGCCCGCGGATGTGGATGCCGTCAATGCCCATGCCACATCGACCAGAATCGGCGACAAGGTGGAAGCGGACGCACTTGCGCAAATCTTCGGTGCACAAGTGCCGCCCACTTCGGCCAACAAGTCGCAGCTCGGCCATGCCATGGGTGCGTCTTCCGCCATTGAAACGATTCTGGCCATCGAAGGCATGCTGCGCGACACTGTCCTGCCCACCGTCAATTACGAACCGGACCCGGCTATACGGCTCGATTGCGTGCCCGGGACCGCCAGGGAAGTCCGGCAGGAGTTTGTGCTCAAGAACGCGTTTGGATTCGGCGGCTGTAATGCGTGTCTCTTGCTGCGCCGAATCTCGTAAGATAGGGAAGGAAAGTCATGAAACCTCCGCAGAACCGAAGAGTCTTTGTCGTCGGCTACGGGGCGGCCACGCCGCTCGGGGCGACGTTTGCCGAAACCTGGCGGCGGGCTGTTCGGGGCGAAGCGGGATTCCGCAAAGTTTCCCGTTGCAAGGTGGAGTCGGCTTGTGACATCGTGGGCGAGATTCCGGACTGGTCTCCCCGGGGTCTGGATTTCACCGATGCCAAAGAAGTCTATAACTGGAATGCGGCTTTTGTGATTTTAACGATGGCGGTCTGCAAGGAAGCGCTTGAAGACGCGGGGATCGTGATGGATAAAGCCACTTCCCCCCGCACGGCCTGCCTGATCGGATCGGCGCTCAACGGCTCGGATGCGCTTCGCACGGCCATTCACGATCTGGAGCACCGCGGTCCGCTGCGTGTGAGCCCTTACCTGCTGCCCAATCTGTGCGCCAATCTGCCTTCCGGCAAGGCGGGAATGCTGCTGAAATTTACCGGTCCCATCTTTTCACCGCAGGGCGCCTGCGCGTCCGGCAATCACGCGATCGGCATCGGAGCGCGTATGATCCGCGACGGAGACTGCGACTTTGTTCTGGCGGGCGGGGCGGACGCGCCGATTCTGCCCGAGCTGATTCACGGGTTTGCCAACATGAACGCCACGATCAAGGTGCACGCCGGCGACCGCGCAGCGGGGGATCCCGCGCAGGCCTCCCGTCCGTTCAGCATCGACCGCCGGGGCTTTGTTCTTTCGGAAGGCGCGGGCGTCGTGGCGCTGGCCGCCCAGGAGGTGATTCAGGCGCACGGGCTTGAACCGCGGGCCGAAGTGCTGGGTGTGGGCTGGACGTCCGACGCCTACCATTACACCAGCCCCAATCCGGCGACGATTGTTCGGGCTTTGCGGGAAACCATCGAGGATGCGGGGCTCCAGCCCGCCGATATCCGGTATGTCAACGCGCACGGCACCTCCACCGCCAAGGGCGACCGGACGGAAGTGAAATGCCTGCGGGAAATTTTCGGCCCTTCCCTTGAGAAAATTCCCGTTTCCTCCAACAAATCCCAGCTCGGCCACACGCTGGGGGCGACGGCCGCCATTGAAGCGGCCCTGGCCGTTGAGGGCATGCGGCGGGGGATTCTGCTGCCGACCATCAACCACCTGCCGGATCCGGAATTTGCCGACATCGATGTCGTGCCGAACGCGGCCCGCAAACAATCTCATGAAATCGTCCTGTCCAACGCGTTTGGATTCGGCGGGACGAACTGCTGTGTGATCTTCCGGGGAGTGTGATATGAAACCCAAGCCGTTCTTGCCTGACGCGTACAAGACCGATGAGCGATTTGTCCGCGACCGGACCACCGGGCTGGTCTGGCACCGGACCCCTTACCGCGTGCTGTACGCGGACACGGACCGTTCGCAGGTCGTTTACCACTCCAACTATCTCCGCTATTTTGAGGTCGGACGCACTTCGCTGATGCGGGACGTGGCATATCCCTACAAGTCCATCGAGGAGAGCGGCTATGTGTATCCGATTTACGATCTGGGGCTGTCTTTTTATCGGCCTCTGGCCTACGACGACGTCATGCACATTCATACCCGGCCGGTCAACCTGGAGCGCGTGAGGCTCCAGTTCGATTATGTCATTACCCACGCGGAAAAGGGCGATCTCGTCTGCACGGGATTCACCAAACACTGCGCGGCCAACGCCGCCGGCCGCCCTGTGGCGGTGGACCCGAAAACGGTTCGCTTATGGCAGACCTTTCCCGATCCGGTATGAAGCATCGCTTGTCTCTCGAACTTCCGATCCGGCCGTACCTGCGCGATCATTGTGTGGAAGGGAAGGCCGTTTTCCCCGCCGTGGAGTCCCTCGCGGCGCTGGCGGGTGAAGTCCGCAAACATTGCCCCGGCGCCCGGCTGAACTGCCTAAAGGACGCGAATTTCCCCAGAATGCTGGTGCTGCCGTCCGATTTAGATACGCAGCCCGTGCAGATGGAAATCGAAGAGAGGGCCGACGGCATCCAGGCTTCGTTGCAGACGACGGTGACCGCCAAAAACAGCTCCATCAGGAGGACGCTGGAGCATGCGCGGGTGACCTTTGTCCGGGAGGATGATTTTCCGGAAGCGGCTGTGCCTTTTCCAACGGCATGGAAATTGAGAGATGCTCCCCTTTTCGTTTCCGCAGATTCGATTTACAAGGAATTGGTTCCCTTCGGTTTGTCCTACCGGAACATTGCCGGAAATCTGTCGGTTGCCGGGGACGGGGCGCTGGCGGAGATTTCGGGCGGAAGCGACGAGGTGGCGGATACGCTGCTGGGGTCGCCTTTTGTGCCGGATGCAATGATGCACGCCGCCTGTGTCTGGGGACAGCGGTTTGCCGGCATCGTGGCCTTTCCGATCGGTTTTGACCGCAGAGTTATTCACCGGGCCACGAAGACGGGTGAAATCTATTTTGCCAGGGTCATCCCTGCGGATGGAGGCAACAGGGTGTTAAGGTTTGATGCGTGGATCTTTGACCGGGGGGAAATGCTGTGTGAAAGCATCCGCGGTTTGAGAATGAGCGATATTTTCCGGGGGCGCCTGCAGCCGCCGCACTGGATCAGGGAAGGGATATGATCAACGCTTTCTGGGTTTGTCTGACAGCCTATCTGGCCGGGTCCGTCAATTTTGCGATTTTGTTTTTCAAAATTGCAGGACGCGCCGATCCGCGCCTGAGTTTCAGCGGCAATGCCGGAACAACAAATGTCTATCGTCTGGCGGGCATGCCCTGGGCGGTGCTGGTTTTTGCTCTCGACATCGGCCGGGCGATGGCCGTGGCGGCCCTGGCCGGGTATTTTCTTGATGGCGGGTGGCTGATCTGGGCCGGTTTTTTTCTGGTTCTGGGCAACAGCTTTCCCTGCTTTCATGGATTCCGGGGCGGCAAAGGCGTGGCCAACTATCTGGGATTTACGGTTCTGACCGTTCCCATCGCCGCGCTTTCGGCTGCATGGCTCTGGGTTCTGGTTTACTGGATAAAGCGGGCGCCGTTTATCGCTTCTTTTTTCATGGTGGCCGCGCTTTCGGCGGGGCACGCCGTTTCTTCCGGTGGAAACTGGCCTGCCACGGTCGGCGCCATTGCGACCTTTGCTCTGATCATTTTCAATCACCGGAAGAATATCCGGGAGTACCGTCAGGAAACGCCTCCTTCTTCGCCCTCATAACCGGAAGCAATGCAGGCCTGAGCAGGCTGTTGCCCAAATATCTCTTTGAGCAGCCATTGAAAGCGTTTTGCTGTATAAATCAAGGCGTAGTGAAAGATCAGTAATGACAACTGTTTGAGCCGAAGGCGAGTTTTGTCATTACCTTTCACAAGCCTTAGATTTATTCAAAACGCTTTCAGGCAGGCGAAAAAGGTATTTGGGCAACAGTACCGCTTCCGTCCTGACCTGTTTTCAGGGGGTGCCGGCGCAAAACGGTTTCTAGAGAATTACGTCAATGGCCGGATGGGCTTTGAGCTTTTCGTACAGGACGAGCCGGTGGGATTCGCTCTCCACGGTCAGTTCAACGTTGAGACAGATGTATTTGGCTGTTTCACTTTGACGCGACAGGGAGACCCGGCAGGGACGGTCACGGACAATTTCATGAACCGCGCTTTGCATATCATCCTGATTTCGGCCGATGATTTTATAGGTCCATGAGCACGGATAATCCAAACGAAGGTTTTGTTTTTGAGGGTCAGCCATGGTCCGCCTGTTTTTGCCGGGAAAATTAACCGGAAAAACAAATAAAGTCAAGAAGTTCGTTGCCTCAACCGCCACGACATTCTCTTTGACAAGTCCACCGGTCTCTGCTAGAAATCTCTGCGTCCGGTGCTTCACTGTAAAAAATATCATACAAGGAGGTCTTATGTTGAAGAAAAAGCATTTTTTGTTTTTGAAACATGGTTTCACGTTTGCCGCCTTGATTCTGCTTGCCGCCCTGATCGCGGGAACGGCGGCGGCATCCGCGCAGGCCGCGGAAAAACTGGCTCCGGCAGTGAGAATCAACATCAACAAGGCCGACCAGGCGACGCTGGAAAAACTTCCGGGGATCGGTCCCGTCAAAGCCAAGGCGATCATTGACGGCAGGCCCTACCGGAACATTGAAGATGTCATGAACATCAAGGGCATCAAGGGCAAAACGTACGAGGAGATCAAGAATTCCATTGTCGTCAAATAACGTTTAGTTTCACACAGGAGAAGGAGGATAAAGCGATGAAAAAAGTTCTGGTATTGGTTTGCTCGTTTTTACTGGTTGCGGCGGCAGCCTATGCCGCGGGGCCCAAAACCTATCAGGTGACCGGGCCGGTGATGGACGTGAAAGGGGATGTGATTGTCGTCAAGAAGGGCAGCGACAACTGGGAAGTGGCCAAAAGCGCCGCAACCAAGGTGGTAGGCGATGTGAAAGTCGGCTCCAAGGTCACGATCGAATACACGATGACCGCGACCAAAATTGAAGCAAAGGAAGACAAGAAGGCGGCCGCGAAAAAGAAGAAGTAGCCGTTTTAACGGATGTCCGATGCCGCTGCGGCTGCCTGCTCAATGAAAGCGGCCGCCGCAGCGGCGCAAAAAAAAGAGGCCCCTTCACGGCCTCTTTTTTTTTGCCGGTTTGACATTTCCGCAATCGTCCTTACACTTTTGTTCAGGGAAAACAGAATTCAAAAAACAGGGTGTATGAAATGAAAAAGGCATGGATTGCCGCGGCATTGGTGTGGTTTGCGCTGGCGTGTCAGGGAGGCAATTCACAGCCGGCGGAGGGGGCGGGAAAAATGAACGGTATGATCCAAACAGAAAATACGGCGGTGGCGACGCTGGCCGGCGGATGCTTCTGGTGCGTGGCTTCCGACATGAAAAAACTGCCTGGCATCATCCGGGTTGTTTCGGGCTATGCGGGCGGTTCGGGAAAAAATCCCACTTACGAGACCTATATGGCCCAGGGGCACCTGGAAGCAGTGCAGGTTCATTACGATCCGAAAGTTGTGACCTACGAGCAGATCCTCACTTACTTTCTGAAGCATATTGATCCCACGGACGCGGGAGGGCAGTTTGCCGATCGCGGTCCCGGCTATCGCAGCGCCGTCTTTTACAACAACGAGGCGGAAAGAAAGACAGCCGCCGTGGCTCTGCAGGCGCTTGCCGCATCCGGAAAGTTCGGCAAGCCGATTGTGACGGAGCTGAAACCTTTTACGGGGTTTTATCCGGCGGAGGATTACCATCAGGACTATGACGAGAAAAATCCGCTGCGCTACAGGGCCTACCGCAGCGGGTCGGGCCGGGAAGGTTTTCTCCGGGAGGTTTGGAAGAAGGATCAGGGCAACGCGCCGGCTTCAACGCCGCTCTACCGAAAACCGAACGATCAGACCCTGAAGAAGACGCTTTCTCCCATGCAATACAATGTGACGCAGAAAAGCGCGACGGAGCCGCCCTTTCAAAACGAATATGTCCACAACAAACAAGAGGGCATCTATGTCGATGTCGTGTCCGGGGAGCCGCTGTTCAGTTCTCTGGACAAATATGATTCCGGCACCGGCTGGCCCAGCTTTACGCGGCCGCTGGAGCCGGCCAACATTTCGACAAAAGAAGACCGCAGTTTTTTTGAGACGCGCACCGAGGTTCGCAGCAAACACGCGGACTCCCATCTCGGGCATGTGTTTCCGGACGGCCCGGGGCCTGCAGGTCTTCGCTATTGCATGAATTCCGCGGCCCTGCGTTTTATCCCCAAGGAAGATCTGGAAAAAGAAGGCTACGGCCGTTATCTGAAATTATTTTCACCGGGCAAATAACAACATAGGGAAGATTTTACACCGTTCCTCTCCAGCCGGCAAGATTCATTGCGTTAGACATCAACCGGTGACGTCCTGATTGTGGATTGATGCTCCGACTGAATATGCGCCGCGATGGCGCGGACGCGCTCCATCACAGCCGGCAGGTCCATTGTGAGCAGCCGCCGGTTCTCCATGACCGGTTTCCCGGCGATGATGCTGGTTTTCACGTCTCCCCCCCGCGCGGCGTAAACGATATGAGAGTATGGATTGTAAAGCGGCGTCAGGTGCGGCTGATCCATATCCAGAATGATGATGTCCGCCTGTTTGCCCACCTCTATGGAGCCGATCAACCGATCCAGTCCAAGAACGCGGGCGCCGTCGATCGTCGCCATTTTCACGACGGTTTCGGCGCTCATGACCGTGGGGTTGAGGAGCGTTACTTTGTGGACTTTTGCCGAAAGATCCATTTCCTGAAACATGTCGAGGTCGTTGTTGCTGGCGGATCCGTCCGTGCCCAGGCCGACCGCGATGCCTTTCTCCAGCATCAGCGGAACCGGCGCGACGCCCGCGGCCAGCTTCATGGAACTGGCGGGGTTGTGGGACACGCTGACGCCCAGATCGGCAAAAAGCGCGATGTCTTCCGGGCTCATCCAGTTGCAGTGCACGGCTACGGTCCGGTTGTCCAGGACGCCCAGATGGTGCAGATGCGGCACCGGCTTCCGGCCGTAGCGTTTTTCAATCGTATCGATTTCATCCCGGTTTTCCAGAAGATGGGTCAGGTAAAGGATTCCCGCCTCACGCGCGGCCGCCTTCACGTTGACCAGCGTCCGGGGTGAACAGGTGTAGGGGGAATGGCAGAAGAATGCCGGCGTGATCATCGGCGCGTGTGGGAGCCAGCGTTCCACGAATCGTCCGGCGGCCGCCATCATTTTTTCATATTGGGGATAATCCGGTGTGGCAAAATCGGCAAATCCCTGCGCCACCACCGCGCGCATGCCGCAGGCCAGCGCGGCTTCGGCAATCTGATTTTCAAAGAAATACCCGTCGCAACACGTGGTGGTGCCGGAAAGAATCATTTCCGCAATGGCCAGCATGGCGCCGTCGCGCACCATCTGCCGGTTCACGAAGCGCGTCTCCATGGGGAAGATGTGATGGTTGAGCCAGTCCATGAGCGGGAGGTCGTCCGCGAGGCCCCGGAAGCAGACCATCGGCAGATGCGTGTGCGTGTTGACCAGCCCCGGCAGGATCAGGCCGCCGCGGGCGTCGATGATCTTGTCGGCCGCGAGGACGTGGTTTGTGTCCACGAGGGCGATGCGGCTGCCGGAGATGCCGATGGATGCGTTTTCAATGATGTCCATCCTGGAGGACAGGGTCACGAGGGTGCCGCCGGCGATGGCCAGATCAAAATGGTGTGAGAGCATGGTTTTCTCTGTCTTTAGTGAAATTCCAGTTTATAGTAGAGATCGATGCCGCTTTCCTGCCCCATCTGGCTTTCCACCTGCCAGTTTTTGGAAATATTGTAGCGCAGAAAAAATAAATTGCCCCCCGAAAACAGCGAGCGGCCGTAGCTGATATATAATTCGGGTGTCAAATACTTGCCCACGACCAGAATGGTTTCCGAAGCGCTCGGCGATGAACCGCCCGTCCCCTCGGGCGTCACTTTCAGGCGCTTATACCCCATCCGGTTGCTTTTCTCCAGTACATCCGAGGAGATTTCCAGAGAGGCAAGCCCCAGATAGTCCTGAATCTGCTCCAGCAGATCTTCGGCCTGCTGTGAGGTCAGAACAGCGGAGGCCGCCGTGGCCAGAAGGCCGGCCTGCTTTGAATCGGCGCCGAGCGGATGCCCCAGCACGATGTAAGCCAGGATATCCATATCCTGCAGGTAGGGTTCCGAATACAATTTGACCAAGGGCTTTGGAAGCGTGCCGCTGACCGCGACGCCCGCTTTCACTTCTCCTATTTTTCGAAGCGCCAGAATGTCCAGCGCCGGTTGGTTGACCGGACCGCCCGCGTAGAAAAGATGGCCGCGGACAATTTCCAGGTTCACGCCGTAGGTTCGGAACCGGCCTTTGACCACGCGGATTTCACCCCTGCCCGAAATGCGCTCCGGATCGCTGAACCGGATCTCCATTTCGCCGCCCAGCTTTGCGTCGATTCCGGCCGTGTTGAACTCGGCCTGCTCGCCCAGCACCATTTTGACCTGAACATCGAGACCAACGGACGGCTTTCCGGCTCCGGATTTTGTTTTTCCTTCCCGGACCACGTCAGGGCTGGATTCCACGGGACCCTGCGATGGTGATCCGTTGACCCGCAGCAGGGGCAGGATCACTTCTCCCCGGACGGATATTTTTTCCGGCGTTCCCGAAAAGGTCAGACGGGGAGACGTCTGCACGTGAAGTTCGGGGACATGGATGGCCTGAAACCGATCGCCGTTCAGGTTTCCGTCGAAATCCGCGATCTTAAACCCTTTGAGGCGAATTCGTGCGGCGCCGTCCAGATAACCCGGGCCGGAAACAACACGGAAAGAATCGATGAGGATGCCGTTTTCCGCCATACGGGCGTCGATCCGGACATCCCGCAGCGTGATGCCGGCCGACGGCAGGTAGCCTCCGGCTTTGGACAGGCGGACACGGCCTTCAAAGAGCGGGTCCGCCGGGGTTCCTCTCATTTTTATGTCCAGATCGAGATCCCCGCGGCTTTCCTGAACCAGCCCTGGAAAAAGAACGCCCAGCGCGCCTTTTTCCTGCACCTGACCCGTAAGCGAACCCTGAAGGGTTCCCTGTTCGTTCATGACCAGCGGAAAGCGCGCGGCCAGAGGCAGACGGATTTTTCCCTGCAGCGCACCGAGGTCCGCCATTGTCACGTGGAGTTCGCACTCCAGATAGTCTTTCTGCCAGAGCCAGTGAATGGATGCCCGGCGAAGATCGATGCTGACGTCGCCCCTCTGTCCCCGCCGGTTAATTTTTGACCCGTCCAGGCCGGCACGGCCCGCAAGCGAAAAGCGCCTGTCCGGCAGAAGTTTTCCGTTCATCTCCCCTGATACTCTGCCTTTCAGGCTCGTGCGGCGGGGGAGCGCGGCCGAAAATCTTTTCAGATCCAGTTCCCGCCAGCGCAGATTCCATTCTCCCGTTTCGGGGATCGACCGTTCGGCGGGCCCGGAGGAAACAAAAGCGCCGTACAGCGATCCGCCTTCCGATGGTTCAAGGTTCATATCCAGCCGGACTCCCCGCCGGTCAGCGTTCAGGGTCATTTTCCCCTGCCGGATTTCAACGGTCTGCCCTTCAGCCGCGAAGGTTCCGGACAAGGTTGCCTCGCCCGTAAGGTCGATGCGGTTGAAAGGAAGCAGCATTGCGTGAATCGATCCGCTGCATGCGCCGGTGAGGAAGTCACGATCGGTCCAGGCATTGGCTCTGGCCAGATCGAGGTGTTTCCAGGTGAGCTCGACAGGTCCGGTCAGTGGATTTCCGGAAAGTGCCGCGGACAGCCGGAGGGCTTCCGGCCCCCGGCCGGTGATTTCCATTGGTCCCAGCGCAAGGCTTTCCCGGGAAACGGTCAGGGCGGCAGGCGCGGACAGCCTCCAGGGACCGCCTCCATCCGTGCCTTCGAGTCGAACAATTTTCCCCTGCCAGCTTTTCCTGCGCCACGCGCCCGCAAGGCCCAGCTGCATTTCGTGAGGGCCGCGGCGCATCGAGGCGGCAAGCGAGTGGGAAAGGACGGTTCCTCCGCCCCTCAGGACCAGCGTGTCCGCTGTCAGACCCTGAAAGCGAAGCCGGCTGAAATCCGCTGCCAGCGAGAAGGGGGACTTTTCCCGGTCTTCCAGAAAGGCGTTGAAGTTCGCCCTGGCGATGGACCAGCCGTCCGCCGTCAGATCGCGGCCCCGGGCGGAAACGACGCCGCTGAACCGGTCATGGCGCAGGCGCGCCCATCCGGCGGCCGCAAGGAATCCCGACGCGCGTGGAATCAGCTTTGACAGGTCACTGATTTCAGCGTTGAAATCCAATCGGTTCTCGACGCGTCCCCTGGCCGAGATTTCAAATCCCTTTCCCCTTAACGCCAGATGATGAATATCGATGTCGTCGTCCGCAAAGTTTGCCCGTAGGTCTCCCGTCAACTGCCGTCCGTGCAGGCGGCTTTCTTTCAGCGTGAGATTCAATGCGCCGCTTGCCGGTTTTCCCGCTGGTGCCGATACATCGCCCGCGAGATCAAAATGGATCACGCCCGCCCATTCCGGATCCCATCTTGCCGGATCGAGATTTTTTCCCGAAATCGCACCGCTTATTTTCAAACCGTCCGTCCACTGTATCTTCAAGCGTCCGTTCAGGGAGCCTCCCAGCGCCGTTCCCTGAATTTGGCTCAGCAGGGCGCTTTCGGGATCCCCGGAATAATCGCCGGCCAGACGGAAAGCATGGCGGGTGTCCGCCGTATTGGCCAGGACGACACGCCCCTGGTATCGCCGGCCGGTTCCTTCAAAGAGAAGAGAACCGGAGAGGTTTGCCGGAACGTTCAGCTCGTCGGAAAGATCCATGTTTTCCGCCTGGGTCCTCATGGTGATGTAAGGGGTCGGGCCTTTGAAGGTCAGCCGGCCGTCGCCCGAAATGAATCCCGGACGGTTCTCGCGCCGCAGGAGAATTTTGGTGAAGAACAGGCCCGCGGGCGTCATGCCGATGTCCGATGACATCCGCAGGATCGGCCGGGTATTGCGCATTCCGTAAATCTGGAGGCTTCCATAGATTTCGCCGGGGCGTCGCCCTGGTTTGAGGGCTCCGTCCAGCCGGATGGAATCGACGCCGGCTGCCGGGTGTGCCAAAGCGGCCGCAAGGTTGGCATTCAGCAGGGGGCGATGGAACCCGGCGAGAACGCTTCCCTTCAGAGCGCCAAAAGACGAAGTGAGGTGAAGATTGTTTACAGAAAGGCGCGAATTTTTCCAGGCAACGGTTGCGGCGAGAGCCGCGATTTGAACCGGTTCTTCATTCGGGCGGAAATAGGTCAGGTCCCTGATGGCCAGGCGCCCGATGCTTGCACTGAAAAACGAAATCCAGCCTTTGGCCTGCGGCCAGACCAACTCCGGCTGCTCTTCCGGGGAGTTGTCCCATACGGATACCTGGTCTGCGGAAAGAAGGGAAATTCCCAGGTGGCCGGCCAGCGCCTCCAGCGGTCGCATGGAAAGCTGGACCTGTCGTATCCGGATGCTTCCCTGCGGCCACTCGATGACCGTATTCGTTAGGCGAAGGGTATCCGCCAGTCTTCCCTGGATGGTTTCCGTCTTGATTTTCACTTCCGTGAAGCGTGAAACCGTTTCCAGCAGTTTTTTCCCTCCCGACTCGCTGCAGGCAAGCCAGCCCGCACCCGCGAGAATAACCGCCGGCGCGCCGAAGACAGCGATGAGGATGAGATATTTCAACACACGCTTCAAAATTCAAACCCCACGGTGAAGTGTATGCGGAATTCCGGGTCTTCCACGCGGATTTGCCGGGCGATGTATAAATTCAGGGCGCCGACCGGCGTATGGTAGTGGATGCCGGCGCCGGCGGCCTGATACAGCGTCAGATCGGAAAAAGTGTCAAAGGCGTTTCCGGCGTTGTAAAACAAGGAAACCGCCCAGTCCTCCAGAATGTCGCGCTGCAGTTCCACGCAGCCGATCAGCAGATGCTTGCCGCCCTTGACGTTTCCCTGCGCGTCACGCGGACCCAGCGACTGGTAGGCGTAGCCGCGAACGCTTTGATCACCACCCGCGAAAAACCGCAGGGACGGGGGGAGATCGGAAAACTCGTCGGTAAAAACCGTGAAGCCCGCTTTGGCGCTGGTCAGGAAAGACAGGCGCCACGGAAGCGGAAGGATGTGGCTGACCTCGCCGATGAACTGAAGCAGGCGGGTTGTGGAGCCCAGGGCCTGATGCGTGCCGCGCAGATCGAGCGCGTAGCGGAACCCCCGGTTGGGGCGAATCAGGTTGTCGTAGTGATTGTCGGAAAAACGGACGCCCGGAAGAATGTATCTCGAGGTCGACTCCTGGCTGCCGATGGTAAATTCTTCGTGCTGAAATTTGATGTAGACCGAACCTTGTCTCCTGGGGGTGAAGCTGTGCGTCCGGGCCAGTTCCATCGCGATGATCCGGCTGTCATAGGTGGTGATCTCCTCCTGCTGAAGGTTGACCTGCAGGGAGGTGAAGGTTCGAATGTCGGTGCTGCCCGGGACAATGTAGCTGGTCGCGATTCCCTGGAGCCGCTGGGAAATGTACAGGTGAGAATCCAGTTCATGTCCACGGTGAAGCATGTTGAGATCGCGGTAGCGCAGGGCGAATCTCGCTCCTGTGTCCGTTCCGTATCCGATGCCCGGCCGCAGACTCATATGCGGCGCGGGCGTTAAAATCACCTGCACCGGTATTTTGCCGTCCCGGGCTTGCTCTTTGTCGGCCCGGACGATTACCCTGCGAAACCGTTCCGAATTGTTCAACTGAAGCTGGGAAGCGGCCATTCGGGTATACGAGAAAGCCTCTCCGGGCTGAAAGGTGAGATAACGCCTCAGAAAAACATCGGGATAATCGGGGGCGCCCTCAAAGGTCGTCGTGGAGAAAAAATATTGCTCGCCGGTTTCCAGCGCCAGCGTGATGACGGCCGACAAACCTGTCTCATCGATGCGGATTTCGTGAACGGCGTAGGCGGCGTCCAGATATCCCAGTTCTTCGGCCCTGGATTTCAGCGCCTGTTTGGCTTTTTCATAGAGGGGATGCACCAGCACGTCGCCTTTTCGCAGGGGGAAGTCGGAAGCAAGCGCCGCCAGCGTTGCCTCCGATGCGCCGCTGCCGGTGACGGTGACGGTGACCCCGGTGAGGACGGCCGGCTGACCCGGTTCGATTTGCACCCGCAGCCGATAGCGGTCCGCTTCGGGGGTTTCGATTTGCAGGACGGCCCTGGCGGAATAATACCCGAAGGGTTCAAGAGCCGCCGGTACTTTCCGTTGGGCCTGACGGGCAAACCGCTCCAGCCAGAGCCGGTCAACTTTTCCGTCCTGCACCAGGCCGGGCGGCAGGGCCAGCGCCTCCAGGACGTTTTTTCGCGCGTCTCCGTCAATGCCTTCCACGATAACTTCCACCGGACCGGCTGCCACGGCGAGGGCTGCGGGTCCCGATCCGAAAAACAGGCCCAAAAGCAGGAGAACGCAGCACAAGGTTCGTACGGTTGGGCGTGATGCTGCGATTACCGGATTGGAAAGGGTCATGATCCTGATCGGTTTTTTCATAGACGGCCTTTGCGGCCGTCTATTTGTTGTTTTTTCTATTCCACTTTCAGCGTCGCCGTTTTCTGCCCCTGGACATTGCAGATTGCCGTCACTTCCAGAAGATCGTTTGGCTTTGCCGGTACTTTGTACGTATAGACAAAAGTGGTTTTGCCGGTTTGCGAATCGTATTTCCGGGTTTCAAACAGCTCATCGTTTCTTTTGATCTGAACCTGCTTGATGTAGTGGAAACCGGTGAAGGTTGATTTGTGCGTGATGGATACCGAAAGGGTCTGGGTCTTCATGTCGTAATTCAGCGAAAGGTCCTGGGGCGGATCGGCTGCGGCCTGCTGTGGAAGGAGCAAAGCGGCGGCCAGCCAGACAACCATCAGCGCAACGTTCCAAAGATGTTTTTTCATAATCTATTCTCCTGAAAGGATATGGTTGACCCTACAGTAATACAATTGCCGTGGAAATACCAACAGGAAATTAGAGATTGAAAAAGGCGGAACAATTCTATATTCTGCTGTTCAATACAATTCCGGAGGAAGCTATGGACGCGTTACTCCTTGCCCGCCTGCAATTCGCCTTTACCATCGGATTCCATTTTCTCTTTCCGGCCATGACGCTGGGTGTCGCTCTGATCATTTTGATTTCCGAAACGCTGCATCTGGCCACCAAAGAGGAGGTGTACCGAAAAATCACGGATCTGCTTTCCAGGCTGCTGGGGCTGATTTTTGTCATCGGCGCGGCCACGGGCATTGTCATGGAATTTTCTTTCGGAACCAACTGGTCCCGGTATTCACGAACGGTTGGCGACATTTTCGGGCCGCTCCTGGCCGCCGAAGGCGTCATCGCTTTCTTTCTGGAATCCGTTTTTGTAGGGGTGTTGATTTTCGGCAGAAAGAAAGTGTCACCCGGCGTTTACTGGCTTTCGGCCCTGCTGGTGTTCATCGGCGGCCATTTGTCGGCCTTCTGGATCATTGTGGCCAACTCCTGGATGCAGACGCCCGCCGGATATGAAATCACTTCCACCGGTAAAATCGTTTTGACGGACTTTGGCGCCGCCGTTTTCAACCCGTCCACCGTTGCCCGCTTTTTGCACACCGTTTTGGCCACCTGGATCACCGGCGCCGTCCTGGTTTGCGGGATCGCCGGCTACTACGTCCGGAAAGGCCTGCACGGGGAGACGGCCCGGATGATGCTCAAAATCGGCATTATTCTTTTCGCGGTCACGCCGCTTCTGCAGTTGGGCGCGGCCCACGGCCATGCGATCCAGGTCATCGACTTTCAGC
>Ga0209311_1002080_pt1 | contig 14933 bp, 10 predicted proteins | sample AD_UKC045_MetaG_FD_184417 | JGI IMG/M metagenome (GOLD analysis project Ga0209311, IMG submission 184417) | Active sludge microbial communities of municipal wastewater-treating anaerobic digesters from USA - AD_UKC045_MetaG (SPAdes) (version 2) | ecosystem: Engineered > Bioreactor > Anaerobic >... | reverse complement strand
TCCTTCGCCGATTCCGGGATGTAGCCCAACTCGAAGTGCGCGATTTTGCCGGTGAGCGACAGATTGCTCGTGCCGTCGAACAGGCAGCCGTAGTTGCCGTCGCGACACCACGGCAGGATGAGCGTGGCGATTTCCATGATCTGGTCGCGCTCCGCACCCATCGGGTCGAGCATCATCAATTCCTGGAGCATCCGATGCGTCGGGAATTCCTCGGGCGTGAAGTAGACGAAGGCGAGGTTGCGGACTTCCTTGCTGGTCTTCGGCTCTTTCAAGAACTTCAACGCCTCGGCTTCAGTGAACTGCGCGAGATATGCCTCAGCTTCGTCGGCGTGGGCAGCTCGCCAGTCGCGGAAGTCGGCGAACGTTTCAAGGCTGGTTGCGCCGGGCGGCATCCGTTCGCCACGAAACTTCTGGAGCGCGAGTGCGTGCCGGGCGATGACGAGCAACTGATCGTGCCGTTTCTTCTGCCAGTCCTGGTAGGAATCCTCGTAGAGCAGATTGATGTATTTGGCGATCTGCGCTTGTCGAAGCATCTGTTTGTCCTCCTGCGCGGATGTGCCAATCATGCGGGCGACGAGCGCGGTGGCGGCGGACATGTGGTCGGGCGTGAGCGGCAGCCCTTTGGTGTCAAGATAGTTGATGGTCAGGTCGCCATCCGGGTGAATAATGATGGGGCGTGCGCCTTCTTCGACCGTCGCGGTGTAGATGCCGTAGCTCAACCCTTCCTCGATGATGACGGTGTAACCAAAGTAACCCTCGGTCTGCGTGAGCAGGTCGCAGACAGTGACGGACTTGCCTGCGCCCGACATGCCGAGCAACACCGCGTGCTGCGGCGAGGCTGAATCTTTACCACCGGAGAAGGTCTGGATGCCGACAAGGTTGTTGGCTGGGCCGTCATAGATCGCTTCGGCGGTCGCCAGATGGCCGGTGAATGTGCTTGTGACCGAGAGCATGTCCGCGAGGAAGCGATGTTCGGCGTAGAGCTTCCGGTGTTCATAGCGTCCCCAGGTCCAACCCGGCCACGTCTGGAAGAACAGGTTCTTTGAAGTGCTGGGCAGGTTGCTCTCGAAATACTGCGCCGCGTTCATGGAGTTGATGGCGTTCTTGATCGCCCCGGCCTTGGCGTTGAGGCCGTCGCGTGTCTTGTCCCAGACGCGAATCGCGAACATCGCGTGGAACGGAATCGTCTGGCCCTGCATCAGCGCGTGGATTTTCTTCTGCTTCTTCTCCATCACGGTGAGCAGAGAAATCTTCTTTTCGCTGGCGTAGTCGCCGGCCACGCGGTCGTGCTCCTTTTCCTCCTTGCTGATCTCCTGTGAAATCGGAAGCGGATCAACGTTCACCGTGATGGTGTAGTCGAGAAGCCGCAGGTTCGTGAGGCGTTGGATGATGCCTGGGTAGGTCGTGCGCGGCCAGCGGGTCAGGACGATGAGGGAGTGATAATGCCCGTCGAGAAAGAAGCCGAAATCGCTCTGGCCGCTGCCCTCGCTGTGCCAACAGTTCTCCTGAATTGAAAGCTCGGGCGCGAATCCATCCGCCGGGTCGAAGTCAAACCGGTCGTTGAGCGACGGGTTGAGAAAGCGTTTGTAGTGGCGGAAGTGGTCGAGGTCGGACATGGGCAGGACGCGCGCCCCGCCTGAACCAAAGATTTCCAGCAATAGCCGATGAGCATGCCCGAACTCGGTTTCGAGTTGATCGAGCAACACGTTGTAGTAGTCGCGGCGCGCGGCGGCGGTTTGGAACGCCTTGGGCACGTTCTCCAGCGAGCGCGAGATGTAGAAGATCACGCGCTGACGGCGGAGTTTGCGTTCGGCCATCGCCTGCCAGTAACGCGAGAAGCGTTCGTTGCGGGCGCGCTTGGTCCAGACGTTGGAAAACCTCTCCGTCTCCTGCTGGTAACGCAGCAACTCCCCCTTGTAGTCGGAATCGCAGAAGTATTGCACTTGCAGGCGTTGGTTCTCGTGCAGGGACGCGAGCAGGAGACAGAGTTGATCCTGGAAGTCGTTCAGGTCGGCGGCGGGACTGTTCGTGAGGTCGGGTGCTTCAAAGATGAAACCCTTTGCGACGTAGCCGCCGCGTCGGAGATGATTGAAGATCATCATGTCGCGGACAAAGAAGCCGTTGGGAGCGCGCTCAAGCATAGGTCAGATGCGAATGGACGAGGTGGTGATGGCGACTTCCTGCGAGCGAAGCTCCTCGCGCATCTCGTCAATACGGGCGAGTTGCTCGGCGAGTTGTTCGACGGTGCGGGCGCGCGCGAGATTGTGAAGCGCGGTTTCCGCTTCGCGGATGTGAGCCAGCGCGCGCTCAATGTGCGCGCGGACGAGTGTCTCGCCACAGGGTTGATTCAACCCCGCGCGCAACGCCGTGTCGGCGGATTGCAGCCGGACATGGAGCGCGTGACGATTCAGATCGGGCGCGTTGGATTCGGCGGCGGTCATGGTTGTTCCTCCGAAAGCGGATGGCGGAAACTGCGGTTGCTCTGAACCTCCGGCGCGAAGCCACTGCCGGTGAAACAACGCTCGAAGATGTCGCGGTCGTAGCCGGGTGGCTTGCCCTGCCGCAGCCCGAAGATGTAGGCGAGGCAAAGCGCGACGGGAATCAGGGCAACGACGAAGGAAGTCAGGAAGGATTGACTCAGCGGGACAAGCAGCACGAAGAACAGCGTGATGCCCGCGCCGATGCCGCCCACGAGCCACCAGAAGAGACCTCCCTCCAATCCCCAGGTGCGGCCTTTGGAGTCGGAGGCGGCGTTGGTATCGGTGAGGCGGAGGTCAGTTTTCATGGCAGCTCGGGGCGGCAGGTGGCGGGTTGTCGGCGGGAACTAGAAATTGCCAACACCGACGCTGCTGTTCGCGTCAATGCCGAAGATTTTGTAGAAGGCAAACACGGCGGCAGGCGCAGCCGCGATGATCGCGCCGCCGATGATGCTCATCTTGCCCTGGTCAACGTCGCCGCGTCGGATGGCGAAGCCGCCGTAGATGACAGCGGAAATACCGAGGACGAAACCGAACATCATGATTACGGCGAGGCTGTTGCTGATGCCGGTCTTGAGCTCGGTGGAGTTGAACGCCTGCGCGAAAACCGGCATGGCGTTGAGGGTGAGGATGGCGGCGGCCATGAGAATCGAGGGCAGCCGCGAACGGACTTTTCGACTGGTCTGTTTGATGAACTTCATACGCGTTTGTGTTATTGTTTTTCTGTCGTCTCAGCGGCTTCTCCGCCGAACACGCGATGACTCTCTCACAAGCGCGCGAAGCTGCGGTGTATGTCCTACACAACATGCGCGCTCAGTCCGGGCTACAACTCAGGGATGAACAAAACAACAGACCCGACGAAGCTCACCAAACTCCACGAATTGACCTCCCTGTTGCCGCGCGAAATCCGCGGCCAGTCCCACGCGCTGCCGCGAATTATCTCCTCGGTCAGGCGTGGCGAACTCGGATTGACGAAGCCTGGTCGTCCACGCGGAAGTTTCCTGCTGCTCGGCCCAACCGGCGTCGGCAAAACGGAAACGGTAGTCGTGACAACCAATCAGATTTTTGGTGCAGGCCAGTTGTTCCGGTTCGACATGAGCGAATTCCAGAATCAGGAAGCGCTCGGCCTGCTGCTTGGCGCTCGACTCGGTGAAGTTGGCTATCTCGGCGGCGTGCGCGAACGCGCGGCGGAAGGCTCGCTGCTGTTCGCCGAAGCGGAGAAAGCTCATCCGCGTGTGTTGGACATCCTACTGCAACTGCTCGATGCGGCGCGGATTACTGTGGCGACCGGGCAGACGCTGGACTTCAGCGGCTTCTACATCTGGCTCACGTCAAACATCGGCTCGGCGGAATTGATGAGCCTCCAACACTCGAATGTTGCCACGCTGGAACGTCACGTCCTCACGCGAGCGCAACAAACCCTGCGCCCGGAAATCTTCGCGCGTGTGAACGAGAAACTCGTGTTCCATCGCCTGAGCTACGAACACCAGTTGGAGATCGCCGAGAAGTTCCTGTCGCGTGAAATCGAATTTCTCGCGGCACGCGGTCACAAGCTGGAACTCGACGAGACGGTGCTGCCGTTTCTCGTGCGGAAAGGATTTCACCCGAAGCTCGGCGCTCGCCCGATGCGCGATGCGGTTGAGAAATTGGTGGGCGATGCCGTAAGCGAGTGCCTGCTGAACGCTCGGCCAGCGTGCGGAGTGCTCGCGCTGGACGAGACGCGCGATTGCCTCGTCGTCCGCTGAATCAGCCGAGGTAGAGATACAGATAGGCTTCGCCGATGTCCTCGGCTGGCTGCATCGCACCCAGCTTGCGCCTTTGCAGTTGCGCGCAGACCCGGCGAACGGCTTTGCGCTGCGCCCGGTCCTTGGGCAGTCGCACCAGCACGGAGTCCGCGAACTGGTCGCCCGCCTTGTTATCGTAGATGTCAGGCGCGATCACTTTGGCCGCGCCAGCGTGGTAAAGTCGTTCAACGAATTCCGCCGCGTCGCGCTGCCGCCTAAAGCGCCCGAGCCGATGCGCAGGCTTGCCGCCCCCGTTCTGGTGCAGCCATGCCCTCGCTTCGCAGTGCGTCGGCTTGTCCAGAAGCGAGGTCACGAACACACGAAAGATGTGCCTCCGCGTCGCCCGGTTCTTCAGCGGCAATTTCGCGGGCTTGCCACGCAACTTCGGCAGCGTCTTATCCCTCGCTGCCGCCTCGCGATATTCTTCGGCGCTCACGACGCGACCGTGCAGGTAGAATTGCTCGGAGAGCAACGTCCCGTCACGCAACCAAATTCGGTTGCGCCCGCAGAACTCGCCGCGAACGGTGGATACCTCCATCTGCAGTTGGCCGTTGTCGTGCCAGGCCCGCTGAATTCCCGTGCCGTGGGTCATTCTGTATTTGCCCAGAAGGCGGCCCTGCTCGTCCCACTGGCGGCAAATCCCGTGGAGCAAACCGTTTAGGTAAGGCTCTTCGGAGGCCAGCGCTCCGTTCTTGTGCCAGGTTCGGTGGACACCATCCCTGTGACCGTTTCGCAAGGGGATTTCCTCGCGAAGCAGTCCGGACCGATAAAAGTGTCGTTGCTTCGTGGTTCTCACCACACGTTCATGTGCATCTGACCGACATCCCCACCGTCCGGCTTTGTCCATCATTAAAGAGCCTTTCGCCGCGTAAAGCGAGCGTTTTTACCACAATGACGCAGTGTTTTTCAATCGGCAAGCCGAAGCGAATCAGGTTTCCATCCAATTGCGGGTCTTCCGTGACCGAACGCCTGATGAACGCGCACTGGCGCAAATCAGGTTTCCACCTAATTGCGGGTCTTCCGCGAACCTGATCAGCGACAGCTTCCCGCGATGAAAACCTAGAGGCAAAACTCCCCGGCCGCGGTGGGCGGGTCAAAGGAGGAACGGAAGCGCGAGCGTCTAAGCGAGCCGACCCGTAGTATCCTTGACGCGCCCGCCGCCGCCATACAATCACCCGGGCTTTCATCGCGCTGTCACTCCGGCGGTCGAATGGCCTGCCCTCTTTTCAACCACTGATTGAGGAATCCCCAAATGGTCAATCGTTGGTTGGCGATCTCGACGGCGCGGCTGCCAGTGTGAACTCTGGCTTCGGTCTGCGGTCGGCGAGCGGGGAAGTGGAGCACAGGAGCAGAGGAGCGCATAGAGGATCGCAGCCGGAGCGCAACGCACGCCGCCGAGCCGCAGACGGAGGCCCGCCGCGCTTGCGGCATAATGCGAATGCCGGCTCGTGACGAGCGCACGGATTTGCGTAGTGGAACGGGCGTGGTCGAGGGGGAGACAGGGCCGACCGGCAGCCCGTGGAGCGAAGCAAACCGTGCGTTGGTCACGGCGGAGAGAAAAACTGTGCGGAGGATTCCGCAGCCGTTTCATTCCTGTTCGAAGCCTTGATTCTGGAATTTGAGCGTCTTGCAGTTCTCCGAAACGGTGCGAACAACGTGGTCGGGAATTCCATCCGCCACGCGCGCTTGGATTTCCAAGGTCACTTCTACATCCGCACCTATCAGGCTTGTCAGATGTTGAACAACCTCTGCGGAAACTTGCGCCGCGTCACGGTTCAATCGTGCGGGATCGAGTTTGACGCTGCCGAAGAAATGAGTCGGTTTTGGCGGAAGTCCACGTTTGGGCACGGCAATCTCGCCCTCAAGAGTGGGTTGTGTCGTCGAGCCCGCTGACGGGGGAGCGGTTTCAGAAGTTGGGGCGGTAGTGGGACGATCGGCTTCCATTTGGCGCAGCGCCACGTCTGGCTTGACCAAGAGTGCCGATGAATCCGGCTGAATGGTGACATGGCAATTGCTCCGCAAACCGACATAACGCTGCCGTTTCTCATCCCACGAATCAGCAATGGCAAAAGTCTCCGCCGTCCACGTCGTTCGCAAAAGCCCGTCCTGAATGCCTGCAACCAGAACTTCAGGACCGCGCAAACGCTGCAAATAGGGGTACTTCGCGTAATCTTCCACCAACTGCTTCACCGGGACGTGGTTGTCACGCCAGAGTGGAATCCTGTCGAGGTCTTGCCGTAACAAGGTCGGCGCAAACTGGAGCGCCATCTGCGTATCGGACCTCAGTTTCTTGGACGCGCGAACGGCAAGCGGATCAGGGCCGGACAGCCGCACCGCCTGCCACTCCAACGCGGCTTGCGGTGTTGCCTGCGTGGGGAATAGCAGCCAACAGAACGTCTCGCCCAGACGACCTTTGATGGCGGTGTTCCAACTCGTCTTTTGGTTGGTCACTTGGCGCACTTGAAAGCCGTCCAGTCCGAGTTGGTCCTTGTCGTTCTCGATGGAATCCCAAGCGAGGTAGAACCGCATGGCCTCGTCCAACTCCGCCAGGCGTGCGCGGTCTGCCGCGAGGAATACAACGGCGTTCTTGAACAATCGCGGACTGTTGCTACGCGCGTCCAGAATGGCTTGCGCCTGTGCTTGAGCTGCATTGCCGGCCTCCCTTGCATACGGATAATCCACACTCAGGACCACCAGTTGTGTTTCCATTTCGTCTGGAATATCCCCTCCGTTCTTTGGAAACAGACGGATTGCGAGGAAGTCCCCGCGCGCCCTCGTGTCCTCCTGCACTCGCTTCTTGATTTCGTCCGTGACGGTGTCGGGATCGCGTTTCATCTGCTCGGCGCGATCCTCGGCGAGTTTGGTCACGGTCGGTTGGGTTGAATACCAATAGCGCGCGTTGTCCTGGTAAAGATACGTGGCGCTTTGGGCAAGATGTCGGAGCGCATCGCCGAAAATCGCGGGACTTTCGCCAGGCTGCACACAGCCAAGTTTGATGCGGCGGTCTTCGACCCCGCGGTTCGCCGCGCCGGGCGTGGGCGCTGACGCCAGAAACAGCGTGCGCGCCACTCGACGACATGCCGAATGTCTGCCGAGATTTGGTTTCTCGCGGTCGAGTTTCAGCGGCAAAGAGCTTTCGCCGTCCACGTCCTTTTCGAGAACCGATTCCCACCCATCGGGCAGGAAGTGGATGATTTCGGAAATCACCCGCTGGTCCAGCAAGGGAATGTGAGCCGGGAGAATGAGCGGGCTTTTGTCACCCTGCTCCCAGAGCGCGTGAATTACTGACGCCATCAGGCGCAACACGCCGCGAGTTCGCTGGAATTTCACCAGTCCAGACCAATCCTGATACAACCGCTCGAAGATTTCGGGATGAATCGGATACGCCGCCTTCAGCTTTCGCTCGTAATCGGCTTCGCGACATTCGGGGGGGAATTCCTGATGCTGGTTTCGATACAAGTCGCAAAAGGCTTTCGCCACGTTGTCGCGCGCCGTAAACAAGCTGGGGTCGCCAATGGGCTGGAACAACCGTCGTCGGACGATTTCAAAACTCTCCTCCGCGTTGGCAGGACGCCACGACGCCTCAACTCGTCCGATCGCGTTCTTGAGGGCGACCAGCGCCTGTCGGCCACGCGCGCCGCCGACTTCTTCATCATGCACACCGGCAGACGGCGATACCGTTGCTGCATCGCTGGATGCTGGCACGCTGATCACCAGCATGGCCTTCGGCGCGGACTTGGTTTCCTCACTCAAAGTCTGCGCGAACGTGAAATGCGTCTCAAAATCGCCGCCGGGCAAATCCTTCTGCTCGTGCAGTTGCCGTGCATAGGCCACCCATTCATCAATCAGAATCAGACACGGCGAATACTTCCGCAGCAGCTTGCCGATGGCGTCGCCGGGATTGGTCGCCGTTTGGTCTGCTTCCTTCACCATGGCGTAGCCATCCTTCCCGCCAAGTTGCCATGCGAGCTCGCCCCAGAGTGTTCGGACGACTGTGCCGTCGTCCTTCCGGTCGGGTTGACCGGGAGAAATCTTGTTGCCGACGATGACGACGCGGCGAATTCCTTTGGACAACTCGCATTTTGCCTCCTCGAACACGACCTCCAGCCCCGGGAAATCCTTCTGCGAATGTCCGGAAAACAAGTGGTACAGGGCCAACATGGAGTGCGTCTTGCCGCCGCCGAAATTGGTCTGCAATTCCACCACGGGATCGGAGGCTTGCCCAGCCATGCGGCGCACGGCGCGTACAAGCAAATCCTTCAGGCCGGCAGCGAGAAACGTCCGGCGAAAGAACTCAATGGGGTCGCCGTATTCGGATGAAGCCCGGCCTTTGTAAACTTGCCACAAGTCAGCGGCGAATTCGGCCTGTTGATAGCGCCCGGATGCCACGTCCGGGTGCGGCGTCACAACTTCCCGCCACGGGCGCAGTCCCGCCACGCTTTGACCTTCCAGCACCGTGGCGGCGGCTTTGCGCCGTTCGTGCCGCGCTTGCTCATCAAACTTCACACGCAGCAACTCCGCCTTGTGTCGGGCAATCACTTCAGTCTCCTTGGGCGCGGACACGGCGTTGAGCAAACGCTCCATCGAGTCAAGCGCGCGATAAGCGTCGTCAGTGGTGAACGTCCGCTGATGCGCCCACTTGTTTCTGACATCCCGCAACTCGCTGACCAGACTGCGCTCGGTGTGGCCAAGGACCTTCTTGAAAACATCGTTCCACTGATTCCACAACGTGGCCAGCAGGCTCGCGATGTCCCACTGCGGCTTGTCCGGCGTGCCGAGAAAATCAACCTGCGTCGCGCTCAGAGTTTTCCGGGTTTCGGCGAACCACTCGTCCTGGTAGTTGCTTTTCAGTTCGCGCTCGACGAACGGCTGCAAGCCCGCCGTCAACTGTTCGAGGCATTTCCCGATGCGTTCGTGATTCGTGATGGCCATAAACTATTGCTGGTTGAAATCCGACTCCCATTGCTTGAGGAGCGCGACGATCTTATCAAAGTCCGGCGGCTCGCCGAAAAACATCTGCTGCATTCGCGCGTAATCATCGCGGAGCGCCTTCAAGCGGTGTTCAGGCGGCACGACGCGGAGCGTTCCCTTTGCCGCCTCGCCATAGCGCGCCCAGCTTGTCTTGAAGAACAGATTTTTGTGCTGCGCAACTCGCGCGAGCAAATCCAGCTTCGCGGTTGCGCTCGCACCGATGCACTTCCGGATCAACTCATGGAAATCACAGTAGTGACGCGAAAACCGGTCGGGCATCGGCTTCTCGGCCGGACGATGAAACTCGGCGTGCAGGATGGTGGCCTTCTCCCAAAAGGTGCGTTCAGCCGAGAGCACTTTCACTTCGGCGCTCGGCTCACGAAAACCCCGTGGAAATTCTTCCGCGACGTAGGGAGTGATGGTCTTGGTTTCGCTTGGCCAATGGTCGGCTCGCGCTCCCATTTCAATTTTCACCACGCGCCGGATGTAGCCTGCCGTGTCAGGGGCAAAGCTGGACGGATAATCGAACATCAAGGTCTGCTGGTCCGGGTCTTCATCATCCGCGCGGAGCGACCACTTCTCGTCCGCCCCCACCTTCGCCTTAATGGCTTTGTCCAATGCCGGTTGCAGGACCGAAGCAATCTTCTGCTGACAGGCGGCCTTGAGCGCCTCGATGCGGCGCTGCTTCTCCTTGTTGCTCGCGCCCGCCTCCGGCTCATTCGCACCTCCGAATCCAAGCCAGCCACGGTCAATCGAAACGTCGATGTCCTCAGAGAACCGTTCGATGACCTTGAACACTTTGGACAACGATGTGCCGCCCTTGAAAATTAGGTGCTCGCCGATGTCAGGCAGCCGGAACAATTCCTTCAACGTCCAGCATACCCAGAAATCCTTTTCCAGAATCACAGCACCCATGCCTGTCTTCAAGGCGGCACTCTCAAAGAGTTCCGCCCGCTGCCGCTGGGAAATTTGTAAAATGGTATCCATGCCTCAAGTTTGAGTGATCTGCCGGACGAGCGGGCGCATCCAAACCACAAGTTTTGAATTGAGGGACGCCAAATCCTTTTTGGTGCTCGCGTCCAAATCGCGCTTGAGGCGGTCAACATGCTTCGCCACGTCGGGGCTGCCTTTGAGGTAGCGCAAGGCTTGGATGACGAGTCCGGCTCGCGTGCCAGCCCCTAGCAAATTGCGTGGTGCGGCCCGGCGAAAGATTAGCGTCAACTTGCCGAGTGAAACTTTCCGCGGCACACCGTCCGTGAGAATGATGATCTTGGCCGGCACTTGGTCTGACAATCCCAGCGCATTCGCGGCGTAAGCCCCCGTGAACTGCCACTGCGCGTGGCTGCCATCCATGAGCACCCGCACCGTCGCCATGATGTCAGGCGCGGTCTGGCCGACGATGGGATTCGAGCGCGGCAAATCATAAAGCCCCCGGCGAATCCGCCGAATCTTTCCCGCTTTCACCAAGCGACTCAACGCTTTACGAATGGCATCCTGGCCACCAAGGTCCGCAAAATGCCTTGCAGAAAAGACCGAACCACCAGGTCGTGACCGAACTGACCGGAGTATCGCTTTATCAATGGGTTGGGCTGCTGCCTGCATTTGGTTTCTGTCACAAAAACTGCCTAGTTTTTGTGACCGTCACAAGTCAATTTTCATTCAGTTCAGATGTAGTGCCTAAATGGTAGCGGCGCTTTAGGAACGGCTGGCCCGCTGATCAAGACCTCGCCGACGGCATCTGCGAATTTCAACGTGACCGGCACGCCATCCGCAAACCGGCACGAGTTGTAATTCAACTTGGTCAGCGCGAGCACGTCTTGGAGGACGGTTTCAATTGGCGCTTCGCCCCTGTTGACCTCAACAAGAAGCGGTGATGGGACTTCCTTGCCCGGATAGGTTTGGAGTCGTGGAGTGAAACCTCGCAACCATAAGTAGGCGGAGTATTTATCCTGAACCCAGGCAATCCCGCGCATCACCGGCATTGATTCTTGTTCGCGGTAAAGGCGGAAGGAGTCCGCGTCATCAATCTTCACGCCCACAACTTGCGTGCGCTTGCCAGCCGCTTCCAAGAACCCATTCCACTCAGGTTCGTCGAAGCGGACTCGGCCATGCACGAACAGTTGCTCTGGAGGATTGCCGTCGTGTTTCGACTTGTAGGATTCAATAGCCTGACTGAGCAATTGATAGGCTGCGTTTGTCGTCAGATGGAAGTGTCCGCGCTTCCCCGTCATCCACGGGCCGACGTTTCCTTTGAAAACAACACCGTCACCGGAATCCAGGAACATCTGTGCAGCGCAACACGCGGCCTGTGGATCGGCGTTCTTCTCGTCACGTTTGTAGGCAAGCCCGACGTAGCAGACGCCTTTTCTCACGCCATTCAATTTCCAAGGACGCCCGCCCACCTTGTAGTAAATCGCCGAGCCTAGATTCCACGCGATCTCGGATTGCAGCTTATCGAGTTGGCGGGTTGGCTTTCCGGCCTTGTTCAGAAATTCGCGGTGCGCCAGCGTGCTTTCGCGAACAACTTGAGTGAGGATACTCTGCGACAACAGCCGGCCTTTGATTTGGTTTCGGAAGTCCGGGTCATATTGATACGGCACGGCCGCTTCGTTCCATTCCCCGAACAATGCCGGCTGCTTTTGAAGCTTGTGCGCTTCCGATGGTTTCATTGTTCCGGCCGCTTGGATGCGGAGTTCCGACGCAACCGTCTGCGCGGGACGGCAATACTTGTAAACATCTTCGGGCGCGATAATGAACCAGAGGGTTGGTTTGTCTTCCTCAGTTCGGATAGCTTCCAAAATCCTCTCGGTGAAAAATCCCGCCGTCTCGTAAACCCGTTTGAATCGGTCGCCGATGAGCACATGCTTCATCAAATCCGATTCTTCAAACTCAACGGTCACCAGCGGTTTTGGACTAAATGGAATCCCAAACGCCGCCTCAAATCCTGGGAATGGTGGACGAAGGCGCGTCGGTTTCTCCTCCACGACTGGACGCTGGATTTTCTCCACCCATTCCGCGAAACGCCTGATGCCTGTCTTCGTTCCGATCACGCCGTAGCGCACGCCAAACGTCTGCGCTGGATCGAATGGTCCGAACAGACTCAAGCCGTCGCGGGGGTCTTCAATGCTCTGACCGTGGCCAAACAGCAGTGTTGGTTCTGGCAAATGGATAAGCTTGTTCACGCTTCGACCTCCTCCTCTTCCGGTTCGTCGCCTTCTTCCTCGTCATGTGCTGGTTCTTCAACCGGCGGCTGTTCTTCCATCAATTGGAATGAAACTGGGCTCTCGAACAAAATTGGTGTCCGCTTCGCAATCAGGAACTGATCGCCGGACAAAGGAATCTGAATCTCGTTGCCATTCTCCCCGGCAAGGAAGGTCATCGTCGCCAAAATTCGATCCAGCCAATCATCGTTATACCAACTCTTGCACTGGCTGCGGCGGGCGGCGTGCTGCTTCGCTTTGCTTTCGTAGAGAACGCCATTCTCCGTGAACGCGACATGCGCCTTCACCGCAAATCCTGTGAACGGCCAGAAGAAGGGGCGTGCTTGAATTCCGAAATGCCAGTTGCGATACCGCGTCTGGCCTTCTTTCGCGCTGAACGATTTGTATTCCACCATCGCGCGCCAGCATTTCTCGCCGGCAGGATTGGTGAAAAACACCTTGTCGTTTTCCACCAGCCCTTGCTTGAACCAGTAATACTTAGCGCCGCCGGAAAGTGCGTATGGCAGCAATCCCTTGGAGATGGCGAACCGCTCGAAGCCATCACGAAACATCCCGCTCAGAATGTAGCGCGCATCACGGCGCTCAATCTTGGGGTGCTCCATGCCGTCTTTGCTGAAATCTTCGACGCTCAACTCAACGCTGTGAACGATCTCCAGCCCATGTTCAGCAAGGTGCGCCGACAATTCGTCCGCCTTTGCAAAACTAAACAAACAAGTTCCGTGCGGTCGGGTGGGGACAGAAAACTCCAGAACCTCGTCTTCCACGGCCTTCTCAAATTTGTCCTGCGGGTCTATCGAATGAAGCCATACCGTCTTTGGCAGCTTGGAGAACTCGAACCAGTTCGAGGCGCAGCGTTCCGGCGTGGTGGTCACACCTTCTTCAACCGAGTAATTGCCACGCCACCATTTCGTGACGGCATCGGCGGTGAAACGCGGGTCGCGCTCGATGCCATCCTCCTGCAACTTTTTCAAGAGACTGCCATAGCCCGTGGTCCAGCCCTTGGAAAAATCAATGCAGTTCAAACGCTGAAGCTCGATGTTGATGTCGTCATGCCGGATGTCATCAATCCGCAGCGGGATGATGAAGTCCTGGATGTTTCGCCCCACCTTGCGCGCGACCGTCAATTCCATCAGCGCGCCCTGCTTCTGGTTCGACGTTTTGGAAAGCACGAACAGGAACTTTGCCGTCCGCTCGCGAATTGCGACCTCGATGTCCCGCCAGAAATCCTCACCTCCAAGCAGCTTGGTCAGATCTGACCACACCGGATAACCCTCGCGCGCCAGACGCAGCGCCAACCAGCGCGTGAACAAGTTGTCCTCTGGATTCGCATGGCTCACGAAGATCATGTTACGCACGCCGGATGAATTGCTTGGGGGTTGCATGGCAAGAGGGGTAGTCAGGTCAGTATGGGATTTCCACACTTCGCGCAGACGGTCGCTTGATAACTGCCTGCTTCGACATGGAAGTGATGCACCTTTTGATCGTCCTCTGGAAAAACGATTTTGACCGCATCACCGGAAAACACTGGTGCGTTGTTCTTCCAGCAAGTTCCCAAGGAAGAACTGGCATACCAAATCACGTTCTTCTTCCCGTTGGCATCAATCTCCAAGCTTCCCGACAGACTGCCGGAAACGTAGTAGTTCTTGTATGCTTCGTAGGTTGGATCGTCGTAGATCGAGTTCTTCCCAGCCCAACTGCCGGATGCGGGAGTGGTGTGTTTGACAAACTTTTGGAGTTGGTAGTTGCTGCCTGTCAGATTGACCGCTTCCGGGTTAGTGGTCGGATAATGCTTATGTGCCTAGGCGCAAGAGTGACAATAGTGTGTGCTCAATTGTGGTTTGTTCCTTTCAAATCAATTCCCCCTGTGTCGGCGTTGCTGCCGCCTTCCGCTCCTCCGCCAACCGCTGCACGTCGCTCCAGGAGAGGACGAGGGCGTTGTAACCGATGGCTTCCTGCGCCCACTTGCGACGTTCGCAAATCGTGTAGAGGCGATACGACAGGTCGCGGGCGATTTCGGCCTTTGCACCGAGTTGCTGGATCAATTCCGCTGCGCCGGATTCGCCTTCCTCCAGACGGCGGATCAGGTGATGCGTGATTTCCCAAATCGTCAGGCGCTTGTCCGTGGCCGGATTCCAATCCGCGTCCAACTCCTCCTTCTTCAGCAGGCGCACCTTGCCGCCTTGGGCTTCGAGGATGCCGGCGTCCTTCATGCCCTGGACGCTCGTGTTCTTGGCCGTGCAAAGCGTTTCCGCCACGCCATACGCGCCCTCGTTGAATCCGTTCTGGTCGAACCACGCCAGCGCCCAGCGCGTGTCTGCGTCGAACTCGCCTTCCTGTTCGGCCAGCACTTCGTCGAGGCACTTGTTGATTTCCGTCAACGCCGACCGCACCGACATCGTTGAGCCATCCGTCTCCAGCACCTTCGCGTAACGGGAGAACACGGCCATGCCCGGCCCGATGGCAGCCTGGGCCAAATCCAC
>Ga0209311_1002076_pt1 | contig 14971 bp, 12 predicted proteins | sample AD_UKC045_MetaG_FD_184417 | JGI IMG/M metagenome (GOLD analysis project Ga0209311, IMG submission 184417) | Active sludge microbial communities of municipal wastewater-treating anaerobic digesters from USA - AD_UKC045_MetaG (SPAdes) (version 2) | ecosystem: Engineered > Bioreactor > Anaerobic >... | reverse complement strand
GGTCAACCCCTGTGCCGTTTTGACGGACAAGGCCCGGGATTTGAAGTTCATCCTGATGAGCAATCACTTTATTCCCAAACTGGCCGTGATCGATCCTCTCTTCACCAAAACCATGCCGCCGGGTCTGACCATTGAATCCGGCATCGACGCGCTTTCGCACTGCATCGAAGGCTATGTTTCGCTAGCAACGCCTTACCATCCCTACTTTGAATCCAAGGCGCTCTACGGCATCAAGCTGATCGGCCGGAGCCTCATCACCGCTTGCCGGGAGCCGGACAACATGCGTGCTCGAACCGACATGTGCATGGCGGCCCTCTGCGGCGGTCTGGCGTTTCTCAAAGGCCTGGGCCTGGGGCATGCCCTCACCCACGCCATCGGCGCGCATTATCATCTGCCGCACGGACGGGCGGCCATTTTCGGCCTGCTGGGCTTCGTCATGGCCAACAGGGAAACCTGCCGGGACGCCTTTATGGACATGGCCTATCTGATCAACCGGTCGGATGACCTGGAGGCGGCGCTCCGCCGGCTTTACGGGGAATTGCAGATTGACCTGCGGCTCAAATCCTACGGCATTTCCCGGGAAGCCCTGAAGGAAATCGCCTTTTACACATCGCGCGATGCGGTCAATATGGCGACGGATCCGACATCGCCCGGGCAGTCGAAAATTCTGGAACTGCTCACCGCCATGTATGAATAAACAAAAAACAACACCGTTTGCCTGCTGACAAGCAAAACCCGGCATAAGGGAAACAGACCATCAATAAAATATTCGGCAATACGTCAGGACTCGGCGCCCAGCAAATCAAATCCCTGGAACGGCTTTACCGGCGCGGCATCCCGCCGGAAAGCCTGATCAGCCATGATCTTGCCCGCGAGATTTCATTCCTGTCCGGCTCGCTCAACCGGCAGATCGGCCTGCTGATCAACCGCAGGGGCGAAATCAGCATGGTGATTCTGGGCGATCACAGGGGCATCTTCATCCCCGGCCTGGATGCTTTTCGCGCCGCATCCACCCGCTTCAAGGGGTTGCGCCTGATCCACACACATCTGGACGGCGAAGGCCTTTCGCCGGAGGATCTGACGGATCTGTCCCATCTGCGCCTGGACATGATCGGCGCTCTTCAGGTACAGGAAGACGGCTCGCCCGGCAACCTTTTCTGGGCGCACCTGATCCCGGAGAATCCGCAGGGCGCCTACTGGCTGATCCATGATCCCCAGGAGCCGCACCGGATAACCCTCAACTTTTTATCCTTCATCACCGCGCTGGAAGATGAGTTTGCCCGCCGGCAGAAAAGCCGGCGAATTGACGCGGCGGAAAAAGCCATTCTGGTCCGGGTGGAAAAAAATCCACTGGCCGGGGCGGAAGCCTCACTGGAAGAACTGCGGCAACTGGCCTCCACCTGTGGCGTGGAGGTCTTTGACGCACAGATTCAATACCGTCCGCAGCCGGATTCGAAATATCTGGTCGGCCGGGGCAGATTGTCGGACATTGATCTTCGGGCCACCCAGATCGGCGCGAACCTGCTGATCTTTGACCATGAACTGACGCCCGCGCAGGTGCGCTCCATCGGCGATTTTACCGGCCTGAAAATTATCGACCGTACACAGGTGATTCTGGATATCTTTGCCCATCGCGCACACAGCCGCGAAGGAAAAATTCAGGTAGAGCTGGCGCAACTCAAGTATCTGCTGCCGCGCCTGACGCACAAGGACAAGTCTCTTTCCCGTCTGGCGGGAGGCATCGGCGGCGTGGGACCGGGTGAAACCAAGCTGGAAATCGACCGCCGCCGGATCCGCGAGCGCATCCACCGGCTGGAAAAGGATTTGAAATCCGTGGCCAAATCGCGCGGCCAGCGGAGGGGACGGAGGGAAAAATCAGGCCTTCCGGTGATTTCCATTGTCGGCTACACCAACGCGGGAAAATCCACGCTGCTCAATACCCTGACGCAAAGCGCTCGTGTCGAGGGTGACAAACTGTTTGCCACCCTCGACACGAAAAGCGCGAGGCTGCGGTTTCCGCGGGATACGGAAGCTGTCATTACGGACACCGTCGGGTTTATCCGGAACCTGCCCCGGGAATTGTTCAGCGCTTTCCGGGCAACACTGGATGAGCTTCAGGAAGCGGATTTGCTCCTGCACGTCATTGATGTGAGCAGCAGCCGGTTTGAAGAGCAGATATCGGCGGTCGAAAGCATTCTGGAGGAACTGGAAATCTCCGACAAGCCGGGCATCCGCGTTTTCAACAAAGCGGACCGCTTTCCTGACAAGGAGCTTCTGGAAACCCTGTGCCGGCGCTTTGACGCCGTGGCCGTATCCGCCCTGGACAAGACGTCCCTCTTCGGCCTGCTCCAAAAGATTGAAGCGTCGCTCCCCGACAGAAACTTTTCAGGCCGGAGAAATTATGATAGGGAAGCAAAAGAGAGTGATGAGCAATGAGTGAAAAGCGATGAGCGGAAAGAAAGGTAATGGGTCATGGTTGTCATGGTTCGACGGGCTCACCATGACAGAAAAGGAAAAAGGAAAATGCTGAAACTAAAATACGTCATCGCTGTCTGGGCCATCGTGTTTTTCGCAGCCAACGGCTGGGCGGCCGGAAAATCGATCTCCATCGTGCACACCAATGACATGCATTCCCATTTCCAGGGCTTTTCGCCGGAAGTTGACTATCAGCCCTTCAAAGTCAACGCTGATGAGACCGTCGGCGGCTGGTCGCGCGTGGCCGCCGTGATCCAAAGAATCAAAGGAGAAAAATCCAATCCCGTCCTGATCGTGGACGCGGGCGATTACACCATGGGATCGTTTTTTCACATGTTGAACCGGGAGGAGGCTTTCGAACTTCGCCTGCTGAAAGACATGGGCTATGACGTTGTTACGCTGGGCAACCATGAATTCGATCTCAAGCCGGTAGGTCTGGCCGCCACCCTCCGGACCGCCAAAGCCAGAGGCGGCGCGCCGCAAATTGTTTTCGCCAACGCTGGTTTTGACCGCCAAAAGCCGCAGTTGGCGGATCTGGAAGACGCGTTTTCGGAAACCGGCGTGAAAAGCCATATGATTCTGGAGCGCGGCGGACTGAAGATCGGCATCTTTGGAATTCTGGGGAAAGACGCCATTGAGGTCTCGCCTTTCGCCAAACCCCTGACATTCCGCGATCCCATCCAGACCGCGCAGGACATGGTGAAGCTCCTGCGGGACCGTGAAAAAGCGGATCTCGTGGTTTGCCTGTCTCACGGCGGACTCCGCGACAACCCCAAAAAATCCGAAGATGAAATCCTGGCCGCAAAAGTCAAAGGCATCGACATTATCGTGAGCGGGCACACGCACACCAGTCTGGAAAAGCCGATTCTCGTCAACGGTACGATCATCGTCCAGGCCGGAAGTTACGGAAGATTCGTCGGCGTTCTGGACATCATCCGGGAAGCGGACGGGGTGACGCTTAAAAACTACACCCTCGTCCCCGTCAACAGTTCCGTTGCCGGAGATCCAAAAATTCAGAAGACGATTGATGCTTTCAAGCAGCAACTGAACGCACGGATCCTGGCTCCGAAAAACCTGTCCTACGATCAGATCGTCGCTGAAACCGCGTGGGATTTGAAGATCGCCGCAGCGGAATCGCCTCTGGGCAATCTGCTGGCCGATTCCATCCGCTGGTCCGTCAACCGGGTCTCGTTCGATCCAAACGACCCGTCAAGCCGTGTGGTGATTGCCGTCGAATCCAACGGCGTCATCCGGGACTACCTGCTCCGGGGAAAAACCGGGAAGATTGCCGTGGGTGATTTGTTCCGCACGATTCCGCTGGGTATCGGTGTGGACAACACCATGGGCTATCCCCTGATATCCTTTTATCTGTACGGATATGAACTCAAAAGAGCGCTGGAAATTCTGACCAGTGTCCGGCCGCTCAAGAGCAACGATGACTATTATCTGCAAATCTCCGGACTCCGCTTCACCTACAATCCCCGCCGGATCCCCTTTGACCGTGTGACAGGCATTGAAATCGGCAGCGAGGAAGAAGGGTATCGGCCTTTGGATTACAGCCGGTCCAACCGGCAGATGTACCGGGTCGCGGCCAATATTTACAACGCGACTTTTTTAAAGGTCGTGGGCGGGTTTACCTATTCGCTCCTGGACATTGCGCCAAAAGATAAAAACGGTCAGCCCCTGGAGACACTATCCTCGGCGCTCGTGGATGCAGACCCTTCCCTGCCCGGCATTCAGGAGCTGAAAGAATGGGAGGGCGTCCTCCAATACGTTCAGTCCTTTCCGGACACCAACGGCAACGGCATCCCGGATTTTCCCGCAAAATACTCGGGGAAACTCGGGCGCATCGTGGAGAGGCCCAGTTGCAATCCGTTCCATCTGTTCTCGCGGCCGGCCACCCCGACCATTATTGTGCTGGCCGCCGCGGGCGTCGTTTTATTGTTGATTGTTGTCGCGGTTATGGTTATACAGTCGCGAAGAAAAGTACGGAATGGAAAATGATTACAAGCTATCACCCATGACCTATGACCCATAGCCTATAGCCTAAAACTGAGGTTTTTTTATGAACAAAGAGTTTATTGCCATCCGCTGGCACGGACGCGGCGGCCAGGGCGCGATCACGGCGGCCAAGATTGTGGCCGGCGCCGCATTCGTTTCCGGCTACGCGGGTGTGGTCATGGCGCCGACCTTCGGCACCGAGCGAAGAGGAGCGCCGGTCATGACGTCGCTCAAGATCTCGAAGACGAAAATTTACGATCTGTCGCCCATCGAAACGCCGGATATCGTCGTCGTCCTGGACCATCTGCTCCTCAAGGAGGCGGATGTCACCCACGGCCTCAAGCCCGGCGGCATCATCGTCCTGAACACGCCGATGGCCCACGAATCCTATCATTTTCAGGATTACCGGCTGGCCACCGCGGACATCACGGCCATATCGGTGGAAGCGGGGCTGCCGCACGGCATGGTCAACACCGGCATTATCGGCTCCCTGGAAAAAGCCGCGAATCTCCTGGGAATCGACCTTTTGGTTTCAGGCATTGAAGCCGAATTTCGCACGCGAAAACCGGAAAAGAACTCCCTGGCGGCTAAAATCGCCTACGAGAGAACCGTGGCGGGAGGCTGAACATGGGAACCAGAAATTATCGAAGAAAAACGTCGCACAGCGAACACGGGGCGGGAGACGGAGGAAGGACGGGATCCTGGAGGGTGGAGCGGCCGGTTCTCGACCGGAACCTCTGCATTCCCTGCAAAAGAAACAAGGAGGCCTGCTTCATCTGCTGGCTGTTCTGTCCGGACGTCGTGATTTCGCGGACGATTCCGCCCACCATCAATCTGGAATACTGCAAAGGCTGCGGCATCTGCGCCGAAGAATGCCCCACCAAGGCCATCACCATGGTGGACGAAGCCAAATTCGCGGAAGAAGACAAGGAGTAGAGGCCATGCATATCATCGAAAACGGAAACGCCGCAGCGGCTCTGGGCGTCAAGCTCTGCCGGGCCAGTGTAATCGCGGCCTATCCCATCACGCCTCAGACGCCGCTCACGGAAAAGCTCTCCGAATACGTCGAATCAGGCGAGATGAAGGCGGAATATATCCCCGTGGAAAGCGAGCACTCCGCGCTGGCCGTCTGCATTGCCGCGTCCTCCGCCGGCGCCCGGACTTTTACGGCCACCAGCGCCAACGGACTGCTGTACATGCACGAGCAGGTGCAGTGGGCATCGGGCGCGAGGCTGCCGATGGTCATGTGCGTGGTCAACCGGGCCGTCGGCGCCCCCTGGAATGTCTGGAACGACCAGCAGGATTCCATCTCGCAGCGGGACACGGGCTGGATACAGATCTACTGCGCGGATCACCAGCAGATTATCGACACGGTCATCAAGGCTTACTGGCTGGCCGAGCAGGTGAGCATTCCCGTGATGGTCTGCTACGACGGATATATTTTATCCCACACCTTCATGCCGTTTGATCTCCCCGATCAGGAACAGGTGGATTCTTTTCTGCCGCCGTTCCAGCCGGATTATTTTCTCAATCCCCAGGACCCCGCCAATCTCAATACGGTGACGCTGCCGGATGTGCGGATGGATGTCAGGGGCGAACTGGCCCACGGATACATGGAAATCCGCTGCCTGCTGCAGGAAGACCTGCGCAAAGCGCTCCAAACCGCGGCCGAGGCGGAAAAACGCTTTGCCGGCATCTTCAACCGCGGCGCCGATCCCTATATCGAACCGTACCGCTGCGACGACGCGGAGCATGTCGCCGTAGGCCTGGGATCGATCACCTACCAGATGCGCGTTTGCGTGGACCAGTTGAGAACGGAAGGCATCAAAATCGGCGTGATGGGCGTCCGCTATTACCGTCCGTTTCCGGATGAGGCGATTGCTGCGGCCCTGAAAGGGAAAAAAGGCGTGATCGTCGTCGAAAAGGCGCTGAGCTACGGATATGAAGGCGCCCTGATGTCGGATTTAAAGTCGGCGCTTTATGAACACCTGGCCGGAACCGGATCGCTTCCGGTCGTCCAGAATTTCATCGCGGGAATCGGCGGCCGCGAAATTCGAACCGATGATTTGACGCAAACCCTTCGCGCCGCGGCGAAAGGCCGGGTTTCCAAGGAGCCCGTCTGGATCGGGCTTCGGCTATAGGAGAATGCCATGCAGGCGAAATCAACCATTTTAAGTTTACCGACGGAAGAACTGGTCCATCCGGGAACCAGGGCGTGCACGGGCTGCGGCCTGTCCATCGCCTACCGGGTGGGGCTGAAGGCCCTGGGCCGTGACACCATTCTGGTGGTGCCGCCCAGTTGCCTCACCGTGCTGCAGGGGCTTTTCCCGGTGGCCTCGACGAAACTGCCCTGTCTGAACGTGACGTTTGCTTCAACGGCCGCCGCCGCAGCGGGCATCCTGGCCACGCTCAAAGCCCAGGGCAACGAGCACACCACGGTCGCCGGCTGGGCGGGCGACGGGGGAACCAGCGACATCGGCCTGCAGGCCCTGTCCGGCGCGGCGGAGCGCGGCGACAACTTCATCTATTTTTGCTACGATAATGAAGGCTACATGAACACGGGCGTGCAGCGCTCGGGAACGACGCCCATCGGCGCCATCACCGCAAACACACCGTTCAAGGGGAAGCTTCAGCAGAAAAAGGATGTGCCGGCCATCATGGCCGCGCACCATCTAAGCTACGTTGCGGCCTGCTCGGCGGCCTACCCGCTGGACCTCTACGACAAAATCAAAAACTGCCTCGCGCTGCCCGGCACCAAGTATTTCCACATTCACATTCCCTGCCCTCCGGGCTGGGGCTATGATCCGCGCTACGGAATCAAAATCGGGCGGCTGGCCGTGGAAACGGGCTATTACGATCTTTATGAAATCGTCAACGGTGAATTCAAGCTGACGGCCGCTTCGGAAAAGCTGATTGAAAAGCGAAAGCTGGTCCCGGTCCGCGAATACTTCCGCGCCCAGTCCCGCTTCCGGACGCTGACCGAGGCGCAGATCGGCGACATCCAGAAAACCATTGATGAGAAATGGGCGGGATACTACAAGAAAGACGAGTGACGATCATCGGACGCAGGCTCCGGGATCCGCGCTTCTGGGGCGCTTTTCCCGGTAAAAACTGACGGCCGCCATTCCCCTATCGGACCGGCAAACGGCCTTCGGCGTTCAGTTTGTCCAACACTTTCCGTATTTCAGGCAGCGCCGCCGTGGCCGCCTTTTCCCCCTCGAAGATCGCCTGGTTGAATTTCTCCATGTCGGTCGATCCGATTTCCTCCACGTTCGGACGGATGACGACGTCGGCGTTTTTCAGCTGGGCGGCGACGTTTTTGGCGTACATGATGTTGAATGTTTTCTGCATGGTATTCATCACTCCGCTGGGGGCGTCCTTGTCCAAACCGCCGGAAATATCCACGGCGATCACCACATCCGCGCCATACCGTCTGGCCACATCCACGGCCACCGGACTGACCACGCCGCCGTCCACATACGTGTCCTTCCCGATCCTGACCGGCTGAAACACCCCCGGCACGCTGCAACTGGCGTGCACGGCGACGCCGGTGTTGCCCCTGCCGAACACCATTTCCTCACCGGTGCCGGCGTTGGTCGCCACGGCGTAGAACGGGATTTTGAGCTTCTCGATGGGGGCATGGTTTACAGCGGCATTGATGAAACGCTCGAGTTTTTCCCCTTTGATAAGTCCGCCCTTCCAGATCTTCCAGTCGTAGTCGATCACCTTGTCCTTTTCCATCTTCATGGCAATCGCCTGCAGTTCGAAGCCGTTTTTGCCCGACGCGTACAGGCTTCCCACGATGCTTCCGGCGCTGGTGCCCACCACCATGTGCACGGGAACCTGCTGGGCTTCCAGAACTTTCAGAACACCGATATGCGCGAAGCCCTTGGAGGCGCCGGCCCCCAGGACGACGGCAATTCTGGCCGGCTGGACCGGCTTCGCGGCAAACATCGTGCAGGCGGCCAGAAGCGCCGCCAGACAAAACAACAACACGGGAAGGCGGGCCGCCGCGAGCCGACGATGAATCAGAGGACCGGATTTCATAGGATGATCCCTTTTGTATCCCTCGACAGGAAATTTTTCGTTACATCCGCGGGCCCTTATACTGCAGACAATACGAAATGGCAATTGGATGTTATCAAGAGTCGCAGACGCTACGAACGCCCGGATTTATAAAAATAGACCGAATAGCGCAGCAATCTCGGCGGATACCAGGCCAGTTCAGGCTGATCCATGCCGATGATGCGGACGGTCAGTTTTCGTAAATCGGCATAGCGGTGGAAAAAGTCTCTGTCAAAAAACAGGTAGTCGGGGATGGCTTGGGGCCGCCAGATCTCCTCCAGCAACCGCGTCGCCTCTTCCCGTTTGCCGACATCGGACGTATCCCCCAGAAAAATGCATCCGCCGGGCTTCGTCACTCTTACCAGCTCATCGAGGGCCTGACGGGCCTCTTCCATATGATTTAAGTAGCACAAAACAGCGAAGGCGGCAGAATGGTTAAAGCTTTCATCTTCCAGTTGCGAAAGATTACGAATATCTCCGAAAAGAAAAGCAGCTCCGGGCATTTTGGCGCGGGCCGCTTCCAGCATGGATTCCGAGCAATCCACCCCGAACAGTTTCAGGCCGGGACAGGCCAAATCCACCGCTTTCAAAAAGGCCCCCGACCCGCAGCCGCATTCGAGCATACTTTGTCCCGCTTTTAAGTTCATGGGAGCGATGACCCGTCTGATGAGTTCATTGTACTGCGCCTCGGAAATGAAATGATAACCGTCAATCACCGAGGGGCATTCCCCTGCAAGCTCTCGGGCTTTCTGACTCCATACCGCATGCCAGAAGAGGGAGGGAATGTCGGTGGGAACCTCACCGGCAGGCGTATTGTACTTCTCGTTTCCAGGGGAGTGGGAAAATTTCATGCTTTTGCCCTTTCACACGATCCGGCCGATGGAAACCTTATTGGCTCGCTTTGGTTGAAACGGTAACATGCCCTCGATGCTTTGTAAAGCCTCGCCGGCAAAGCATCGATTGACGAAGTGACCATTGACTTATTCGATTGCCTGTGCCAAAAAATGCCGCAGACAACCACTCCCGCAAGCGAGGCAAAGTCATGACCCATCCCGTACGGGCAGAAATCCAGTTGCCCTCCAGGCTCGCTTTTTTACCCGCTGCCTTGAATTTTGTCCGGGACGCCGCACTGGCCTGCGGATTGCAGCCGGAAGAGAGTGAATTTCTGACGCTGGCGGTGGAAGAGGCCTGCAGCAATTCGATCGAGCATGCCTATGATCCGCGGGAGGAAGGGAGCTTCCGTCTGATTCTGGAAATATCCTCCGGCAAAATGATATTATCCCTCCGCGATCAGGGGCTTCCCTTCGACCATACCCTTGCCCCGACCTATGAGCCGCCTTCGAAAGCCGATCCCGACAAAATCAGCACGCGCGGTCTGGGTCTGTACCTGATCGAAAAACAGTTTGATTCCATGGAATGGATCAACCACGGCATGGCCGGTAAAGAGCTGCGTCTGGTGAAAAACCGTATCGGGCGGGAGGCAATTGAACCGATGCCGGGCCAGGACCCTGCCCCTTTTCCTGAAGACGCGTCGCGGGCTCCTGAACAAACCTACACGGTGCGAAGGATGCGGCCCGAAGACGCCATTCATGCCGCCAGGTGCATTTACCGCACCTACGGCTACTCGTATGAAAATGAAACGACGTACTTTCCGGAAGAATTAATCAAACAAAACCAAAGAGGTGAATTGCTGTCGTGGGTGGGCGTCGATCAGGAAGGCGACATCGTCGGCTACATTGAATTGACGCATCCGGCCGGCAGCCCGACGGCCGACCTCAGCCAGGCCGTCGTCATTCCGTCCCACCGGGGCAGAAGTGTTCTGAATCTGCTGGGCTTGGCGCTTTACGCCGAGGCGGTGAAAATGGGGCTGGTCGGAATCTATACCCGCCTGACAACCGTTCATCCCTTCAGCCAGAAAGCCATCGGCGACTACGCAAAACCGTGTGGCATCACCCTGGGATATGTTCCCCGCGTCCGGCGGTACAAAGGGCTGGAATCTCACGAATTCGACGAGCGAAAATCGCTGATTCTGCATTACTGCTTTCTCAAGGAGCCTCTCAAAACGATTGTTCATGCTCCGCCCCGTCATCGGGAAATCATGGAGAAAATTTACCGGCTGCTGAAATTGAACGTTGAGTTTATGGAGGCAGTTGCAGGGACCGATCTTTCCGGCGGCATGGTAAAGGTTTCGTATAACCGGAGAAACGGAACCGGAACGATCACTGTGGAAAAGGCAGGTTCCGATTCCACAGCCGAGATTCGGCGGGCGCTTTATGATCTGCGAGACATCGCCCGCGCCGAAGCGATCTATCTTTTGCTCCCGCTGGCTCAGGCCGGCACGCCGGCTCTTTGCGAAGAGGCGGAAGCGCTGGGTTTTTTCTTCAGCGGCGTCGAGCCCTGTTTTGCCCCGGACGGAGATCATCTGCGCCTGCAATACCTCAATACGACCATCAACTTCGATCACCTCCAGCTTTACCAGCCCTTCAGCCGGGAACTTCTGTCGTATATCCTCCAGGAAAAGAAACGAGTCGGCGCTTAAGCAACCCCGGGGTAAAACACGTGATGAGCGTGCGTGACTTGGAATTTCCGAACCTTCGCATTCCCCGTGAAAAATTTTCAAAATCCGTCCACTTATGCTACACTGCAACAAAAATCGGGCACCGCGTACTTTGAGACGGGGGCCCGGATGAACCGCGTGCTTTTTTATGAAGGAAGCAAGCCCGTGAAATGCATAGTTTCAAAAATTTTCTTCATCTGCCTTTCGTTGGCCTTTCTTTTCGCCTGTCCGGCTGCGGCCCAGACTGCAGCCGCGGACGGCCGGTGGCTGGGGCAGGGAAACGCTTCCTTTGAGGCCGGCCGGTATGCCGACGCGGTTAACGCCTGCACAAAAGCCATTGAACAAAATCCAAACGACGCAGGGGCCTATAAAGTCCGGGGGGATGCCATGGCGGCGCTCGGCCGCTACCGTCAGGCACTCCGGGATTACACAAAAGCCATCGAACTTCAGCCGGAGGATGCACAAGCCTACGAGCAGCGTGGGAACGTTCAGACGAGTCTTGGAAACTATGATCAGTCGAAAAAGGATCTCGAAAAGGCGGAAGCGCTGAAACCAAAAATGGCCTCCGCCCATCTTTTGAAAGGGATCCAGCATGAGAAACTCGGCGAATGGGAGGCAGCCATCGCCGAACTGCAAAAAGCGATCACGCTCAATCCGGGGCTGGCTCTTGCCTACTACAACCGCGAAATCGCCTACCGGCAGATGAGGCAATACGAAAACGCGCTGAAAGACGCGAACAAAGCCGTTGAACTGGCGCCAACGTTTGCCATGGCTTACCTGAACCGGGGCGTCGTTCACGGGCTCCTGGGCAACTGGCTTCCGGCGCTGGAAGACTTCAACAAGGCCATCGATCTCAACCCGCAGTTCGAAGCAGCTTACGTTAACCGGGGATTTGCCCGTTTCAACCTCGGCGATTATTCGGGAGCGGTCCGGGAGGCGGACGATGCCGTCCGGCTCAATCCGAAACTGGCCATCGCCTATTACAACCGGGGCGCCGCTTATGCCAAACTGGGCAATGAACCGCAGGCGCTGGCGGACATGAAAACCGCCGCGGAGCTGGGGCATCAAGGCGCGCAGGATTTTGTGGAGAAAAAGAAAAGCGCCGAAGCAAAAAGACAAATGGAGGCGGCAGCAAAGCAGCCGCAAAAGCCCGCCGGGCAGCCGGACCTTCCCGCGAGCCGGGACGGGGCGGTTTCGCCGTCCCTGTCAAAGGCGGAGCTCCCCATCGCGCCGATTCTTGAACCGTCAATCAGGACGGACGCGCCCCCCGAAGTTCAGCCGCGGTATAAAAACATCCGGGGCGTCGTTCTTTATGACGGCAGAACTGTCGAAGGGCAAATTGTCAGCATGAACACGGAGACCGTGAATATCCGCACCACGGACGGGAAAATTCTGTCCTTTTCCTTTATGGAAGAAGTGCAGAATTTCCTGAAGGATCAGGGACAAAATCCCTAGACGATCAAAGGCTTCCTGCCCTGCCGCCGTTTACGCACTTTTGCCGACGACGTTTCATTTCCATGCTTTTACCATGACATAGGGACAGGTGTTCACGGGTCTTCGTTCGACCGAATGAAATCCGGCCCGGCCCGCCGCGTCCGCCAGTTGATCTTCCGACAGGCTCTGTCCGAAGACGACGTGGCGCAGTCCCCAGAAAAGAAGACCTTCCGGCACAAAAGGGATGGGAAAGCGTTTGACGAATTGCCGGAGTTCGTCGTCCGGCGTCTCCCGGTCCGTTTCCGCGATCATCAGGCAGCCGCCCGGTTTGATCACCCTCCGCAGTTCCGTCAGTCCCCGGTGGGCATCGGACCAGTGCTTGATCGATCCCACGCTGACCGCCGCGTCAAAGGCCGCTTCCTCAAACGGCAGATTCAAAACATTGTTCTGCCGGAAAGAACAGTTGGAGATTTTTTTCTCACGGCGGTAGCGCTCCGCCCTGCGAACCTGCATCCGGGAGTAATCGATCCCCGTAAACCGGGCGTTCGGATGGCGCTCAGCGAGCAGAAGCGACAGGTACCCCCGTCCCGCGCCCGCCTCGAGGATTTGCGCTTGCTTTTGCAGGGTCAGCTCTTGCGCAATGGATTGGTAGAGTCCGTCAATCAGAGGATATATCCTCAGGTTGTAAAGGGATCCCATGACATCCCAGACGAGGCGCGCGTCACGCAACCATGTCAGAAGCCGGATCATTGGATGACTCGAATCCTTCATGGGTCCCTTTTCTCCCGGTGAATGCTGACACTGTTGGGGGATGTTTTCATCAAAGCAGGTTTCCTTAAAAAGCCCGGCCTGAAAATTTCAGGACCGGGCTCATTTTTTAGGGGAGGGAAAATGTTGAACGGTTCAACGGCATTCCGTGCAGACGGACAGCTCTTCCATAGAGGTGCCGGTTTTCTTGCTGATGAACTTCAACTGGTCCATGGGAGCGAAGAATTTGCCGCACTTGGAGCAGGCCTGCATTTTAAAGGTGCGCCCCCAGATTTTCCGTTTGTCTCCGGTGGAAATCATTTCGATATGCCCGGTGGGGCAGACATAGGCGCACGCGCCGCAGCCGATGCAGACATCCGATTTTTCGTTGTACGGCGTACCCACTTCCTTGTAGGATCCGCGGGAAAATAACCCGATGGCGCTTACGCCGACCACTTCTTCGCAGACGCGCACGCAGGACCTGCATAAAATGCACTTGCCCTTGTCCGTATCGACGGCATGGCGGGGCTGCGGCGCCACTCCCATGTCCCGGGCCATCTTTTGCAGAACGTCGGATTCCGGGCAGCGCGCCAGAAGCAATTCCATAACCAGCCGGCGGACATTGAGAACCCGCTCGCTTTTGGTGTCCACGATCAGCCCGTCTTCCGCGCCGTAGAGGCAGGAAGTGACGATCCGGGTCCGGTTTCCCTTCTTGATTTCCACCACGCAAAGGCGGCACGCTCCGGACCGGGAGATCGCTTCATGCGCGCAAAGCGTGGGAATTGCAATGCCCGCGCCCCGAATGGATTCCAGAAGCATCGTGCCTTTGGGCGCCGACACCTTTTTTCCGTCTATCATCATATTTACCATGGCTTACTCCACCTTTACTTCACATGAATTGCATCAAATTTGCAGCTCTGGATACAGGCGCCGCAACGGGTGCATTTGTCTTTGTCGATAACATGCGCTTTCTTCTTTTCGCCGGAAATCGCCTTCGTGGCGCAGACTTTGACGCATACGCCGCAGCCTGTGCATTTTTCCGCGTCGATGCTGTAGGTAATCAGCGCCTTGCAGACACCGGCCGGACAGCGGTGATCCCGGATGTGCGCGTCATATTCTTCCCGGAAATACCGGATCGTGCTCAAAACCGGGTTGGGGGCCGAGCCGCCTAAAGCGCACAGCGAGCCGTCGGCAATCGCCTTTCCCATGGCCTCCAGGATCTCCACGTCTCCTTCCCTGCCTCTTCCCGCGCAGATGTCCTCCAGAATGTCGCTCATGCGGCGAACGCCTTCGCGGCAGGGCACGCACTTGCCGCAGGATTCTTCCTTCAGGAACTCCAGAAAATACCGGGCAACGTCCACCATGCAGGATGTTTCGTCCATGACGATCATGCCGCCGGAGCCCATCATCGACCCGACTTCGTAGAGCTTGTCGAAATCCACGGGGATATCCAGCAGGCTCTCCGGAATACAGCCGCCGGAGGGGCCGCCGGTCTGGACGGCTTTGAACTTTTTGCCGTTGGGAATGCCGCCGCCCATGTCGTAGATGATTTCGTAGAGCGTCGTGCCCATCGGAACTTCGATGAGCCCCGTATTGTTGATCTTGCCGACCAGCGAGAAGATTTTCGTTCCCTTCGAGCCTTCGGTTCCAATGGTGTTGTACCAGTCCGCCCCTTTGTTGATGATCAGCGGA
>Ga0209311_1002065_pt1 | contig 15069 bp, 10 predicted proteins | sample AD_UKC045_MetaG_FD_184417 | JGI IMG/M metagenome (GOLD analysis project Ga0209311, IMG submission 184417) | Active sludge microbial communities of municipal wastewater-treating anaerobic digesters from USA - AD_UKC045_MetaG (SPAdes) (version 2) | ecosystem: Engineered > Bioreactor > Anaerobic >... | reverse complement strand
CTTCGTCCAGCGGATAGCGCTCGCCGTAAGTCGCCTGCTTCACGTCCATCTCGGCCTCGAACCTGCGCCGCTGTTCGATCGGATCGATTAGCTCGCCAAAGCCGTTCGCCAGCTCCACGCCGCAAGCATACAACTCAAACCGTTCCGCATAGCGCTGATCCCTCGCCAGCGGCCGCGCCAGGGCAGCCTCTTCCGAGGGATACTCGCAAAGCAGGGTCAGCCACCCCTGCCCCAGCTTGGGCTCGATACGCTCGACCAGCACGCGACTGAATATGTCGGACCAGCTATCTTCCGCCGAAGTCCTGACGCCGATTGCCTGCGCCGCGCGCGCCAACGCAACAGCGCTGCCGAAAGTTGGCTCCAGGTCGATTTCCGCGTGGCGCTTGAATGCATCCGCCACGGTCAGGCGTTCGGGTTCCGGATTGGGATCGCAGGCCTGACCGCGCCATTCCAGCGCCTCGCGCCCCGTAGTCTTGAGCGCCAACCGGCAAAGCTCCACGCAATCCGCCATGACCGCGCTGTACGGCTCGCCTGCCCGATACCATTCCAGCATGGTGAACTCCGACGAATGCAGGGGACCTGCCTCGCCGTTTCGATAGACGCGGGCGTAATCGAAAATCCGGGTTTCGCCTGCCGCGAGCAATTTCTTGGCCGCGAACTCTGGAGAGGTGTGAAGGTAAAGCGGGCGGCTACCTCCGTTCTCCCCGACCCAATCGGTGCGGAATCCATGCAGATGCGCCTCGTTTCCCGGCGATATCTGCAGGGCCCCGCATTCGACCTCGGTGAAGCCCTGCGTGACGAACCAGGCCCGCGAGGCATCCCGGATGCTGCCCCGGCCCACCAGGAAGGGGCGGCGGTCCGCGTGAGAATCCCTGTGCCACCAAGGCTTTGTATTAGGCAAATCAGGCTCCAATGGCCTTGCAAGGCCGGGCTTGGCCGCCACGACGGCTCATTGTATGACCGCGCCGCTTCAACAGTTTCCCGGTGGCCGAGCCATACTCTGCCGCCACTCCAAAGACAAAGGCGGCTTATCGTGGTCAAAGTTATCGCCAGCGACGTGCGCAAGGGCAACGTCCTCGAGAAGGAAGACGGCCAGCTCTACACCGTCCTCAAGGCTGAAACCTACCGCCCCGGCAAGGGCACCCCGACCGCTACGATCGACATGCGCCGCATCTCTGACGGTGTGAAAGTGGTCGACACCTACAAGACCACGGACCAGCTTGAACTCGCCTTCGTGGAAGAGGTGAAACACCAGTTCCTCTTCAAGGACGGCGAACTCTACGTGTTCATGAACCCCACGAACTACGAACAGGTGATGGTGCCCGCCGCCATGCTGGGCGACGACGCAGCCTATCTCGGTGAGAACATGGACTGCGACCTGCTGATGTTCGATGGCCGTCCGGTGGCGATCAAACTGCCGCAGCGCGTGACGCTCGAGATCATCGAGACGGAACCGGTTGTGAAGGGCCAGACCGCTTCGGGTTCTTACAAGCCTGCCAAGATGTCGAACGGCATCCGCGTTATGGTGCCCCCGCATATCGGCACGGGCACGCGTATCGTTGTGGCCACGGAAGACGGCACGTACGTCGAACGCGCCAAGGACTAGTTTCTGGATTGTCCGGGGAGTGCTGCGCGAGCGCCTCCCCGGACTACTCAGCCTCGCAGATTACTGCGCAGGCTTGTCCGCCATCGGCGGGCCGGTGAATTCCACCTCAATCGCAATCGTCACTTCGTCGCTGACGCCCATCGTGGAGCCCGGCGCGGGAACGCCTGTGCTGATGCCGTAGTCGGAGCGATTGAGCGCGCCCTTGGCCGAGAAGCCGATGCGGGCGTGCGGGTCCTGCGGGATGCCCTTCCAGCCGCCGTTGAACGTCATCGCCAGCGTGACCGGCTTGGTGACGCCGCGCAGCGTGAGGTCGCCGGTGACGTCTGCGGTGTTGGGGCCGGTCATGGTGACGCTGGTGGATTTGAAGGTCATCTGCGGGAACGCCTTCGCGTTGATCCACGGCTCGCTCATGAGTTCGTCGAAAAAGCCGGCGGGCGGCGATGGGAGGCTGAGCGAGGCGGGGTCGACCGTGGCTGACAGCTGGGCTGTGGCGGGATTGGCGGGGTCGAGCTTCAGGTCTGCGGTGAAGCGCGTGAACTGGGCGGTGTAGTGCGAGAAGCCCAGGTGATTGACCGTGAACACGAGCGTGGCGTGGGACGGGTCGATCTTGTAGTCGCCGGCCGGCAGGCCTTCGATCGAGGGCGGAGCGACCGCGGGAGCTGCGGCAGCCTCTACTGCCGGCGCTGGCGCAGCGGCGGACGGCTCGGCTGGTTTCTCGGAACAGGCGGCTAGCGCCAGCGCGGCCAGTGACACAAAACCCAGAAGTTTCGAACCCATATGTTCCCCCAATAATCCCTACCCTGAACTTAGCTCGCTTTTTCGCTGATGACGTCGGCGGCTTCTTCGTTGAGCGCCTTGGCTTCCTTGCGCGGCACGACCAGCGGCGCCGGTTGCGTGGTGGCGACGTTGCCGCGCATGAGCGACAGGCCGGCAGCAAGGCCGCCCGCCATCTGCATTTCGAGGCGCTGTTCGTCGCGGCGGCGAACGTCGAGAATGTATTCGTCGGCCTCTTCTTCCTCGACACCGAGATCGACCAGCACGTGCTTGCCGAACGCCAGAGCGGATTCGAACGTCTCGCGCAGTTGATAATCGACACCGGCATTGATCAGGCGCAGCGCATGGCCGCGGTCGAAGGCGCGCACGAAGAGCTTGGCTTGGGGGAATTCCGCCTTTGCCAACTCGACAATCTTGTCGGCGGCTTCCGGCTTCTCGACGCAGACGAGGATGGCTTCTGCCGTGGCAGCGCCGGATGCGCGCAGCACGTCGAGGCGCGTGCCATCGCCGTAGTAAACCTTGAAGCCGAACTGGCCGGCGGCCCGGATCATCTCGATATCGATCTCGATGATCGAGACGTCGATACCCTTGGCCAGCAGCGGTTGCGAGACAACCTGGGCGAAGCGGCCGAAACCGACGAAGAGCACGCGGCCATGCAGATTCGAGGCCTCCTCGATACCGTCCATGGATTCCTTCTCGGCCGGCGTGAGGCGTTCGATCGCCATGACAGCGAGCGGCGTCAGCACCATAGAGAGAATGACGATGGCAGTCATGGTGGCGGCGGTTTCGGCATCCATCACGCCTGCGGTGAGTGCGCCGGCATAGAGGACGAAGGCGAACTCCCCACCCTGCGCGAACAGGGCGGCACGATGGAGTGCCTCGCGGTGGTTGGCCTTGAAGATGCGCGCGACGATGTAGATGCCGAGCGACTTCACAATCATGAAGGAGGCGACGCCGCCGGCGACGATCATCCAGTTCTCAACCACGACGGTGAGGTTCAGAGACATGCCGACGCCGAGGAAGAACAGGCCCAGCAGGATGCCGCGGAAGGGTTCCACATCGGCTTCGAGCTGGTGGCGGAAGGTGGATTCAGACAGCAGCACGCCGGCGAGGAAAGCGCCCATCGCCATGGAGAGGCCGCCCCACTGCATGAAGAGCGCTGCGCCGAGGACGACCATCAGGGCGGCGGCGGTCATGACTTCGCGTGCGCCGGTCCAGGCGAGGAAGCCGAAGAGCGGGTTCATCAGGTAACGGCCAGCCACGAACACCAGCGCCACGGCGCCGACTGCGAGCGCCAGCGTTTGCCACAAGGGAGCTGCGTGTTCGTTGACTTCGGCGCCCGGCATCAGCGAGCCGAGGATGGCGACCAGCGCCAGCAGCGGGATGATGGCGAGATCTTCGAGCAGGAGGATAGCGACGGAGCGCTGGCCTGCGGGCGATGAGACCTCGCCGCGATCTTCCATCATCTTCATGATGACGGCAGTGGATGACAGGACGAAGCCGAACGCGCCGATGACGGCGGCTGCCCAGTTCAGGCCGAAGGCTATGCCAACGCCCGACAGGAGGACGCCACAGGCCATCACCTGCAGCAGGCCCAATCCGAAGATGTCGCGCCGCATCGCCCACAGCTTGGCGGGGCGCATTTCGAGGCCGATCAGGAAGAGGAACATGACGACGCCGAATTCGGCGACGTGCAAAACCGACTGCGGGTCATTGAAAAGCTTCAGCGCATAAGGGCCGACGAGAACGCCCGCAGTCAGGTAGCCCAGCACCGCACCGAGACCGAGCAGCCGGAAAATCGGCACCGCCACGACACCCGCAGCCAGAAGGGCGACCGCAAGCCCCAGATCCGTTCCGCCAGTTGCGTGTTCCATGTTCGGGCCCCGAGACTGCTAGCGTTTATCCACCCGTACGCGAAAGAACACGATGGCGGCAAGGAGAAGCGCGCCCAGACCCGCGGCCACGCCTGTTACCGCAGCATGGAGAGGCGCGTCGCCATAGATTTGTCTGTCCTGCCCCTTCGGGCGTTTCCTGTTTTGTGACCCTACTTCAGGCGCTTTTCGAATTCCGGGACGAACGTGTCGGTGTGGGCGATGAGCTGTAGCTCCATCTTGCGGAACATGGTCAGTACTTCCTGGCCCATCTTGGTGACGACGGCGCCGCCGCCCTTCTTGCCGCCGGTGGAGAGTTCCACGAGGGGTTTCTTGAAGTCCTTGTTCATGGCGTCGACGAGTTGCCAGGCGCGGGAATAGCTCATCTCCATCGCTTTTGCGGCCTTTGAGATAGAGCCTTCGGCTATGATGTGTTCCAGCAATTCAGCCTTGCCCGGCCCGAAGGCGCGGTCGCCTTTGGCGATCAACCGTGCGGTGACCCTGATGGACGCCATGTCGCTCTCCATTGATGCGCCTATCGAACCGGGCTCGGGCCGGAGCGCAAGGGGAAAGTCTGGTCAGGCGAACAGCTTGCGGGCTTTGGCGAGGCCTTCGACGCCCTTGTCGATGGTGGCGTCCGACTTGGCGAAGCAGAGGCGGACGACGGAGGACGCCGGGGCGCTGGTGTAGAAGGCCGAGAACGGGATGGTGGCGACGCCGCACTCCCTCACGGCGCGCACGGCGAAATCTGCGTCGGTCATGTCGATGCCGGAGGCGTTGAGATCGACGCCCATGAAGTAGGTGCCGGCGCTGGGGAGGACATGGAAGCCCTCCTGTTTGAGAGCGGCGGCGATGCGGTCGCGGCCATGGGTGAGCTGGCCGCGCATGTCGTCGAAATGCTGGCGGGGTTTCGAGAGACCGTAGGCGACGGCCTGCTGCAGGTTGGGCGGCGTGGTGAAGGTGAGGAACTGGTGGGCGCGGGCGAACATCGTCGTTAGCGCGGGCGCTGCGCAGGCGAAGCCGACCTTCCAGCCGGTCATCGAGAACATCTTGCCGGCCGAGCCGATCTTGATCGTGCGCTCGCGCATGCCGGGGACGTTGAGCATGGAGAGGTGCGAGGCGCCATCGAATACGCAATGCTCCCAGACTTCGTCCGAGATGGCGATGCAATCGTGCTTGATGCATTGCTCGGCGATAAGGTGGAGGTCTTCGGCGCCAAAGAGGCTGGCGGTGGGATTGAGCGGCGTGTTGAGGACGACGGCGCGGGTTTTGGCCGTGAAGGCTGTGGCGAGCTGCTCAGGATCGATACGCCAGTGCGGTGGCGAGAGGCGCACGAAGCGGGCTGCGGCCCCTGCCCGGCGCAGCATGGGCAGGTAGCTGTCGTACATCGGCTCGAACAGGACGACTTCGTCGCCGGGCTGAAGGACTGAGAGAAGTGCGGCGGCGAGCGCTTCGGTGGCGCCGGAAGTGACGGTGATCTCGCTCTGCCAGTCGAGATCGATGCCTTGCAGGCGCTTGTAGTGTTCGGCGATGGCTTCGCGCAGAATTGGAAGCCCGCGCATGGGCGGGTACTGGTTCGGACCGTCGATGATGGCGCGGGCTGCACGTTCGCGGATGTCCAACGGGCCATCCCATTCGGGGAAGCCCTGACCCAGGTTCACCGCGCCTGTCTCTCGCGCGAGGCCCGACATGACGTCGAAGATGGTATCGCCGAGAGCGGCGTAGACCGGGTTCATGCGCCGGCTGCCTTGAACGGGCGCACATGCTTCAGCGACGGCACCTTGCCGCGAACTTCGTCGACCTTGGAAAGATCGAGCGTGGCGCTGATGACGCCCGGATCAATACCACCTTCAGCCAGGATCTCGCCCCATGGATCGATGATGAGCGAATGACCGAACGTCTCGCGGCCATCCTGGTGCTTGCCGCCCTGTGCGGGTGCGATGATGAAGCAGCCGGTTTCGATGGCGCGGGAGCGCAGGAGGATATGCCAGTGCGCTTCGCCGGTGATGCGCGTGAAGGCCGCGGGAACGGCGATGATCTTCGCGCCGGCCCACGCGAGCGTGCGATAGAGATCGGGGAAGCGGACATCATAGCAGACCGTGAGGCCCAACTTAGCATCCGGAATGTCGGCGATGACCGCTGCGCCGCCGGCCACGTAGCTGTCGGACTCGCGGTAGATGTTTCCGGCGTTCAACTGGACATCGAACATATGGATCTTGTCGTAGGTCGTGATGATCTCGCCATCTGGTCCGATCAGGAAGCTGCGGTTGGCGCATTTGCCTTCGCTGGCGCGGATCGCGATCGAGCCGATCAGCAGCGTGACGCCGAGTTCTCTGGCCAGAGCGCGGAAGGCGGCCACGCCGGGGTCTGCGGCTTCGGTCGTGGATTTCTCCCACCCCGCCCCCGGCTTGCGGTCCAGTAGCGTGGTCATTTCGGGGGTGGCGATCAGGGTGGCGCCGCCGGCTGCTGCCTCCCTGATGAGGGCGCTGGCGGTCGCGATGTTCTCGGCGACGTCCGTGCCGGACCGCATCTGGACGCAGGCAACCCTGATTTGGGACATTGCGAGACCCTTCTATTTGGCCGGCCAGCAGCGAGGCCAAGCCTTCCTTTACCCAGTTTGCGTATATCAGCGATGCTTTCCTAGCATTTGAAAGCCGGATGTAGTTAACGCCGCCAACTCGCCCAACAGGAGGCCTTCCCGTGACTGCCTCTCTCGCTGGTATGCGGATTGCTCACGTGAAACCAAGGCAAACCCCGCCCGTGACCGCACGGCCCCAGGCATGAAGACGATGATCTCTGGCGCAATGGGCCTCCCGCCCAACCAGATACCTGCCGGCTTCCAGGCCGAGCAGCAGAAGTCTGCATGGGGCCGTCTCGACCCGATCATGATCTTCATGTGGGCGGCATCGACGATGCTGCCGATGGATTATCTGGGCCCGCTTCGCTACATCGCCGCCGGCTATTTCGCGCTTGGCGTATTCATCTTTGCGCCGCAGATCCTGCCGGCGATCGGACGCGCCTGGCCGCTTCTGCTCCTGCCGTTCCTGTGTACGCTTTCGGCGCTTTGGGCTCCCTCTTCCGCCGAAGCGATAAGGAAGGGCCTATCGCTCGGCCTGACCGGCATCGTCGCGGTCTACGCAGCCAGACGCCTGTCGGGCCGCCACATCCTCATTGCCTACTTCATCGTGGAACTCATCGCCGCGCTGATGAGCCTGACCGAGAACAGGTCTCAGGACAGCGGCGGCTGGAGCGGGATCTACAACCAGAAGAACTACTTCGCGGTCCACATGTTCATCCTGTTCATCGCATCGATGACCATCACCCTGGACAAGGACAACAAGATCTGGCTGCGGCTTGTCGCACTCGCTGCCTTGCCGTTCGCCGCGTTCATGATTGTCATGTCCCAGTCAGGCACCAGCATAGCGCTGACGATCGTGGCAAGTATTGCGATGCTGGGCTACGCCTTCATCTGGAAGCCCGCGGCCCGACTTCAACACGCACGCACGTTGATTGCGGCTGTGATCGTGATCAGCGCCCTGCTGGCCGGATATGTCTGCATCGGCATCCTGCAGATCGACGTGAAGGAGGAAATCCTGCAAGCGCTCGGCAAGGATTCGACCCTCACCGGCCGCACCATGCTGTGGAGCATCGCCGAACGTCAGATGCAGGATCACCCGCTGACCGGGCTTGGCGCCAATGGCTACTGGCGCAGCGAGAACAGCACGGCCAACACGATCACCAACATTATCATGGGCTGGCAGAAGCTGATCAACTTCTCCTTCCATAACTCGTATCTCGAGAACGGCGTGAACTACGGGTATCCGGGCTACATCGCCACGGTGATCGTCGTCGCCTGGGCCTGCATCAGCGCAGCGCTGACCTGGTTGCGCAATCAGTCCGTCGTCAACAGCGGATTCCTTGTGCTTGCGCTGCTGATCCTGCTGCGCACGTTCAGCGAGGTCGATCTGGCCCTGGAGTACTCCGGTACGGCGGTTCTGCTGTTGATCGCGGGCGCTCGAAACGAACGTTCCGTCAAAACCGGGCCGATCTTCAACTTCACCCGCTATGGCTTTGGCGCGCCCCGGTCATGACGGCTGCGATCGACGTCAGCGTCATCGTCGCCGCCTGGCGTGCGACCGCATTCATCGAAAAGGCGATCGCTTCCGCCCTCGCCTCGACCGGCGTGAATGTCGAGGTGATCGTGGTAGACGATGCCTCTCCTGACGACACGTTCGCTGTGCTGTCTCGACTGGCGCAAGCGGACCCGCGCGTGATTACGCTGCGACTGTCGCAGAATGGCGGCCCATCCGCCGCGCGCAACCGCGCGATCGAAGTCGCCCGTGGCCGCTTCATCGCCGTACTGGATGCCGATGATGCGATCCTGCCCGGACGCTTCGCTGAACTGGTCGCGCTTGCCGATGCCCAGAATGCTGACATCGCCGTCGACAACATGAAGAATGTCGATGAGTCCGGCGCTGAGCTGAGTGACAATCCATTCCTGCAGTCCCCGGAATTCTCCAAGGGCCGCACCATCTGTCTGGTCGACTGGATTCGTTACAACAGCCCGATGACGAGCGGGGACAAGCTTGGCTACCTCAAGCCGATGATCCGGCGCAGCAAGCTGACCGAAACCGGCATCAAATACGATCCAGCGCTTCGCAACAGCGAAGACTATTACCTGATCGCGGACCTGCTCGCCGCCAAGGCGCTCATGGTCTACACGCCGAGCCTCAGCTATCTCTATACGCGCTCCAGCAGCTCGACTTCCTATCGGCTCAAGCCCGAGCAGACCCGCGCCTGGCTGACCGCCGAGACGCAGTTCGCAGCACGCCACGCCGCGCATCTTACGCCCGACGAGAAAGCTGCCCGCGCCCGCCGCGAGCGGACACTCCGCAATGTCGACCGCCTCGTGGCTGTCACGGATGCCCTGAAATCCCGCAAGCTTCTGACGACGGCGAAACTGCTGGCGTCCGACCTGCGGGGCGCTGGCTTTACGATTCAGACGCTCGCGAAAGTGGCCGCAGGCAAGGCCATCGGGCGCAAACTGGCCTGAAGCGGGTTCAAACGTGGATTGCGCCCAATTCCGGCTATCAAATTCCCTCCTCACCTTGTGAAATCCCGCGTTACCGTTGCGGATTGCGCCCGCACGGGATGAGGCTAGTTTGCCCCCAGCATAGAGACTCGGCGATCCAACGCTGAGCTTAGGCGGAGGGAGATCAGTCATGTTGAACCGCAGGTTAGCGGGCGGCGCAGCCGCTTGCGCGATGGCCGTCGCCTTGGCGTTCGCGTGTGCGATGCCGGGCGGCCAGTCCGGATCGTCATCCTCCAGCCTGGCCAGCGCGGCCAACTATGACGCCACCGAGTGGAAGTACTGGGGCGGCGACGCCGGCCAGACCCGCTATGCGCCGCTGAACCAGATCAACCTGCAGACGGTGAACCGCCTGAAGGTGGCGTGGCGCTGGACGGCCGATACGTCGGGCGATCCGGGCTCGGCCAACTATAAATCCACGCCGCTGCTTGATGACGGCATGCTCTACATTCCGTGGCTCAACAACGGCATGGCGGCGATCGACGCTGGCACCGGCAAGACCGTGTGGACGTTCGAGCCGCAGCCCGCCGACATTGGCGGCCGCGCCGCTTCGCTCGGCTTGCGCTCGCTCGCCTACTGGACCGACGGCAAGGATAAGCGTGTCTTCCACAATTCGGGCGATGGACGCCTGATCGCGGTTGATGGCGTGACCGGCAAGGCCATCGCGGGCTTTGGCAAGAACGGCTCGATCAACCTGCGTGAAGGCATCATCGAGGGTACCGATGCCACGGACGTCTCATCCGTTTCACCGGCGCTGGTCGTTGGCGATGTCATCGTCGTGCAGGTGATCCCGGGCGGCAGCCGCAACAAGGAAGGCGCGCCAGGCAAGATCCGCGGCTTCGACGTGCACACCGGCAAGGTGGTGTGGACGTTCAACCCGATCGCTCAGCCGGGCGATCCCAACGCCAAAACGTGGGAAGATGGCTCGAACCTCTACACCGGTCAGGCCGGCGCCTGGTCGATGATGAGCGCGGACCCTGAGCTGGGCTACGTCTACATCCCGCTCGAGACACCGACGAACGAGTTCTATGGCGGCCAACGCCTTGGCGATGGCCTCTATGGCGAGAGCATTGTCGCGATCAACGCGAAGACGGGCGCGCTCGTGTGGTACCACCAGATCGTGCACCACGGCCTGTGGGACTACGATATGCCCGCCGCGCCGATTCTTCACGACATCAAGAAGGACGGGAAGACGATCAAGGCGGCAACGCTGCTGACCAAGCAGGGCCTGACCTTCGTGTTCGATCGCATGAACGGCAAACCGGTATGGCCAATCGAAGAACGTAAAGTGCCGGGCTCGAACATTCCCGGCGAGCGTCCCTCGCCGACGCAGCCCTTCCCGACCAAGCCGGGACCGATGCTGACGCTCGGCTACGACGAGAACGAGCTGATCGACTTCACGCCTGCCCTGCGCGAAGAGGCCAAGAAGCTGGCGTCGGAATACACCAAGGGTCCGCTCTACACGACGCCGACCATGGTGACGCCGACCAACAAGGGCACGTGGCTGTATCCCGGAACGGGCGGCGGGCCGAACTGGAATGGCGCGGCGTTCGATCCCGACACGCACATGCTCTACACGCCCGTGCGCCTGAAACCGCAATATGCGGGCCTGCGCGCTGGCGATCCGAAGACCACCAATATGCCATTCTACGGTGGCGGCGGCGGCGCGCCGATCAACGGGCCGCAGGGCCTGCCGATCATGAAGCCCCCGTATTCGGAAGTGATCGTCACGAACATGGATCAGGGCGAGCACAAGTGGCGCATGCCGATCGGCGATGCGGATGACTTCGTGAAGAACCATCCGGCGCTGAAGGGGCTCAACCTCGACTTCTCGAAGATGGGCAAGTTCGACGTGCGCCCCGGTCCGCTGCTCACCAAGGAGCTCTTGTTCCTCGGCGAGTCCGGCAATATCGGCGGCGGCTCGGGCGGACCGATGTTCCGCGCCTATGACAAGCGCGACGGCAAGGTGGTTTGGGAAGGCAAGATGCCTAACCTCGTCACCGGCGCGCCGATGACCTACGAGCTGAATGGCCGCCAGTACGTCGTGTTCACCGTGTCCAAACGCGGCGAGCCGGCGGAGATGGTGGCGCTGACGCTTGATGGCGCGAGCGAGAATGGCGCAGCGCCTGCCGGCGGCGTGCCACTCGCGGCGGCCCCGCCCTCGACCAAGCTGGCAGCGCAAGCTGTTGCTGCCACGCCGGAAGAGCTCGCGCTCGGCAAGGGCAAGTTCGACCAGATGTGCGCCATCTGTCACGGCCCGGGCGGCGTCGGCATTTCGGGCGGCAGCGCCCCGCCGATCACCAACCGCACCGACTACGCCAACATCGCGCGCGTAATCGCACAGGGCCAGGGCGAGATGCCCGCACTAGCCGCAGCACTCCAGCCGAACGAGATCGAGGCTGTTGCGAAGTACGTGGTGAAAACTCTTGGACCGCAGTCGCGCCCCTCAGGCCGCGGCGCGCCGGTTGAAAACTAGCCACAGACCAGACGCGTGAATGACGAAGGCCGGCGCAATCCACTCGGATTGCCCGGCCTTTTCATTTGCGGCTGCGCAATGAATGCGGCGCTGGGGGAAGATGGTGGGCGGTGACGGGATCGAACCGCCGACCCTCTCGGTGTAAACGAGATGCTCTGCCAGCTGAGCTAACCGCCCGAACTTCCAACCCTGGCGCGCTGCAAGGGTGGGAACTGCGTCCCCTGCCTTTACAGACGCTGGCCTGTTAGCCCGTCCCAGTCCAACTGGCAAGTTTGCGCAAAACCGTACGAATTGATGGCTTTCCGGATGGCGAAACGATCTCCACCACCCGGTTTGCCGCGATCAGAACCTCGTCCGCAGTGTCACGCCATAGGTGCGTGGGTCGCCGATATTGCCGGTGACGAGGCCGGTGTTGGCCACACCCAGCGTCTGGAAGTACTCCTCGTCGAGAGCGTTGCGCGCCCAGACCGAAGCGTCCCACCCGCGATCGGATGAGCGAAGGCCCGCGCGCAGGTTCAGCAAGGCGTAGCCCGGAACGCGGGAATAGCGGCTGTTGGTGGCCGTCGTGTAGAACGACGTACGCTTGGCGTAGTCGGCATGCAGGTAGAGCTCGTTGGTCGGCCCGAACGCTGCGACCGTAACGAAGTAGTCGCCGCCCAGCGAATAGGAGAAACGCGGAACACCTGCGAGCGATTTACCGGAGAGATTCTGCGGGCCGGTGATGTTGAGATTTTCGGGCGCCTGAGGCGCGTTGATATAGTCAACATACTTGGCGTCGGTGTAGGCGGCAGACGCTGTGAGGCTCAGATTATCGAGCGGCGACCAGATGAAGTCGGCTTCAAGGCCGCGCGAACGCACCTTCGGGATGTTGGCGATGTACTGCCGCAGGTTCACCGTGTTCGGCACCTGCTCCACGATCGTGGTCTGGTAGTCGGATATCACGGTCTGGAAGACAGCGAAGTTCGCAACCAGTGCGCCGTCCAGCCAGGTACTCTTCAGCCCGAGCTCAGCGTTCTCGACCGATTCCGGCTCGACATCAGGCGAGATGCCCGCCGGCAGATTGGTGAGGTTGAGGCCACCCGATTTGCCGCCAGTTGCAACCGAGCCATAGACCAGCACGTCTGGCGTAACCGCGTAGGACAAGCTGAGCAGACCCGCGAGATCGTCGTCCTGGCGTTCGCTCGTGACGGAGACCGCCGGGTTGAGCTGATTGCGGATGGCGAGCGCGGCCGCAGCCTGGGCTGCGGTCAGTCCAGCAAAGCTGGGGCCGGCAACATGCCGCTGCAGGAAGTAACCTTCCTTGTCTTCATGCGTGAAGCGCAGACCGGCGGTCAGCTTGAGTTGCTCGCTGATGTTCCAGTTGGCCTGTCCGAATGCAGCGTAGCTCTGCGTGCGCGGGGCCGAACGGGATTCGGCGCGGAAGCCGTTGGTGGCCGCATTGGTAACGGCCGCTGGCTGTGCGGGGTATGTCCAGTTGGCGAAGTTGGGACCGTATGCGGCCGCGCCTGCGCCGCTGACGAGCTGCCAGTAGTAGTATGCCCCGACGACGTAATCGATCGCGCCGCCTTGCTCGGACGCGTAGCGCACCTCCTGGCTGAACTGGCGCTGGCGGTTTTCCTGCTGGAAGACGGTGATAATGGGAAGGCCGATGCCATCGGCGTCGTTCGACGGGTTCCAGTCCCACCAGCGATAGGCGCTGATCGACGTCACCTTGCCGGCGCCCAGATCCCAGTTCACTTCGGCGGATGCGCCATAGGCTTTCATGTCTGCCTGATAATGCGCGTCAGCATCGGTCTGCCTGTCGAATGGCGCATAGGGGAGTCGCGTGTAGCCCGAGCGTGCGATGCGATCCTGATAGTTGTTCGCGATGACTGCGCCGTTGTCATAGGTTCCGAAGAACGACACGGCCTGGTTCACGCAGCAGCGTGAATTTTGCTCCGAATAATCTCCGATAAGCCGGATTTCGAGATTGTCGGCGGGCTGGAGCAGGAGTTGCCCGCGAATAGCGGCGTTCTCGTAGGACTGCGCAGTCTCGCCCGTGCGGACATTATCCACGAAGCCGTCGCGATCCGTGTATGAGCCCGTGAGACGGTAAGCGATGTTGTCCGAGAGCGGTCCAGTCGCTGACAGCTTCACCTGCTTGTAGTCGTAATTGCCGACAGACGCCTCGGCCGAGTACTCCGGCCGGAAGGATGGCTTGCGCGTGGTGACGTTGATCGCGCCCGCAGTCGTGTTCTTCCCGAACAGGGTGCCCTGCGGCCCGCGCAGAACCTCGACCTGCTGCAGATCGACAAGATCGAACTGCGTCTGTCCCGGCCGCCCATAATAGACGTTGTCGACATAGAACCCGACGCCGTTCTCGAAGCCGTCATTGGTCAGCGACACGTTGGAGCCTAGGCCGCGGATAAGGATGTTTGTGTTGCGCGGATTGAAGCTGAATACCTGCAGGCTCGGCGCGAGTTGTTGGATTTGCGCGAGCGTATAGCTGCCTGTCTGCTCGAGCGTATCCGCACTGATCACGCTCAACGCGATCGGCACATCCTGCGCGTCCTCGTCCCTGCGGCGGGCAGAGATGACGACAACGTCCTCGCTGGCGCGCGACTGATCGGGCTCGGCAGCTTCAGTTTCGACAACGGCAGGCCCAGCGCCAACACTAGCCTGCCCCCAAGCCACACCAGTTGTCAGGCACGACCCCGCCAGCAAGGCAGTGGCAAGGCGCTGTGGCAGGCGGAAGTTGCGATCGTTCGGAGAGGACATGCTTGAAACCTTCTGTGCCGCGTCCCGCGGCGTCAGGTTTCGATACCCATCCGAACCATGCTCCCTAACGCACCAATGGCGCTGAGCTTATGAGCACTTTCTCTAAGCGCGACGCGCATGCGAACACGCCAAATGAGCCTACGTCGTCGTACGACGACAACTTATCGATCGAAATGAAGGGAATTAAGCGGCCTTGCGCGCACGGCGCGTTTCGTTTGGCGACGCGAAATTGGCGGCGGCTTTGGCCTGGCTGGCTGCGCACTTTGCCCGACTAATCTGACTGTTTAGCCAGACAGTACACGCACCGCCGCCATGTGCGTTCGGCAGGGAGCTATCGGATTCTCGGTAAAACCGCGCCGGTCGCGCGAAACACCTTTGGCATCCAAAGGCCCTGATGGTCGGAGCGGCGGGATTCGAACCCACGACCCCTAGTCCCCCAGACTAGTGCGCTAACCGGGCTGCGCCACGCTCCGCCAATTCAGGAGCGCCCTTATAG
>Ga0209311_1002059_pt1 | contig 15111 bp, 29 predicted proteins | sample AD_UKC045_MetaG_FD_184417 | JGI IMG/M metagenome (GOLD analysis project Ga0209311, IMG submission 184417) | Active sludge microbial communities of municipal wastewater-treating anaerobic digesters from USA - AD_UKC045_MetaG (SPAdes) (version 2) | ecosystem: Engineered > Bioreactor > Anaerobic >... | reverse complement strand
TACTGATGAAGACTGGTCTGCTGAAATGGATTTTTATGGAAGGCGACCTGAAAAAGAATATGATCGTTTAGAAGATGCAACTCCTGAAGAACGAGTAATCATACTCGAAGAAATAAAATCCCTAATAAAAGATCTAAGAAGATGCTCTGTCAGAGCAAAAGAACTTGAGTGGTACATGAGTGGAGACACTGGTGCTACTTCTTATTTAAATCGTTTAAAAGATGTCGTCGATTAGCAAAATATTAGTTCCTAAAACTAAAGATCAAATTTATCAATCGATAGTTGATTTACCGGATAATGAAAAACGGGCCTTTTTAGCAAAACATATTGATGATGAAGTAATGGTCGATGTTATATTAAAATCAGCCAAAGACCCCAAACAATTTTCCGATTCAATATTTTTAGTTAACGATTATAGTATTCTAGAAAAATTTGTACAAAATAATATCGATTTAAATTATGTTAATTCATTAGGAGAAAATCTGTTAACCAGTTTAGCAAAAAAACAAGGTGGTGGTATAGATTTTAGGGAGTTGTTTACTTTGATATTAAATGGAAATGTAGATGTAAATTTTCAAAATAATCAGGGAGAAACAGCTCTATTTAATGCTGTTCAATTAGGAAAAAAACGAATTGTTGAATTATTATTAGAACACAATGCTGATCCAAACATAGGGAAACTATCCCCACTTATTCAATCTTGTATAAGTGGTTACTTGGAAATAAGCAAGTTATTAATTGATTATGGGGCAGATGTTAATTATGAATATGATGACACGATGTTTCCTCTAACTCCGTTAACAGCAAGTATCGCAAATAATCGTATAGAAAATGTTAAACTACTAATAGAAAAAGGAGCTAACATTAATATTGTTGATAAAGAAGAAAATAATCTTTTATTACAATCTATAAAATTTGGAAATTTAAAAATTGCTAAATTATTTTTAGAATTGGGATTAGACCCACACGCAAAAAATAAATTTGGTACTTGCGCAATGGATTACGGATTTGAATTTGAATTTTAAAACTTATAAGAAATTAAAGTATACAAACAATATGAAACTAATAATAATTGAAGGAGGAGATAGATTAGGAAAATCTACACTCATAGGTAAATTAGCAGAACATTTTAATTATGACAATGTTGTGATAAGACATTTTGGTAAACCACCGAAGGTTTTTCCTGAAGGTGTAGATCCTCTATCATTTCAAGCTGAATGTTTTGATCGTGAAGGATATTTAGTTGAAAATCTTTTACAAATGGAAGAAGATGAATATAACTATTATGAAAATATAGTCATATGGAATCGTGCTCATTTAGGTGAATGGGTTTATGGTCAAATGTTCAGAGGAATGGAACCCGATAGAATTCAAAATATGTTAGAGAATTTTGAAGAAAGATTCTTAATGTATGATGATTTAAAAGTTTACCTAATATTATTGACTGCAGATCCTGAATTCTTTCATAGCAAAGAAGATGGACATTCTTTTTCAAAGAGCATAGATCAGAAAACACGTGAATTAAACTTATTCGACGAAGCATATCACAATTCATCTATCGATAAAAGAATACGAATTAAAGTAGATAAGAATGGTTCTTTTAGAGGAAAAGATGAAATCTTAGATGATGTTCGAAATTTTTTGAAAGATTAATGAAAAACTCATTGCATTAAAAATAATATTATGACTGAAAGCGAGCTTTTAAATGAAATTTGTTGTCAACAAATATATCCTACATATTTAGGAATCGAAAATGAAATATTAAATCTGTTAGAGTCTCTTTATGAAGAAGATTATATTCAAAAAGATGATGGATGTTATAAAATAACTACAAAAGGTAAGCAGAGAATTGTTTATGAATTTTTGGTTTATCAAGCTGAAAATAATAATTTTTTCGATCAATCAATACAGGATTATTTTTTTGAAGATAATCGCGAATGGTTTAACAATCGTCATATATTAGAACAAAGTTACTCTAGAATAAAAAAGCAATTAAGAGATTTACAATTAATCGAGATGGAAGACCCGTGTTTTATTATTATTTTTGATGAGAATTTTGAAGATCATTATAATAGTCATAATAATAATTCGATACAAATTTTAAATTTTGGTAATTTAATTAATAACGGAAACAACAATGAGATCAATAATTAATACAGGCAACTTGAATAATGGGCGTAATAATCGCATTAATTCAAATAACAATAATTTTAATTTCAAATTTATTGTAAAAATAGTAATTAGTATCATTTCAATTTCAATTTTAGCTTTTTTATTTCTGAAATAACTGCGCTTCTAACAAGTTTTATCTATTCAGTTATGAATAGATAATAAAAACGATGATTGAATGTGAAGAATGTAAAAAATTTTTTGATCCTAAAAATAAGAATCAGAGATTTTGTTCGGGAAAATGCGCAAAATCTAATAATGGAAAGAAAAATAAAGGCAGAAAATTTTCAGATGAAATTAATAAAAAGAAGGGGTTAAAGGGAGAAAAAAATCCATTTTATGGCAAAAAACATACTGATGAAACCAAAAATAAAATTGGAAATGCTAATAAAGGCAGAAAGTTTTCAGATGAAATTAATAAAAAGAAGGGGTTAAAGGGAGAAAAAAATCCGTTTTATGGCAAACATTTATCGGATGAACATAAAGCTAAAATAAGTGAAAATCATCAAAATTGTAAGGGAAAAAATAATCCCATGTACGGAAAGGGTTATTTAATAGCTGGAGAAAAAAATGGATCATGGAATGGAGGTATTAGTTTAATTTATGGTGATGAATTTACTGATGAATTAAAAACCAAAATTCGAAAAAGAGATAAATTTAAATGTGCAATTTGTGGCCAAACTGGATATGATGTGCATCATATTGATTATGATAAATTTAATAACTTAAATGAAAACTTAATCACACTATGTAGAAGCGATCATGTAAAAACAAACTTTAACAGAGAAGGCTGGATTCAATTTTTTAAAACAATAATAAATGAAAGAAAATAAGGTTGCTCTGCTGAGCGGGATCACGGGTCAAGATGGTTCATATCTTGCCGAACTTTTATTACAAAAGGGATATGAAGTTCATGGTATTATTAGAAGAAGCTCTTCATTTAATACTGGGCGTTTAGATCACATTTATCAGGATCCTCATATTCCTGATCGTCATTTAATTTTATACTATGGTGATGTCGCAGATTCTCTATCTGTTGATGGTATTGTACATAATGTCAAGCCAGATGAGATTTATCATTTAGGCGCTCAGTCACATGTTCGTGTTTCTTTTGACGTTCCAGCGTATACTGCACAGGTTGATGCCTTTGGAACCTTAAATATGTTGGAGGCAATGAAAAAGCATTGTCCTGATGCAAGATTTTATAATGCTGCTACATCGGAATTATTTGGTAAAGTACAAGAAATCCCTCAAAAAGAAACGACTCCTTTTTATCCGAGATCTCCATACGGGATAGCAAAATTGTATGCTTATTGGATGGTGAAGAATTATCGAGAAGCTTATAATCTATTTGCTGTTAATGGAATCCTTTTCAATCATGAATCAGAACGCCGTGGGGAAACTTTCGTTACAAAGAAAGTAATATCTAAACTTGTTGAAATAAAAGAGTGTTTTGGACAGGTTTCTCCACTTTATGTAGGAAATCTTGAATCTATGAGAGATTGGGGGTATGCTCCTGAATATGTAGAAGGAATGTGGAGAATGTTGCAACATGACAAACCTGAAGATTTTGTTCTTGCTACTGGGGAAACTCATTCTATTCGTGAGTTAATTGAAGAAACAGGGAGAATGTTGGGAATGACCATTATATGGAGAGGAAAGGGCTTGCAAGAAACTGGAATATGGTTAAATAATAGAGAACAAGAAATTGTAAAAATAGATCCTAAATATTTTAGACCCACTGAAGTTGATTTGCTTGTTGGAAATCCATTAAAAGCTAAGAATATTTTAGGTTGGGAAGCTAAAACTAAATTTAAAGATCTTATTAAAATAATGGTTGAACACGAATTAAAAGTATAAGAAATGGAAACAAAAATTCAAAGTCTTGGAAAAATAGATAACGTTAATTTATTTTTCGACCCCTTAAGAAAAGATGATTCTTTTATGGTATTGTTAAATGACAATAAATTCAAAATGGGATTTATTGTTGGTGAAGATCCTATTTTCGAAAGTGACGCACATATTAAATGGGAAAAAGTCGTATCAATAATCGGAGGATTTAGCGATATCGATACATTCAACAGAATAAAGAATCGAATCGATGAGGAAAACAAGTAAAATTTATGTTGCTGGACATAATGGTTTAGTTGGATCTGCTATCGTTCGAAAATTAAAGGATGATGGTCATAAAAATATTATGACCTTTTCTCATGATGAATTAGATCTAACTGATAAGAATGCAACAGAAACAATGTTTAGGCTTTATAAGCCATCATATGTTTTTATGGCAGCAGCAAAGGTTGGTGGTATTCACGCTAATAATACCCAATCAGGAGAATTCTTCTATCAAAATATTATGATTCAAACAAATGTGATAGAAGCCGCTAGAAAATATGGTACTAAAAAACTGTTGTTTTTAGGATCCTCCTGCATTTATCCTAAAGAATGCCCACAACCTATTAAAGAAGAATATCTTATGACTGCTCCACTAGAGATTACTAATAGTGGATATGCAACAGCTAAGATCGCCGGAATAGAAATGTGTAAATCCTATCGTAGACAATGGGGTTGTAATTTTATTTCCGTGATGCCCTGTAATTTATATGGGGTTGGCGACAATTTTTCTCTAATGAATTCACATGTTTTGCCTGCTTTAATTAGAAAATTTCATGAAGCAAAATTAAATGGAATTCCTCAAGTTGAAGTATGGGGTGATGGAACACCAAAAAGAGAATTCTTGTATGTAGATGATTTAGCAGAAGCATTAGTATTTCTAATGCATAACTACAATGAGCCTGGACATATTAATGTTGGTGCTGGATATGATGTTCCAATTAGTTTTCTTGTGAAAATGATTAAAGATATTGTAGGCTATAAAGGAGAAATAGTTTGGAATAAATCTTACCCAAATGGAACTATGCAAAAACTTATGGATAGTTCAAAAATAAAAGAATTGGGTTGGGAACCACAAATTGATCTTGAAAAAGGAATTAAAGAAACATATAAATGGTTTGTAGAAAACTATAACAACATAAGAGTATGAGAATTGAAGAATTTTTAAAGCAAGGTGGATCTAAATATTATCTGAGGGTTTTAGGAACCGAAGATGATAAAATAAAAATCGAAATCAAAACAGATGCATTTGATGGAGATGGAGATACGCAAATATTTTTAGTAAAAGATAATATACTTTTTCCAATAGAATTATGAAAGCACAAAAGAAACCAGTAGTAATCGACTTTATCTATTATGATGGAGTAAAACAACCTGTTAGAGATTGGGTTGAGTCATTTGGAGATAAATTCGATGACCATTTCATTAATGAAGCAATGGGAACATTGTCAGTAAAAACTTTAGAAGGGACATCATATGCAGTGGCTGCAGAAATTGATGTTATCATTCGCGGTGTTAAAGGGGAATATTACCCTTGTAAAAAAGATATTTTTGAACAAACTTACGACGTATTATAATGGATGTAATGATTGACCTTGAAACAATGGGTGTTGGAAACAACTCGGCTATTGTTTCGATTGCAGCAGTTCGTTTTGATATTCAAACAGGTAAAACACACGAATTTTTTGAAACTAATATTGATCTAAATTCTAGTTTAAAGAAAGGATTTAAAGTTTCTGGAAGCACGATATTATGGTGGCTTTCTCAAAGTGAAGAAGCAAGAGGATCATTGGTCCTTGCACCATCTATTGATATTGAAGAAGCTTTAACAGAATTCGCAGAGTTTTTAAGACCTGATGATGTTTTATGGTCAAATGGTTTAAGATTCGATATAGCTTTACTTGAAGATGCATATCAATTATTGAATATGAAGATTCCATGGGATTTTCATAATGAAAGAGATGTTCGTACATTAGTTGCATTTGCACCTGGAGTAAAAGACAGATATATTCAAGAAAGTAAAAGTCAAAAACATATTGCATTAAATGACTGTCTTTTCCAAATCCAATACTGTTCTGAGATCTATAATAAAATAAAATTAGTATGAAATACTATCACCAAACTCACATCTCTGAAGCTTTTAGACAAGTGTTAAGAGATCTTTGGATATTTCCCGATTTCGTCACATCTCCAAGAGGAATGGAAGTTCGAGAAATACGAGATTGTTCATTAGAAATTGATAAACCAATGATCAATCTTTATACGAATAAACATAGAGGTTCTCCAAAAAAATATATTGCTGCTGAATTATTGTGGTATTTTTCCGGAACCAATAATCCTACGTATATTGAGAATTATGCTTCACTCTGGAAAGGCATACATAACCCTGATGGCACTATAAACAGCGCATATGGGAATCTATTGTTTGAAGATAAGAATGAACATGGCATCACCCAATATCAATGGGTGATTGAATCCCTTAAGAAGGATAAAGATAGTCGTCAAGCTTTTATGCATTTCAATAAACCAAAACATCAATGGTTTGGAAATAGAGATCAAGTTTGTACACTTCAATCATTATTTCATATCAGAGATAATAAGCTTTATATGACTCTTACCATGAGAAGTAATGATGTCATTTATGGTTTTATGACTGATTGGGCTTTCTTTAGCATTCTTCATTATCATGTATTCTTAGATATGAAGAAATATTATCCTGAACTTGAGATGGGTTCTTATACTCATATAAGTCACTCAATGCATTTGTATGAAAGACATTATGAATTAGTTTCAAAGATGATAGATGAACCGTTTGAAAATGAATCAATTCCTCTTTTAAATGAAACTATTATAGATGAAAACGGTACTATTAAAGATAAATATGTTTCAATATTTAGTCAGATAAGAGCTGGAATGATGCCAGATTATAATGTCAATACTGATAATGATCTTTTAAATTGGTGTTTTGAAAAACTTAAATCATGAATTTATCATTTAATGAAAGAAAAAACATAGGTGATAATAACTGTATAAAGTTTGAATCTAAATGTCAATTAAAAAATGTTATCTATATAAGTACTAAAAATGCTTATAAATGGAGTAGTGATTTTGATTTGCGACACGGAGATTATGTAATTTTTTCAGGAGATTTAATTTTACGTATTGATGTTAAAGGGGGAGGTATTTCACAAAGATCTATTGAAAATTTTATTGGAGAATATTATGTTCTGTATGAAGATTCAAATAAAAATAATTTAAATGGAATTGTTATCAATGCTTCTAAATTAAAACAATTAAAATTTAGTTATACTCAACAGATGAAATTATCTGGAGACAATGGTATTCAATATTCACAAATTATTTCGGCGGTGCAACGATATCCAGATATATTAGAAATAATGACTATTGATGATTTTTTTAATTCCTTATGATACCACTTAAGAAAAATATTCCTAAATATCCTGATCTTTTTCTTCAAGAACGTAGTGCAACTAAAAGACTATCGGTTCTTTTAGGTCCTGAATATCATAAATGTACACTGCAAGAATTAAATGAAAAGGCTGTTGAAATATTAAACTTAGAAGATACAATTGTTTCTGAAGAAAAGAAATTCAATTATATAGAAAACTTTAAGAAACAAAAAAATGTATTATCATTTCAAAAATATTTGACAAACATCTTAATGAAAGGATCCAATTTAACACTATGAAAAAGTACGATATTATAATTGTTTCAAGGGGTTTTGACCCCATTCACAAAGGACATATACGTCTTTTCAAAGCAGCCAAAAGTATGGGCTATAAAGTCATTGTTGGATTAAATTCTGATAAATGGCTAGTTAAAAAGAAAGGACAAGTTAATATGAGTTATGCTGAAAGAGCAGAAATTTTAAGAGCTATTAAGTATGTTGATGAAGTCATGAATTTTGATGACACAGATGGTACAGCAATGGACTTAATTTTTAGAATAAAAAATCTATATCCTGAATGTCATTTAGCATTTGGAAATGGAGGGAACACAACTCCTCAAAACGTTCCTGAGAAAACATTTTGTGACGCATATCAAATAGATATGCTTTGGAACTTGGGTGGAGGAATATTTAAACAAGCTCATCAAATTGTTGGTCAAGAGTGATTTTAGAGGCTTTCAAAGATAGATATAATGAAACGTATTTGTAAAACATGTCATCAAGAGTTTTATTGTAAAGATGACGAACATTGGAAAACTCAATGTTTGGATTGTTACAAGAATTTCAAAGGAATGCCACGCATTGAGGTTCTTAAACCACATAAAGGAGTTTACATACATACTCATCCGAGTGTGACAAAAGAAGAAGTGGATGCGTTCATTGAAAAGATTTTTGGAAATGTAAACACACCATCAAATTGGGGTGCTGTTGAAGTAAATAGCAATCGTAAATTATGGTGGAATTGTCAAAATGATGATTGAAAACTTTTTATGTTTTGTTCATATAATTTTTAAACTAAAATAATTTATTGTTATGAAAAAGGATTTGACTGAAATTGTTATTGTGTTGGATGAATCAGGATCAATGAGTTCCTGTAAAAGTGACACTATTGGTGGATTCAATGAGTTCTTAAGTACTCAGAAAAAAATTAAAGGAGAAGCAAACGTTACCCTTGTTAAATTTTCCGACTATTATAAAGTTGTTAACGATGGAACCGCACTTGAACATGTATCTCCTCTTAATGAAAGTAATTACACTCCATCTTATTCAACCGCATTATTAGATGCTGTAGGAAGAACTATTAATTCTGTTGGAAACAGATTGTCTTCACTACCTGAAGATCAGAGACCAGAGAAAGTTATCTTTGCTGTCATTACTGATGGTTACGAAAATGCATCAAAAGAGTTCAAAAGAGAAAAAATTTTCGAAATGGTTACTCATCAGAAAACCAAGTATAATTGGGAATTTTTATTCTTAGGGGCAGACATTGACGCATGGGGTAAAGAAATCGGAATAACTAGCAACGTTAATGTTGACAAAAATGCAATGTTTAGTAACATGAGCAAAATGTCATACTATACTGCTAATTATCGTACAGATAGTGCTAACTTCTCAACCAGCAACTTCTCATTATCTGATGACCAGGTTAAGGAAGAGATGGAAAAACTATACGATAAAAATAAAAAATAATTAATTATGGAGAAAATGGATTGGACACACAAAGATGTGACTATTACAGACATTAGAAAAATTTCTAATTTGTACATCATTTCGATTGATGACAAAAAAGTTACACCACCCATGTTGGTGAACGAAAAAATCTTTAGTGAAAGACTAAAGTTATACTTCCTAAAGGAAGCTCATAGAGTTACAAGAGAAGAAATTCTCGGGGTTAAATGGAACATGTACATTACTAAAGGCTACTACATCAAAGTTTATGCTGAAGACGATGTAAAGAAATTTGATATGGACGAAAATAAATTTTATGTTTCATATCTTGAAGTTGCCGGACCTTTAGCAACGTTCCAATCTGTGTACAAACCACCTAAGGAAACTGAGGTTAAGAAGTAAAAATAAAGAGGGAGTTTCAAAACTCTCTCTTTCTCTTTAATATAATAATTAAAAAGTAATTATGTCAGACAAATTTAAAGCAGCAGGTGTTCAGGCACCAAGCATTACACCTGAAATGATTCGAAATTCAAAAACCATAGCATGTGAATGCGGAGGAATGTTATTCGAAGAAAAGATTATTTTCAAAAAACTTTCTGCAATTATTTCTCCATCTGGTAAAGAGGAAACTATTCCTATGCCAGTTATGGTATGTACTAAATGTGGTTTAATTCCTGCGGTTTTTGATCCTCAGAATGTAATCCCAAAAGAATTAAAAGCAATCCTTACAGATTCACCTGTAGCAGATGCAACTTTAAGAGTAATAAAAGATTAAAATAACTAAAATACAAATTTATGTCAGAAAAACAGTTTTATAAGGCAAGTGTCAAAGTCGAGTACGAAGACAATAAAGGAAGAGTTAAATATCGCAAAGAAGAATATCTTGTAAATGCGGTTAACCCAACTGATGTTGAAGCGAAAATTAATAAGGAAATGGAAGGAACTGGTGAATTCGAAATCGTTTCAATAGTTCTTACCAAGATCTTATCAGTTCTTGACTAACATTTTAGGGGTCATGAATAAATAATTAAACAACTAAAATTATTTATTATGGCTATGTATAATAAATCTAAGTTTAGACTTAGCGAAACCTTTAATAACGCCAATGGTAAGACCTCAGGTTCTGGATTCATTGGCGTTATTATGGGTTTAGTTACTTCAGCAGCAATTGTCGTATTGGTTGTTGGATGGTGGTTGGGAAAACCAGAGGTTTTGGATATGTTTGAAAAGATTCTTCAATTAGGAATGTTGTCAGCTGGTTTATTAGGAGTTAGAAAGATAAGCGGCGTATTCATGAGCAAAAACGGAAAAACTTCAGTAGATGGTGACAATGGAGATGAAAATGGAGAAGAAGATAGAGGACATCGATATTATGGAGATGCAGCCGGAGGACAAACTGATACACAAAAATAGTATGCCTAATTTTTATGATTTTTCAAAACTAGAAAATGTAAAAGAGACGATAGCAAATCCTGAAGGATGGGTGAATCCTCTCATCATTGAATATGGGGTTGGGTATCATGGAGAAATTTTATCATATTATTGGAGAATTAAAGGTACAAAACACACATTCATTATTCCAATTTTGAGAATAGACTATTTAAGTGAAGGAGAATATTCAACTCATTTTGAGGAAGCATTAGAAGGGTTTAGAGAAGATTATTTATCATGGGCACGTCAAGATTTTTTTGCTCCTTGGATGAAAGAATATAGAGATGAATTTAAAAAATTTATTGTTTAAATTTGCATTTATCGCCGTGATATTTGGCATAATTGGAAATATCAATATTTTTTGAACAATACGGACAACTCTTTAATGGTTTATTTTTTAAATTTTTTCCAAATCCACGACCTTTATTAGATTGACTAATTTTTAATTTGGTTTCTTCAGACAATTTTCTACCTTTTATTTTTTGCACCCGTTTAGAAATAGAATCCGCAGATTGTTTTAATCCTTTATGAGATTGGCTCATTTTTTCGCGCGTTTCTATTGATATAATTTTTCCTTTTTCTGAATTACTAATTTTTAATTTAGTTTCTTCAGAATGTAATCTTCCGATGTTTGATAAAGATATTTTTTGATTAACAATTTGCCCTAGATTACCTCCATCCCCTCCTTCTGATAAATTATACCCATTCGGAAATAAGGTATTTTTTTCTTTGATCCAATATCGCTCTTTTTCTTGCCAATTATCTTCTGTACAAAATTCTAAAATTTGTCTTTTAAAATTTTTCGAGCCATATTTACGAATTTGTCTTTTTAGTATTAATCCGCTTCCTAAATATGGCTCGTCTAAATTATTTGTGCATCGAAACCCAACATAACTCTTTCCATTATTAATATTTGTAGTTAAATAAATAAAATAATATGATTTCAAACTTTTCTTATTCATAAAACTTTAGGTCAATTAATTATATAAATTATATATCATAAATGAAGGCATGAACATTTTAAAGAAGTTCTGGAATAAAAAGAAACCAGATGATATATATAAAAATACAGAAAAAAAGATTGAAATAGTAAACGATCCTTCAATTAATATGGATGTTGAAATTAAAGAAGTAAAAATAAAAAAGATAACTATTAAACAATAAAGTAATGGCTAACAGATATTTTCAATGGGTAGCTGGCCAAAGACGAGGAGACGTTCTTGTTTTAGACAAAATTGAAGAAGAAGATGGAATTATTTATTTGTCTTTCAAAGATAATTCTAGAATAAATTCAGAATTGGTAGCTGAGATAAATGTTCGTGATCTTACTGGCAAAATGATGGCTGAAGTAGAAAGCCCTAGTAACATTTGGAAATTTCAAGAAGAAAAATCCGAAGATGATAAACCCAGAATTGAAAAAGATTGGGAATCACAAGAAGAATATGAAATTCCTACAGCTGATGAAATTGCTAACGCGGATTTAACTGGAACAGGGGGAACCATTAAACCAAGACCTAAATTAAAAAAGATTCAATTAATTCCTCCAAGACCAACAAGAAGTCAATTTGGAAAAATTACATCTGCTGATCTTGATCAACCTGTTGCACAGGCTCCAAAAAAACAACAAAATACAAACGATCCGGTTTGGCTGATGATGGAAAAAGCAAAGAAATTTGATACTCCTGTTTCGGTGGAACTTGTTATTTCCTTGCCAGCTAAATCTTTATATGACGTTGCTAATGAATCCTTTGAAGATGGCGGTAAAAAAGTTATAGATTACATAATTGATAATCTAGATGATACCAAAATAAAAGAAAGTTTAAGACAAGCATTGTTATCATCATATAATGTTCCAACATCAACTAAAACATCGACATTTGCGGACTATTATACACCAGAAACCGTAGAGGAACCAATTGTGGGACCAGCTAAACAAATTCCGCCTCCACCACCTCCGCCACCTCCAAGAATTTTAAAAGAAGGAGCCGAACCCCCACCACCTCCAGAATCGAAAAATAAATAAATAAAACGATGGAGAAAAAGATCAATAAAAAATTAGTCCTTGAAGGCCCCTTTGAGGATATTATTGAAATCGAAAATCACTATTATCTTGTAGATAAAAAAGATAAAATTTGTGTGCTTCCATATACTATTTCAACAAATAGTTTATTGGATAAAATTGGCGTTATCAAAGACTGGAATTATATTGAAGAGGAAAAAGTACTAACTCTACTCAATGATTATGTTTATGATAGTGATGATACAGACCTAGTAGCCGCTAATAGGGTATTGTTTGAGGTCCTTGGGGTCAATGTTGATGATGCCAATGTATGGTTATATCTTGGTGATCTTTTTAGTAACATGGTGTCTGATTCTCCTATAAAAGTTTATGCAGTAGATATAACAAATATTGAAATTAAAGCACAAGAAACAGTTGAAGAAGAAGAGAAACGAAAAATGTTTACTCTTATGGATACGGCAAAGGTTATTCAAACTGATGATATATTATTTTTGGCCGCTTACCTTAGATTATTTAATTATTTTTATGTTAAATCATTAAATCAAAACAAAAATGAATAGAAGAGAAAGAAGAAACTTAGAAAAAAGATTAGGTTTACAGAAACATGCTAAAACCCTAACACGTGAAGAAAAGTTTGAAAGAATGCGTCAAAATATTATTGAGGGAAAGAAGAAAGAAGCTGAAATGAAAGAAATGTTACGTGTTAAAGAAAATGGAGAACAAGACAAAATAGACAATAATAAAATCGCATCAATGGCAACTGATTTAATGATTAAGGATGGAATGTCATATATTGATGCGTTAGAAAAAGCTAAAGAACTTTATCAAAAAGAATTAGAGGCAGCAAAGACTGAATAATGAAGTTTTATGTTACTATTGAGGGAGTGCAAAAACTTAAGCGCTCCTTTTTAAATTTGAAGTTATTTTCGATAATAAATGTCCAGCAGATAATAATAGACTGTGGATATTCCTATAATAATATCGATGATTATGGGGCATTTATTGTGAATGAGACTATTATGTCCCAAATCAAAAATTATAGTAAATCGAAACGAATTCGAGGAATCATATATTCCAATCCAAATCTAAATGAGGGAATAATTTTAAATTTAAGGGAACGTGTTGAAAAGAACCCGCGTATAAATGATTTTGTTTTAATTGATGAATATAATTTACCTAGATTGCAAGAATATTATCCTATGTTCTCAGAAATAATATTCTTTCCTTCTATAAAAAAGATAAGACTTATTGAATGTAAATCAATTAAGGATAAAATTGATTGGAAATTTTAACGATATGGCTTAATATTATCGATTGTTCTCTTAAGACTACCTCTTTGTCCAAATTTAGCTTCTAATTCTTGTAATTTATCTCTTCCGTTTTCATTTAATTCGAAAACCCCGTCATCACCAACATCATAATATTGACCTATTATTTGACGATAATTAGCACTCCAATAGGAAGCGCTTTTTATTTCATTAAATGAACCTGAGCCATATCCTAATTCATAAATAAGTTTAATAAGATCTAATCTCCTTGTTATTTTATTGTCATTAATGTATTTTAAAACTCGATATTGCTTATAACCTTTAGGATAACTTTTATATTCTTGATCTTTAGCATCTAAAGCATCATGGATTTTTTCTAAATCTTCTTTTTTAGAAACTTCATCAATATGTTGGCTAACATATTGTAGTATGTTTGTTGCTCTATTATAATGATAATCATTTGTTAGCTTTTTTAGTAAAGCAAAACTAACTCTTCCTCCTTCTTTGATAATTTCATCAAAATATTTTACATCGCCGTATTGAGCAGCTAAACTTAATTTTTTATCTGGGTTAGTTGTTAGACGATTAGCAGCTTCTTTAAATAAATCTAAACTTTTAATACGATGGGCAAATTCCAAAAGTTCTTTTGCTGGTAATTTTATTCCAGCTTGTTTGGCTTGTTTATAAATACGCAATGCGCTTGTGGTATCTTTAGCATGTTTAAAAGCCCACAACCATTTTTGTTCAATATCTAAATCTTTTGGCTTTAAAATATCTTCTATGGATTCACAAACAAATTTCATTTGTTTTTTATTTTATTTATCCTTAGCACACTTAGTAATTATATCGAATATATAAATAAAAATTCGATAGAATGCCAAAAAACGATAGAAAAGAAGATCGTATTTATTTATTTCGAAAGAATCCTTATAAGAAAGATAATGATCGTGGGACACAAGACACGAAGAATTCTTTTAATGTAGATGATTTAATAGACAAAGGAAAGGATAAAATAAATGACATTCGATCTCAAGGAAAAGGGGTTGTCGAGGGTCTTAAAAAAGGAATAGATGATAAAAAACCATCTGAAGAAGATATTAAACGAGTAGTTGATAGTATCGTCGATAAAGCTAAATTTGAATTTTATTATATTCAAGATTTATGCTTTAGAGCCAAAGTTAATATGCTTTATA
>Ga0209311_1002053_pt1 | contig 15133 bp, 12 predicted proteins | sample AD_UKC045_MetaG_FD_184417 | JGI IMG/M metagenome (GOLD analysis project Ga0209311, IMG submission 184417) | Active sludge microbial communities of municipal wastewater-treating anaerobic digesters from USA - AD_UKC045_MetaG (SPAdes) (version 2) | ecosystem: Engineered > Bioreactor > Anaerobic >... | reverse complement strand
GTGCCCTGAACACAACGTCAACCTGATCGTAGACGAGCAGAGGAATCCGGAATGTCCTTTCAGAAGGAGTTCCATATCCGCTATCGACAGGATGCTTGACACCGGATGGACTGTTGAAGAAATCGAGGATGCGGTGGCGCTTTTCAGACAGGGAAGAACGCCTATGGCTATGATTCCCGGAGAGGTCGGCTGCGCGCCCGCTCCCGGAACTCTTAAGCTGGATTTTTTCCTGATGAGCCACTGTCCGTATACTTCAAGATATGTGACAGATATCCTTCCGGCAATAAATGCAGACCTCGGACAGCGAATCACATGGGAGCCTCATTTCATAGTGAGGATAGACCCGGCGGGAAAAGTGATTTCAATGCGGGGAGACGCGGAAGCGGAAGAGGACAAGTTCCAAGTGTGCGTCGCGCGAGAGCAAAGCCCGTCAAAATGGCATGAATACGCAAAATGCTATGCAGACGCTTACAGCTCGGAAAAAGCGGCGGCTCAGAGGGCCGGAAGACAGGAACAGCAGGAACGCGCGACAAGGATGTGCGCCGAGCGCGCCGGCATAAATTACGCGGAAACAATGAAGTGCGTTTCCGGCAGGTCCGTTGATTATCTCAAAAAAGACGCGGATCTGGTTCAGCGTTGGAGGACAAGCGGTTCTCCAAGCTCGGTTTTCAACTGCTCCATGAGATTTCAGGGCGGCGCGGTTCCTTATCCGCAAGCTAAACCCCACATCTGCGCGCTTTATCCGAGGGACGCTAGACCTCCGGCATGCGCGAACTGACAACACCGTCTCGATGCGGCCTTTATTTCCGGGAGGGCGGAGATTATGGATAAGAAAAGAAGCGTCAAAGGATATTTGGCATTGATTGTCGTCGCTTTAATATGCGTTCCGGCAGTCTCTCGCGCGCAGACTAAAACAAAGCTGCCTGAAGATATAGTCAAAGCTATTTATGATAAATTCATCTCATACGACATTAAGACAATGACTTATGACGAGACTCGCGTCACATCTCACGAGCAAACCGGAGGAAAACAGCCCGGCTCGATGAAGATTGATCCGATGAACACCGCGACATTAAAGACGAGATATTTTTTTCAAGCTCCCGACAAGCATGGTTACAGAGTGATATCGGCTCCTATAGAAAACTATTGGGCGGGCAGTCCGAACCAGCCCGGAGCTTTGCCGATGGACCGCAACTGGCTGGATAAAGTGCTGAAATGGTTTGAGATTCACCGCGCCCCTGACGAATCTTACAGAAACGTGAAATGCCATAAACTAGTTCTGATCCCGAAACCCGGCGCGCCTGAAAACCTATATACAATGACGTGGTATGTGGACTCCGTGAACTTCGTGGTTTTGAAGTTCGTGTTCATGATAAGAGACGCCAACAATCGAAACATCCGATCTTCCGGAGAGCTTTTCTATGAAAATTTCAACGGCCGCTATCTGGCGTCAAACGCCACTTGGAGAACTAAAGTGAGCATTCTTCCCTATGTTTTCGTTCATAAATCGGTGTTCGATAATTACAGCTTCAACATGCCTCTCGACGAATCTGTTTTTCAGGAAGAATTTCCAACCAAGTGGTTTGAAGCCCTTGATGAGAAGAACCCTTTCGGCAAGTGATCTTTTCAGATCGGCTGGTTTTTTATTTGTATTTATTCGGGACAATACTAAGAGAATAACCGATGGCTTTCTGTTGTCTTATTGTTGAGCGTTTAATCCTAGGGCGCGGCTTAATCCGCTCAATTCCAATATTTTAAGAGTTTGAGGAGATATGTTTGTGATTTCCATCCTCACGTTTCTTTTTGCGCATGAAACGTGAATAGCTAGCAGGGTTCCGACGAGCGAGGAGTCAAGGTAAAAACCGCCTAGATCAAGCGTGATGGATTCGCCGCTCGGAAGAGAGTCTAAGGCCCGTTTTGCTCTTTTGTGGAATTCAACGCCGCCTGCGAAATCGTTTTCACCCTCAAGCATTCTAACCAAGGCCATGTTTTCCACCTCTTCATTCAACGGCAATAACTGTGCGCCAGATAAATATAACATAAATGCGGATGTCTTCTCAAACAACCTTGCGTCGAGAAAATAAGTGTCTTTATTCAAAGCGCTGCGATTACCCAAATTGACACGAGTGAACATCGCGGCTATCATCCGTCCTAAGATGGCGAACAAGAGCATCAATGCAGATAAAACCTCATTTTTATTTTATATCGCGTCAGGCGTGGTTGCGGTCATGGCCGTCACCGTAATATATATTTTATTGAAACCGGATAAATCTCCAGAGAAGTTCGTCAATTCTTATGTCGCGGCGATCGGAGCAGGGAAATGCGACAGAGCATATACGATGCTTTCCTACAGCGCAAAAAAGAGCATCCTCGAAGCTGGCTCTCTTGATCGTTTCAGGGAAAGCGTTTGCGACAGGGCGGCAAATGATTTTTCATCCATAAAAGTTAAAATATTTGCTGGTTCGAGACGCTACGGCGACAAAGTCGCCATTGATTTCGTTGTCCATTATGAAACGGCATGGAGAGCGGAACCCATCGAAAGGCCTCGGACTTTCGAGCTTCGATGGGAGGGCGGAGGATGGAAACTGTGCGGGCTTGAGATTTCGCCATGAAGCACAACGCGAAAAAAAATAGAATACTTTTTGAAGCATAAAACACTATTGCGAGGTTTGTTATGAGACACACGACGATTATTGCCACGATAGGACCTGTAACTGAGTCTGCTGAGATGATCGGAAAACTGATAGACGCAGGAGTGGATGTCTTCAGGATGAATTTTTCTCACGGCGATCATTCGATGCACAAAAAGATTTTTCGCTCCATACGCCGAGAGGCAAAAAACAGAGGGAGATATGTGGGCATTCTTCAGGATTTGCAAGGCCCTAAGATAAGAGTCGGAACTATGGAGAACGGAGGAGCTAGGCTGACTCCCGGTTCGGAAGTGACGATCGTAACGAAAGAAGTGATAGGCAACAGCGAGGTGATTTCCACTACTTACAAGCATCTGCCTAAAGATGTCAAAAAGAACGACAGAATACTCCTTGACGACGGCAATCTGGAGTTGAAGGTTTTGCAGACCGCGAAAGAAAGCGTGAAGTGTGTCGTAATTGATGGAGGAGTTCTAAAATCGAAAAAAGGCATTAACCTGCCGGGCGTGGCGGTAAGCTCGCCATCTTTGACTCAAAAGGATATTAGCGACTTGAAATTGGGGTTGGAACTCGGTGTTGACATGGTCGCCGTTTCATTTGTGAGAAAACCAGAGGATATCGACGACGCGCGGGCGCATATAAGAAAAGCGGGAGCCGATATCCCGGTAATCGCAAAAATAGAAAGGCCTGAAGCAATAAAGAATCTGAAGAAGATACTGGATAAAGCGGACGGGGTGATGGTAGCCAGAGGAGACCTCGGAGTGGAAATGCCCCCCGAAAGAGTTCCTGATTTGCAAAAAACGATAATCAGGGAAGCAAATGAGAGAGGCAAGGTGGCGATAACAGCCACTCAGATGCTCGAATCGATGATTGCCAATCCGAGACCTACAAGGGCAGAGGCATCGGATGTGGCTAACGCGGTTATGGACGGCACGGACGCCGTCATGCTGTCTGGAGAAACCGCTGTTGGCGCTTATCCTGTCGAGGCCGTCGATATGATGTCAAGAATATGCGGCGAATCCGAACGGCATATTTTGAACAAGCTGATGATAGAGCCATCCAGATTCTTGTTTTCTGCGGCTGGTTTTAGCGGAGCGGTCGCTTATTCCGCTGCCCGGACTGCTAGAGAACTGGGAGCGAAAGGGATCGTCGCTTTTACTCAGTCGGGGACGACCGCGCAGCTTGTTTCCAAGTTCAGGCCTGAATGCGCTGTGATAGGCGCCACCTTGAAGGAAAATGTGGCTTATAGAATGAGTCTATTGTGGGGGGTGGTCCCGGTTGTGTTCGATAAGGTTCACAGAGTCGAATCACTGGTGGCTGATGTCGACGAACAACTAGTTAAGACGAAGATGTTCAAAAAAGGCGATATCGTCGTGATAACCTCCGGAGTGCCTATAAGCGCCAGCGGCTCGACAAACCTTATGAAAATTCATCGAATCGGCGAGTTGGATTGATTCACGCCTGACCGGCGCGCCTGAAAAGCTGTTATGAAGAAGTTTTGCGACAATTATTCACTGGTTGTAATTGCCGTTATTGCCGTCGGGTTGATAATGCGGCTTCTTTTCGCTTATCACGCTTTTTATGATCCTGAGGAGTTGCACAGGGTAAGAATTGCCAACGCTGAGACGTTCTCAAGATTCTTGTTTGAGTCCAAGATGGACTTGACGCCTTTTCTCGACATCTTTCTTCTGCGTTTTTTGTGTTCCATATTTGACTCTGAATTCGCTTTAAGAACATGTCAGATCGCAATCAGCGCAGTCTATTTGTTTGTTTTGTATAAGGTCAGTTGGAGGATGCTTAATAACCGGGCTGGCGGGGCTTTTGTAGTCGCGATGGCGGCGTTGAGTCCGTTGCATGTTTTTTATTCCGGGATTGTCCGCTATCACAATATGAACGCGCTGTTCGTTTTGCTTTCAATATACTATTTTTACAAGCTTCTTGAGGATGTAGACGGGTATAAATCTCCGCTTGCTTATGGCGTTTCAACCGCCGCAGCGATGATGACCCAATATTACACAATATATCTGATCGGCGCGCAGTTGGTTTATCTGGTTTTATTTCACTCAAAACGACTGTCTCGATTATGGCCGAAGCTTCTTATGGCTTTTTCAGCGTCTTTCATGGCTTTTTTGCCGTTTATCAGGGTGTTTCTTTTCCAGATGAAAAAGGCTGACTCCAAATCCCTTGAGTTTTTAGTTTTGATGAAGGGATTTCTTTCGAAGGATTTATTTAATCTTATCGACTCAATATTCGGTTTCATTCTGGGCGACTTTTACTTAATTCACGGCGATGGTGTTGTCAATCGAATGTTGCTGTTCTCCGCATTTTTCTTGTTCGCGGCGATGATTGCGATTTTTATTCGTATGATTCTAAAAAGAAAAATGCCAAGAGAGATATTGTTTTCTGCCATAATTCTTGGGATAGTTTTAACATTATCATACGGATTAAGAGATGTTTCCACGGCTGCGATTTCTGCGAAGTATTTTCTTCCCTTTGTTTTTTTAATCTACATGATATTTGCCGGTTTGTTGCTGTCGTTGAAGGATAAAGCGACAAAAATAATTCTTACTGCCGCTGTTTTCGCAATATTGATTCTTGCTCAGGCGAATATGATATCGGCTTTGATGGAAAAGCCTACTGTCGCTACGATGGCTGAAAGTATTTGTGAAGATATCGACGAGAATGGCGGCGTGGTCGTTTTCTCATCTGAAATAACGGGCATTCCCGGCGTCGGGATATATTATTCTTATGAGACGCCTATGGAATATTTTGCCGAATACGCTCCTTGCGAGGCTGAAGTGGCGCTGATTGACGACGGGAGATACAAAGGGCGAACAAGACTCAGGCAGGGAAAACTCCGAGTGATAAAAATAATCCCGCCGGGAGACGACGCGGCCGTTAGGGCTTTGTTTGAAGAGAAAGAGCGAATATGGATGTTTTTTTATAATCAGGGCCGCGATCCGGAGCGATATCTCAAAAATGAAATGCCGCCAACAGAGGCATACCGCGCTTTGTCGGCGTTAACGGACCCTTCGGAGTCTATTGTATTTAAAGTCAGCCCGAGGAGAGATTACTTTTTGGGAGGGGCGTACTTGTTCGTCAAAAAGAAGTAATACGCCGCGCGCAGATTTTAATCGCGCGCGCGGCGTGATGTTCAAGTCATATTTAATTGTTCGAATTCGCGAAAGAGCTTGCTCCTATCTTATCCATAATTTCTATCACGCGCTGTTTGATGGCGTCAAATGTTCCGAATGTGGACGACGCGGCTTGAGCGATTATCTGAAGCGAAGCGAATCTGGATATTTCAGACGCCAAGTCGGCGTCGACGATGCTTGATTTCGCAGCGGCGACATTAACCTGAGCGGCGTACAAGTTGTCCACTATCGTGTTCAGCCTCTGTTGTTGGAATCCTATCGAGGAGAGAACATCGTTTAAGTAGTCTATCGAGTCGTTTACGGCGCTGAGAGCGTCGAGGGCGTCCGCGGATGTGCTCAAAGTGACGCCCGCTAGCGCGTTTGTACCTCCTGCGATGGTGTCTGCCGTTATTTCGGGCATAATGATGGACATTACATTGGCTCCTCCGCTGTCGGGGCCGACTTGCGAATCTTTTCCGGGCGTCGCGTATGTGCCGTCTAGGAGAGAGATGCCGTTAAACTTTGCAGCTTCAGCAGTTGAAGTTATCAAATCCCTGAAGGATTCGAAGGCTGAGTTCAAAGTCTGGAGATTGGCTGTGGTCAATGTAGCGTCATTCGCGGCGTTAATCGCAAGCTCTTTCATCTCTGTTAAAATATCGCTTATCTCCATCAGAGATGTGTCCGCTGTCTCGAGAATCGACAGAGAAGTTTCAGCGTTGATCACCGCGCTTTGTATGCCGCCGATTCTAGCTGAGTGGTGCAAGGCGATGCCGACTCCTATGGGGTCGTCGCCTGCGTTTATTATGCGTTCACCTGTGGCTATTCTTTGTATTGTTGAATTGAGTTGACGCTCGAGCCAATTGATTTGAGACGACCAAAAATCCGAGTTGAAATTAGCGCTTATGGTCATTAGTTCGTTCCTCCCTGTTTGACCAATGCCGACATCCTTGCCGACAATATAATAATATTAGGTTGTTTCCCGGGTGTTTTTGTTCGTACTCTTTAGTGTTGTGCGTCTGTCCGTCATTGCGGACAAATCATAATATTTAATAATCTAAGATTGTTTGTATATTAGCGTTTCCCTCCCTTCTAATATGTTTATTATAAACGAAGAATAAAAAATGTAAAGTTTGTGGAATATTTATCGCATAGGTTTTGAGCTGGGATGTGGACTGGGCGGAGAGTGTGGATATAGAATTATTTGTATATGTTAATTAGGGGGTCAGACAATGAGGGAACTTGCGGGACTGCTTCTGAAGAACGAATGCTTCAAAATGGAAGATGGAGATATAAAGCCTGATATCGCGGCGGAGTTAAAAAAAATAGATTCGGACATTTACGAGCGTTCGGCGAGAAAGAACGGCGGCGAAATATTCCTGTTGAAAAGAGTCAGGAGAGGTCGGCAGCTTCTGATTTTTTCAGTCGATGGAGGGGAACCGGGAAAAGGATTTGCTGGAGAGATTTCGCAGGAAGACATTGAAGGAAAGACTGTAAAATCCAAGGTTTGCGAAGCGACAGAAGAGAACGCAAAAAGATTGAGAGAAGTTTTTCCTTTCACAAAACCTCGTCCTCTGGGACTCAAGACCAGCTTCGGGATGGGGGACAGAATTGGGATAGCGACTCCCGGACATATACGCGCGACTCGCGGTTTCAATATATTTCCCATATACGCGCAGCAGTCGATACGAGAGATGGAACGGACGGGAAGAACCCCGGAAAATGTGATGGATGACGCGTGCTGGGCGGTGTTTCAGGAAGGATGGACAAGGCCATTCGGCGCAGACGCGGACCACTTAAAGACAGAGAAAGATGTCCGGGCCACAGCGGCGGCGGGTTTTACTTTTTTTACAATTGATCCTTCAGACCATCTGAATTTCGCCGCCGATTCTCTTTCCAGTTCGGAGTTGGGCGCGGCGTTTGACGCGCTGTTCTCTGATTCGGAGATTAAGAGTTTTTTGATCGAAAGATACTCCGAGCCATTCATGTTGCGGGATCCGGAGAGCGGCGCGACTGAGCAGTTCAAATATGATGCTAACGAGTTGCGCCGGATAGCAGTAAAATTCCTTCCCTCCGTTCGCCACACGGTCAGAATGTATAGATTGTTATTGGAGATATTTATTGACGCCGACAGGTTTGATTTTGAGATGTCCGTCGACGAAACGCCTGTGCCGACGACTCCGAAAGAGCATCTCTTTGTGGCAGTCGAACTCAAGCGCGCGGGCGTTCCGGTTCAGAGTTTGGCGCCTAGGTATCCCGGCGAGTTTCAAAAGGGCATAGATTTTATAGGCGATCGCGACGAGTTTCATCAAGGGCTTGAAAGCCATGCGCTGATCGCGCGCTGCATGGGGCCTTACAAATTGAGCATACATTCCGGCAGCGATAAGTTTTCGATATTCCCGATAGTAGGAAAAACAACACGCGGACTGTATCACGAAAAAACCGCCGGGACAAGTTACCTCGCGGCGATTAGAGTCGTCGCGCGAAGAAACCCTTTGCTGTATCGCGAAATACATGAATTTGCGCTTGAAAGGTTCGAAACCGACCGCGCTTCTTACCATGTGACAACCAAGCTTGATATGATTCCTAATGTTAACAATATCGCGGACGATCATCTGGAATATTTGTTCGACTCCATAGACGCTAGGCAGCTTATCCATATAACTTACGGGTCGGTTCTCACATATCGGAATGAGGCGGGCTCTCTTGTTTTTTATGACCGCATAATGGATACGCTGGACGAATATGAAGAAGAGCATTATTCTGAGCTTGAAGCGCATTTCAGGCATCACATGGAGTCGCTGGGCGCAGGCAGGCTGAACTCAAAGTAGTTATGTGAAGGCATGCGACTCAAATAGAGTCGGCGAGGGATTGAGAATATGATAAAGGCGCTTATTCTTGTGGCAATAGCCGTGGCGGTGATCGTTTACATAAGAAAACGCCCCGGAGGCTGAAGCTCCTGTTGATGTCTCGTGAAGACATAGATCAAAAATTAACGATTGTAAAATATAGATGATAGGAGATGCGAGTTGAGGGCGAGAACTATAACGGCGGCATTATTTGCCGCAGTCTTGGCAATGCTTCCTTGCGCGAAAGCGTCGGGCGCTTGAGGCGCTAGCCGAGGCGTCCCGTTGGGACCGCAGTCAGTCCAACAAAAGCAGGGGGCTGAATCTCGACAATATGTCGAGACTGGCTTGAGCTATGTTAAAAACATGGCCAGCAGGGATGTTCCCGGTGAAGCTGATTTGCGCATGCCCCAAGCCGAGCGCGACGCTATTGTCAGACGTTTCATCGACGCGTTGGACATTCCTCCTTTCGTGTCTCTGGATTCAAAAAGTTTTCGCGAAATTGTTGTTTTTTATTCTCCCGGATTCGAGGTTTCCAACACATCGCGAGCGAGAATGACTTTAGAACATAAAATTGAGCCTACGGAGATCGGCTCCGCTTTAAAGGGCTTAATTATACATTCGACATCCGACGCCGCTATAGACACCACGGCCAAGTTGTCGTCATTGCCTCCGACTGAGTCGCAAGTTACGCCTAAGAGAGAAGTGAACTCATGGCTTTTACTTTGTCCTGATTGCCCGGTCGATTACGATGTCTCTTATAAGGCAAGCGCGCGAAAAGCCTCGTCATATATGACGGAGATTATCCCTACGGGCGCTTTGAATGAAGAACTTGCATCGGCCAACAAGTTGATTGATAGGTTCGGAATCAGGGTTTCATCCACAAAGCAAACTCGCGCGATTCGAGTTAGAATCTATTATCAATAGACCGCAGGCTCTAGAAAACTTATTTAAGAGTAGAATCCGGCGACAACTGTTCAAGAAGAAAATCAAGCGTGTTCACGCGTTCAATGTCTGGAGTGGAGTCCAAGTTGATGACGCACTTCATGCCGACGGCGTCGCATTTCTCTTTTACCGCTTGAGGGTGTCTTTCATGATGAAGGATGTCTCCGCCGGGCAGTTTGCTGGTGAATGTCGTCATAATCAAAGGCGGATCGTTTGCGTCCATCAATGACAGCATGTCGAGGTCGCGAAGCATCGGCTCAAACTCCTTCGATTTCAACTGTTTGGCGTTTTTTGCGTGATACATGTCTAGCATGGTTTGATCCAGTATCATCATCCATGCTTTTACAGTCTTCGGATCGACGGAATTCTCAAATAGTTTTTTCCAAAGGGGGAAATGGTAAGTGGCTTGAGTTGCGATCAGTCCGGCGGCTGTCACTCTTGAAGACTCTCTCAGCACAGGATCTTGAGAGGAGGGATCCGCAAGGTCGTCGTGGGAGGCTATCCAGAGGGAAGAGCCGGCTCCGGCGGACTGGCCGTATACGACAACTCTGCTTTTATCTATATTCCAATCTGCTGATTTGTGTCTGATGAACTGCACGGAACGGGCGATGTTGTTTCTGATAATTTCATGCAGAGGCATGTCTTGGTAGTACGGATAGCTGATTGACGCAAAAGAGACTCCGTTTTCAAGACATATTTTTATGTCAGCTTCAGAAGCGTGAGATTTATCTCCGAGATAAAAGCCGCCGCCGTGTATGAATATGACGACCGGCGCCGGATTCTCAGTGTCTGCTTTCCAGAAATCAAGGACGGCTCTCGGATGCGTTCCGTACGGGACGTCTTTGAACGTGGGTTCGTTTTTAATTGAAGCGTCGGCAATCCCGCCGCATAAAACGAGCGCCAACACGAAAAATGATAAAATCTTAATCGCGGCGGTTGCCGATAGAAGCTTTGATTCTCTGCGGAACATTCTGAGAATTCTCCTTTTTTACATTAGTCGCATAAGAAATCGCATTTATTCCCTTTTCTCTTTAGAGCTAAACGGCGAAAAGCCGCCCAATCCGGCTGAAGCTGCGATTTCGCTGAACAAGTCGGGAGCCTGTTTGATATTTTCCCGTAAGAAATATGAGAGCGCGTTTCTGTGAACGCGGGCCGAAACGGCGACGCTTCGGGAGGACAGCATTTCGGCGGCCAGCGCGGCTAGATTTTCCGTTATTATTCCGACGGTATTTTCTCCATGCTCCGCAGAAGCGCCGTCCGCCGGGTTTTTGCCTTGAATTCCTTTCTTCCATAAATCAAAAGAGCTGAGGCCGCTTAATTGTTCAAGCTCTCCGGCGTCGACGAGTTCCGGGAAAAGAGCCATCATCAGAGAAGTTTCCCAAACTGCGGCGTGGTCTCCCGCATAGCCGGAGCCTTCTGCCATAGCGAACTCAGGGATAGCGACCACTGGCGCGCGGTATAAAGCCGTGAACGTTTCCGACAGCGCCATGAGAGCAAGAACCTGTTCCGGAGGGTAGTGGCCCGTGAGAATGATTATCGATTTGAATCCGTATTTTTTGAGCGACACGAGGATGTCGAAGTAGTTTCGTGCGAATACGGCGGGGTTCTGCCTGAATGTCCATGGGAACCGCATTCCGAGTATTGAACAATAGTTGGCGGGAAGAACGACGCCGCCAGCGATATCAGCCGCGCGAAGGCAAAGGGCGTGCGCTTTGATGGCGTCGAGTCCGACGGGCAAATGTCTCCCGTGCCATTCCAGCGTGCCCACGGGAACCCAAGCTACGGGCGTTGATAGAACCGCCCTCTCCAGTTCGCCGGGAGTCATCGTTTCAAATCGGACGTTTTTTCCGGGTTTCACTATTTCGAGACCTCCGTTAGCGAACCGAGCCGCGCGCGTGGCAATCGCACCACGCTTCAAGCAGGGCGAGCGAGACAGCGGGAGCTTTGTCTGCGGCGTTCTTCAAGGCGAGCGTCTGTTCCCATTTGAAAAAACCTCGCGCTCGCGTCCGTTCCTCGGTTAGGTATTGTTCGATGAAGGATATGACTTCGGACGGAACTCGGCGCGCGCGGAATCGGCGGGCCTTTTTTCCGTCTCTTGTTTCCAGAGCGTAAGAGTCGGCGATATCCCGTAAGCCGCGCGCTCCCTCGCGTCCGCGAGGAACTGACCGGATTATATTCTCATTAAGAAATGGGAACTCTACGCGCGTCCGGTTCAGGGCCGACACGGCGTCCAGTCTCGGCAGAACGCAAGACGGCATCAACGTGTCGAAAAGAAAAGCAGCTACCGAGGCTGTCGCGCGCGAGGAACCTGCTTGAGAATTGTTCGCCATGACGCTGGAATGGGACGCAAGAAAGCCTGACAACGCGGTCGAGACTTGGGCGGAGTACAGTTCTTCTCTAATATTTGAGGGAATGACGCAGAAGAGAGCGTCGAAAATGTCGGGAACATTTCCGCAACCTGAGAGCGCCGCCGCGACGCGGATTCCTGAGACCGGGAGGGAATTCAATCCGGGCATGAAGCGGGGCGCGCGCCGGAAAAAGGCGGCGGTCGCGGCGCGCGCCCATTGCGGGCGAATGCCGGCGACAGACTTTATCGATGCAATAAAACTGAAAATTGCCGCAGCTTCCAGCGCCTCCGATAACCCGGCGGCGGACAATATTCGAGAGCCTGCCGCGGCGGAACTTGAAATCGCGGTGTCGAGAAGCAAAAAAGAGAAGTCTGATGGGGGCGCGTCCATTATTCTCAGGAGCGACGGAATTCTAGAGAAATCTGGGGCGCCGGGCGAGAGGGGTGATTCGAAGAAGGCAACGGATGCAGGATCAGGCTCAATGATATCCACATGGCCGCCGGCAAGCGCGAGCGTGAGAGCGGCTGCGGGGTTTGGCGAGGAGCCGTAAGGCGGCTCGATTATGCAGACCGGTGGCGCTGCTCCATCGGATTTCTGCGGTGAAAAAGAGCCGCCGAGCTTTTCAACCGCGTTCTCAAGCCAATCCGGTTCCGCGTCGGAGTCCGTCTCGGGGGCAGGTTCCCAATACTTTGACACTCTGACCGCTCCACGACGGCATATCATCAGATGTCCGGGCGCAAGTCTGGTGATGTTCTCGAACATGGTTCTTTCGCCGGGGACATATCCGAATGCGACGCGAGCGTCTAGGCTTCTTGCGTCCAATCTAGCGTGTTCGGGGTCGCAGGCGCGCAATGCGGCGGAACTGGACGCGAAAAGAAGTTTGTCCTGTGAGACGCTGAAACATAAAGGCCTGACGCCGAACCTGTCGCGTCCCAAGACAAGAAGGAATTCGGACTCATCCCAGAGAGCGAAAGCGAAAACCCCTTGAAAAACATCTAAGAAACCTAGCCCGTGTTCTTCGTAAGCGTGCGCGATAGTCTCAGCCGGAGAATCGGTTTTAAAAGCGTGTCCGGCGGCGCTCAGCCTGTCGCGGATATCAGCCTCGTCGGAAATGTGGCCGTCGCAGACGACGCATACGCTTTTGTTTTCGTTGAATGCGAGCAGGGGCGTCGAGGGGTTGCCTTGCGGCGGCGCGTCCTGACAGACGCCTAGGCCGAAATCGCCGCCCCGGTAGAATTTCAGAGGAAACCCGCCGCGCCATTTCATGCGGTCGAGCATTCTGTCTATCAGAGCCTCGTCCCTCGCGCCTATAAAACCGCAAATGCCGCTCATAAGTGACATATTATCCGTTGTTTGCGCCCGCCGCTCAATATGCCGCAAACATAATCAAAAAATTGTTTTCAACGACCCGCAGCCTGACATTGATTATATCACTGAAGAGCAACATTGCGGCGTTTTGATTGATTTAAATTTGTTGGTTTGATTGGCTCGGAGAGTTATTTGTCTTCTTCGGTGTATTCGTATAAATCCGAGGTGTCGGGGTATGCAATCGGCTCAAATCCGTCTTCGGTTTCCTGAGTTTCAGAAGAAGGCGTTCCGCTGTCTGGTTTTGAGCGTTTTTTTCTGTGGGAACCGCGGGATTGCAAATGCGCGTGAGCAAGCATTGCCGCGACAAAAGTGTTTATCAATGTGAAAAACACGAACTTAGCCGCGTTGAAAAAAGCGCCTGACGGCGGAAACAACGCGGCAAAAACCAGAATTGCGCTGAAAGAGCATAATAAAAGAAATGTCTTGGGAAAGTGTCTTGCCCCGAAAGCGGTAGCCCTGACGAAGCCTTTTTCCATGTTGTTCTTGTCCAAGGCGATTACCGTAAAAGTAAAAGCAAAGTAAGCGGGGACGCAAAGCGCGATAAAAGGAATAATCGGTTTAATGAAGAACAATTTGAAACCGAGCTCAGCCGCCAGCCGGCGAAACGCTTCGAACAGAAAATGAAACAGGGTTCCGGTCCCGAACATTGCAATGAGGATAAGCAGAACCGCGCCTGAAAGCGCCGAGTATCGCTCAATAATCTCGGCGATAGCTTCCGCCCGGGATATTCGTCCGTCGCGCGCGTTCTGCTTGACCATAATAGCGCAGAGGCCGTAGAACGGAGAACAGACCAACGCGAATAGCGCCAGTTGAGACGAGTAATAATAAATCGCGGCTTCGTTGAATGCGGCGTCGGACGATATGAAGAATTGAGTAATAGGGACAGTCCGCATGTCCGGCATGAAACGCGCGAGAAAAGAGCCTAAAAAAGCGTCTGCGGCAAACAAAATGGCGATAGCGGCGGCAATGGGGAGGATTATGGCAGGGCGCGAGAAAATGTCTTTTAATGCTTCAACAGCCGCCTTGCGGAAAGAGGCATGTTGAACGGACTTCTTTGAGGATTTTTTCCTGATGCGTCTTTGGCTGTCATCGATTCTATCTGAAAAGTCCCCTTCCGGGTCTCTTTCCTTGGCGAGGTCGAAAGCCACCGCTGATTGCACTAGCATTCCCTGTTCGCCGTAAGCCTTTCCCAGCCTGTACAGCGTTTCCGTCTGCAGCGGGTTCAAATCCAAAGATTTCTTGAAATAAGACACGGCCTGAGCGAAGTCTTTCTTTCTATAGTAAGCCTCGCCGAGTTTGGAATATGCGAGCGAGAAGTCGGGCTTATGCGAGATGGCGCGGTGGTATGCGGCAATGGCGTCGTCAACGTCGCCGCGAACCATCGCGTTGTTGCCTTCAAGCAGATGGGCTATGAATTCAGTTCTGCCGTGCAACTCGTCCATGTGTGATGTCCGCCCGCCTGTCTCTGCGCTCTGAATGTAGTTGCCACCATAATCTATATCAATATCCATTAAAAATTCAATATTTAACAATATCCTTAAAAAGCGGAGTTTTTTTGTGGGGCCGGAGCGGCGGCGCGCGCGGCCATAAAAAAAAACGGGCCTTGCGGCCCGTTTTTAGATTGCATGAAGTTGCGGCTGAGCCGCTTTTATCAGAAGGAGAAACCCTTGGGAAGCTTGCTCTGTGGCGTTCCTTCGGGAACCCATGAAAGGTCGGTAATCGTGTAGGTCGGGTTCTTCGTTCTGAATATGGGCACGACCCGCATCCCCATCGACGGCTCGCCGAGATACAGGTAGCTCATGAGTATCGTCGCCGTTCCCTCAATCTTCACATTGATGAATTTGATG
>Ga0209311_1002047_pt1 | contig 15179 bp, 17 predicted proteins | sample AD_UKC045_MetaG_FD_184417 | JGI IMG/M metagenome (GOLD analysis project Ga0209311, IMG submission 184417) | Active sludge microbial communities of municipal wastewater-treating anaerobic digesters from USA - AD_UKC045_MetaG (SPAdes) (version 2) | ecosystem: Engineered > Bioreactor > Anaerobic >... | reverse complement strand
ATTTGGCATAGTCTCTGGCGATGATTAATACAATGATGCTGCCGATGCCTAATATCACTTCTTTGAGCGAGACTTCGATGACATTGTTGTCCTGCATAGTCGGGAGCCTTGGTTGATTCGTGCTCATCGCATCGATGCGGGCATCGGGATTTCATTGTCACCCTTGATGGTCTTGACGATCTGCATCGTGGTGAGAATGGCGCCGAAAAGGAGGCTGCCGACCTGGGCTACGAGTTCGACCTTGTCCGTCATCTTACCGTTTTTAAATTTGTCCATGATACTCTCCTGTTATTAGGGTTAATGGTGAGATAATTATCTCACATCGTTCTTATACCAAAAAACAAAGCCATAGGTCATCTGACCTATGATTTCGATTTTAGGTACCGGTACAATGTGGCTCTGGATACTCCAAGGGCATCTGAGACAAATTGAGCCGATGCATTGGGATTGGACATCATCTGCCTGGCAAGGCTGACCTGGGTGTCATTCATCGCCCTTGGCCTTCCTCCGATGCGTCCTCTGGCCCGAGCAGCCTGTAAGCCTGCCATCGTTCGTTCCCGAATAATGTCCCGCTCGAATTCTGCCAATGCACCGAAGAGATGAAAGGTGAGTTTGCCGCCTGAGGATGAAGTGTCGATGCTTTCTCGGATGGACTTGAAGAATACTCCTTTCTTGCTGAAGTCATTTATGACTTCGATGAGGTTTTTCAATGATCTTCCCAGCCGGTCCAGTTTCCAGACAACCAATGTATCGCCTGGCCTTAGATAGCGCGTTGCATTGTTTAATCCAACTCGATCTGATCTAGCGCCCGAAGCGATGTCCTGATAAATCTGGTCGCACCCGGCCATTGTTAGTGCATCGAGCTGCAGATCCAACTTTTGATCGTCTGTTGAGACGCGTGCGTAGCCGATTTGCATAAGAACTCCTGCATTAGGGTTAGTAGATTCTGGGTTCTTATACCAAGGAATGGATTTTTGATTGTGGGGGACTTTTGATTTCAAATGGCCTTGAACAAACCGTCATTCATGCTCAAAATAAAAAACTAAGCAAGGACTTTTTACTTGCTTTTCAAATAAAAAATGTCAATATATAATATGTGTTTCGGGGATGGGGGGAGTTTTCCAATTTAACAATTTTGTTGTGAGATGGTTTGGATCGGGACTGGGCAGATGTGTCTGGTTAGGATTGGATTTTATGTAAAAGTTCACAATAAGTATCTTGTAAATATTGAACTTGATAGTTTCTTTTCAAAAACTCATTGTATCCGAAGGGAAGGATAGCGAATAATTGAGAGACCGGCTCATAGTTGATCTGCGGATCAGCGGTGGGGCGGTTTTTGTTTTTTAGGGGTATTCCTGCCGGGTTGGCTGCTGTTGGGGATTGTGGTGGGTATAGGATCGATTATTCACAATTAGGTTACGATTTATGAAATGTTAGTGGACCACCGAATAAGAGTTTAGCGGATTTTCCGTTAAATATAATATTATGCTTAAATATACTTTTAAAAATATTACTACAATTATCACGCATTCACTGGTGTCCGACTCGGGGACACTCCCAAATCAAATTGCTGTAAAAACAGGTATCAATTTCGAAAACAACAAATCAGGTTGTATAGTTTTTTCGTTTATCACAAGTTAAACCATCCGCCAAAAAACTATTTGGGATGGAAATGTCACGCAATAAAATAATAAAGGAGAAATAAAAATGATGATTAGGTTATATCTTTTGGTGATAGTTATTGCGGGCTTTATTATTCCTGTTGTAAAGGCATATCATGCTGCCCAACAAGCTTCAGAATTTAAAACACTAGTGTTTATTACGACATTTTATGAATGGATTGGGTGGGTTCTATGTTTTACGATTGTCGGTATTCCGATTGGACTTGGATTTGTACTTGCATCACAACTTTCACGTGTTTTTATTAAAATTGAAGATAACACACATCAGGCATTGAAGTTATTGCAATCTAATCAAAAAAGCCGGGATTAAAAATAGTACTTTATTTTTGAATCGTTTATCCAATGCTTATTGCTAACCCGGCACTTCAGTTGGACAGCCAGATCTTGCGATTTTGAATATGCAGTTACAATTTAAATTTTAATTAGTCGTCACTGAAAAAAGCAATTTAACAAGATTTGAATGATACTTCACAGAAATTGATCAAACGAAATTCAACAAACATATCAAACTTCGACTGTTGTACCAGTTTTCGAAATAGGGACAAGAAAACCGCGAGCAGTTTTCTCAAATTAAAACCACAAGCACACAACAAAGCACTGATCTATCTCTGCCAAAGAGGGCATGTCTAAAAACAAAAAAGCCCAAAACGGATGATTCATCCCGTTCTTGAGCTTATAATTGAGGCAAAGGCGCTTCTCCCCTCGAAGTCTTGTCTATACCGCTTACTAGTCAAATTGATTTTCTTTTGTTTAATTACGATAATATATTCAAACTGTGCAAGGGAAAAGTGGATTCATTCAGTTCAATGAAAATGTGCTTGATGATGCTGGCCTACTTGCCAGGATCATGAAAGACCGAACCAGTAAGCCAGGTTGTATTCGAAAATTAATAGAGCGCTTTTTTGTATCCAATATTATTAACATTATCCATGTTTTTTTCAAGAAATATAGAATTTGTTAGATTTTGTGCGTATTCCGGTGAAACTTGCCACCTATTCCGTTTGAAAGTTTACCACTTTATTTTCTCGAACATTCTTTAAAATAAAATTACAAGGGTGGCAGGTTTGAGCCGGAATCAGTGGCAGGTTTGGCCCGGAATACGCATCATAACTCCGACTCCGAAGACATCTCAGTTTAAGAACGATAAATCCGCGGATATGGAATGTGTCCACTTATCGGGGAAGTCCAAACTTTCACGTACAGTTCTGAGGAGGGAATCGGGCCGTGAGGCCCGTGACCTATTCGACCAATATTTAATTCTCCAAATATCAATATTACTAAATTTAAGAAAAATAAATCAAAGGAGAATAAAGACTTGAAAATATTAAAATTGATTGCAATAATTCTTCTGGTTTCTATCATTAGTTGTGCCACACAAACTCGATCTTTAACCTTCAGTTCATCCTTGGAAGATAGAAATAGGGAAAACGAACTTGAGATTAAATTAGAAGACTTGGCAAATCAAATCGTAAGTAGCATGGTAGAAGGAGGAAAAAGCAAAATTGCAGTAATAGAATTTTTGGATTTAGACGGTAATATAACCGAATTCGGTAAATTTTTAGCTGAGGAATTAATTACAAAGTTGTTCTTAACTAAAAAATTTAACGTCATTGAAAGAAATTTGTTGAATAAAGTGATGGAAGAACATAGGCTCAAAATTTCTGGATTGATTGAACCAAATGCAGCGAAGGAGTTGGGAAGAATTTTAGGGGTTGATGCCATAGTCACAGGGACAATCACTGATTTCGGCACGAGCCTTAAAATTAATGCCCGCATAATTTCGACAGAGACAGGAGCAATTTTTGCAGTAGCTGCATCTGAAATTAAAAAAGATGCCGTGGTGGAAAGATTAATGGGACATATAACAATGGATCAAAAACCAGGAAAACAACTTGTTGGAAGGAAAGTCAGTGAAGCAGAAGAACACAAGCGAGGATTGAGAGGAGAGTATTTTAATTTACCTCCCAGTACTTATAATTTTGATATGAGTTTATTTGTTGACCCCACAACAACAAGAATAGATCAAATTATCAGTTTTAATTGGCAAAAAAATGCTCCCGCTTCTAAAGTATCTGCAGATTATTTTGGAGTTATATGGAAAGGGGAGATTCACATAAATATAACAGGAACTTATTGTTTCCATGTGATGGCTGATGACGCAGCTAGAATCTGGATAGATAATAAGTTGATTTTAGAAAGGCGTTTTGATCGAGGTGGATTCGATCAAGAGGCGAATGTTTTTTTGAAAGGCGATAAATGGTATGTTATTAAAATCGAGTATCTTGAAGTATCAGGAGATGCAGCCATAGCTCTAAAGTGGAGGCAACCTGGAGATAATATTATTGGAGAAGTTAGCAGTGTATATTTGAGAACCAAATAAATAATTAAGATAATAGAAGAATATTATGGCAGTTATTTCCGTTCAGTGTAAAGCGGACAGAGGTTAGACACTTTTTGTTTCATAGAACAAGAAATTTCCTAATATGTAATTATGCAAAAATGAGGAATTCCTGTAATTATTATAGGAAATCCTCAATTTTGCATTTTTCCTGATCTACGGTTCGTCACTTCCCCAGTTGCCTCAAAATGTATTATTTCTCTTGATTTTTGGGATATGCATACTTATACTGATTATAATCTGAGGGTCAATATTGAAAGGGGGATGGCTCTTAACAGAGAAGGCTCAAAGACATGTTAAATTATAATGCACTATGGGTAAAGACATTTATCTTCTAATCAAAGTAGGTGTAATGCTTCCCGGGAAGCAGGTGGGAAAAATGTTAGAAATCCCAAGAAATAAGTTGCATTTATATGGGATAATATGTATTTTTTTGAAAAATAGTACTCACGGGGACGGCTTATGAACGATAAGATACTGGCTCATAATTGATCTGTGAATCAGTGATGGGCCGGTTTTTATTTGCATTTCATTTCAATTTATTTAGTGTCAAATATTGTATAATATGCCTGCAATACCAGTCAATTTTATCTTGTTCTTGGAATAAGTCAATCAAGCCTCTCATAGGTATTTGCCTGGTTTTCGATGAATCTTTAGTCCAGAGCGCATTGATATCGAGGATAGGCGATGGGGATCAATCAACTGCTTTGTGTGTTTTGCCTGCTGTTCACCCCGAATTTGTATCCGAGTTCATTTGATTTAGCTAGTGGATTGAATAATTTAGCCTCTCGATTTCATCCCCTATCCAAACGCCAATCCGACAAAGAGTGGCTATTGTTGTATTTTCTGATTTGAATAAGAAAATAGTAAAGTATTAAGTTTTGAAGATTGTTCAAAAGGTGCTTGTGAAATGTAGCAAAGCTGTCTTGAAAATTCTTAAACTTTTAATGGTAGAGAGATTTTGGATGTTTACAAATACTTTAATGGTCACAGAGTAAAAATCTGCACATGAAAATAATCTCTATTATGCAATGAGAGACGACCTGAACATAATGACAGCATCTCACTTTACTAACTTGTATGGTTTTATTAATTAAAGGAGATCAAAGTGGCTTGTTCAAAATGTCATGGTACTGGTTCCATGGCATACCCAAAATGTCATGGAAAAGGTTTTAGCGACACTCTTATTTATGGCAAAATCATATTTAGCAGATACCAAGACAAAGGAAGTGTTGTGTGCACAACTAATGGTGCAGTACCGTAAAAGTTCATCTTTAACTAGTCATTTCCGAATTCATAGAGCCTTTAACAACGAATTTTCAAATGATGTATCCTTAAAAGATTTTTAATATATTTTCCGAGATGCATCATAAATTTGATTGACTATCTCCAGATGACCAGTTGCCATTGGGTGCTGAGTAGCCATATATGCGCCTGATCCATCACAAAAAAAAGGAGTACAAAATGCCACTACAAGAATCGTTGCGCTGTTTAAAACTGGCGCAATCCTATTGTAAAGAAGTTGAAAATGATCTTGATAATGTTGAGGGAAATGAGGGTAAAGCACATGAATTGCTGGATACGCTTAACTTAGCCATGAAGCAAGTTGAAAAAGCTGAACAAATCGACCCAAACGCTACCCTAGATGGGTTTGATATTGCTTTATTCAAAGCAAATATTTTTGGATATAAGGGTGTGATCGAAAGTGCCGGCTTGGGCAAAAGATCGACAGCGATCTCGACTCTAAAAAGGTCAATCGAATTATGCGATGATGTGGCTGTTTCTCATTATACCCTTGGCGCTATTTATACACAGACAGGGAATAAAGCTGAAGCACTTACACATTTCGAAAAAGCTGTCCAGTTGGAACCTGACAATATGGAATATCGCAAATCATTGGATCGAATTAAAAATGCTACGACGGTTGGTCTTGCAATGGGTGCCTTTCGGGGATCTAAAAAAATACTCTTTGTAATGATTGCTTTTTCAGTTCTAAGTCTTTTTGTAGGTGGTGGATCTGGAAGGATGAGTATTACGAGCTTTGTTGTCTGGGGCTTAATAGCCTTTTTATATTGGAGGGCTAAAACTCGTTGATGGAAATTTTAATTATAAAAAGTAATTCAAAGATTTATTCTTCATCCTATTATTAGATTTTTTAGTTTGTCAAAAAAAGTGTGAATTAAATTAGCGTTACTTACAGTCTTGGGATTTCCTACTATGACCAGATGTTATAGGATATCTTATAGATCTGGAAACCCAGGAGGTAAACGCTATGATTGTACACAAAAGAACAAGATTGACTCCCATTCAAAGAGAAGAGATCTATCAAAGGTATCACAACGAGTCGAAAAAGGTTTCTGATCTTGCCAATGAGTACCATGTTTCACGCCCAACGATCGATAAAATTCTTGCAAGAGGACGTCAGCAAGATTTCTCAATTCACAAAAGTACAAACAAACGTTTCCGCTGTCTTCAGTATGGAATCAGACGGCTGAGCAAGATTGAAAAAGAACTTGAAGAAAGACTAAAGCGCCAGGCAAAACGATACAATAAAGATTATCCTGGCCAGATGATACACTTTGATAGCAAGCGATTGCCGATGCTTAAAGGCCAAACATCTCAAAACCGGCCTGAATATTTATTTGTCGCAATTGATGATTTTTCAAGGGACTTATATGCAGCGATCCTGCCCGATAAAAGTCAATGGTCTGCTAAAAAGTTCCTCGAACAAGTGCTAAAAGAATGTCCCTACACCATTGAGATTGCTTATTCAGACAATGGCAAAGAGTTTCGTGGGGATCCCAGCCACCATGCATTTGTCAAACTTTGTCAAGAAAATTCGATTGAGCAGAGATTTACCAAAGTCCGGAAACCAAAAACAAATGGCAAAGCTGAACGTGTTATAAAAACCATTATGGAGATATGGCACGAAAAAACGGTATTTGCTTCTCCTGCTCACCGCAAAACGGAATTGATTAGATTCGTTAATTTCTATACCACTGTCAAACCTCATGCGTGTATAGGTAATATGACGCCAATGGAAAAACTGATTTCTTATTTTTATCCCGACACTTTGTAAATAACGCTAGACTATCTGACATTTCTTAATCCGAAATGAGTTAATTCATGGACTGGATAAAAATTATTTGTCATTGTGGAGAAGAGTTAGAAGTTTTTACAGCAACTAATACTTCATTACCATGTCCACAATGTGGTTGCGGCTATGCCTTAGATGTAAATGATAATCGCATGCGCTATAAAATTGGCAATAATTTAGAATGCGAAAACCCTACTGTCCATGATACAAAAGATATTTATAAAGAGTATTATCACCATCTTTTAGTGTCCGCTATTGTGTGTTCTTATAAGAACGAATGGTATAAAACAACAGAAATTTGTAAAAAGTTATTAAATATCAATAAATTGTCTCAGGCAGATGAAATTTCATGTCGTAAACTATATTCAAAATCTCTCCTTGTATTAAGCTTTAAAGACAATGCGAATACTCAAAATTTAAGAGAAGAATCAATAAAGCAAGCTGAAATAGCTATTGAATTATTTACCAATGCTTTAGATTCATCAATTTTATCAGAATTGTATGATGCATTAGGTGATTCTCTGTGCTGTTATGGTGCGGCTATTAAGGGTGATAAATATAAAGCAAATAAATATTTTCTTGATGGAATAAAATCATTTGAAAAAGCTATCTCAATCAATCCAGAAAATGAAGATGCTTTAAAACATTTAGAATCTGCTAAAAGCTCATTGAAGTAGATAGTCTTTTTTATCCATAATTTATTCTAATAATATATAAGGAGCCCAAAATGTCAAATAAATTATGCCCACGGATAATTTTTACTTTTTGCTCTGGTGAATAGCGTTTGCGTTTCATAGATCGGTCTCCTTTTAAGGGTTTTGCAACCACCTTAAAGTAAGACCGAATTATTCAAATTTCAAGTGAACTTTAACAAATTGACTAAATATTCAGGATTGTTGCTAATACTATATTGGGGTGGATTAGCATGATCTATTTAAAGCACAAATTTTGTCATCAAATGATGATTTGAATTGTGCTTTTATTATTTATGCCAAATTATATTTAAGAAAAGCTGATCTAAATTAAAACGAAAGGAGTATGTAATGGGAAATCAGCCTGCTTGTTCAAAATGCGGCAATGATCAAGGATTGTTGCGCTGGTATTGTTCAAATTGCGGAAGCTATTGGTGCGTCAATTGCACAGGCAAATCATTTAGTGCGGCCAATGATAAGAGTAAATGGCCTAAATGTCTTAAATGCGGTACAACTACTACGCCAAAATAATTGTAACACTGTTTTCAGAAATAATACATTTATATACTTAAATAATCAGGAGGGAAAGATGAGTAGTTATGATAGTTGCCCCCGATGCGGTCACAAACCTAGTGGCTTTACTGTAGCATATATGCCAATCCATAGATGCAATGAGTGCAAGACAGAATTTTGTCATAAATGCAAAGGATCTAATAATGGTCGCAAGTGTCCGGTATGTGGCTCTGAAAGAATATCCGAAATCGGCAGAGTGTATGTTAAGTAGTGAATAATTGATGTTGTTAAAAATTGCTAGTTCCGCAAGAACTATATCATGTTCTTATTTTGACTCGTCATTGTTCTTCCAATTAAAGGCCGTGTCCATTTATGTTGGAGAAAATTGAATATGGCAGCTCATGTTTCAGATATTAAACCGATTAATGGAGATTCAAAATATTCGTTCAAACTAAGCCAGTTTCCAGAAGTGCAACTTTCAGATTGGCCCACGCTTGACGCCAAAGAATTTGGATGGGATGCAGCGAAAAAGGAAATTGCGCGGCATTGGGATATTTTATCAGGGATGAGTATATGGTCGCCGTATCCAACTTTATCCTACAGCCTTGGAGGTGCGGATGCGCCCTTTTTGGTTTGGGACGAATTAATAAAAAATGAGATCAACCGCAAAATAGTAGAAATGGATATCGAAAGAAATAGCAAGGTGCATATTAGGTATTTTCTTTTCCCCATTAAAAATCCAGAATACCAAGACCAGGCCGTAGCACAAGTCATGATAGAAATGATGCCCAACGCTGCACCCGGAGATTTCAAAGCATGGGTTGATGCTCTAGGAAATGATGAATTATCACCTGAAAATTTTACTGACATCAGAAATGCCATCAGGAATTTATATTAACGCCTAAACCTGATTGATGGTGGGTTGTTACTGTTACCGATGCACTATGTGGTAAATTAATGATGCCGATATTTCGTCATTAATAAAAATCTGAGTCAGATCAAGAGGAAAACCATGGCCGATGACAATGCAAATGGGCAGGGCGAATTCCAGTCTCGCATGCAACTGGTGTTAACCACTGCCCCCCGACAGCTTTTAGCGGCGCTGCAAAACCTGGAATTGGGCGAATTGAATTCAGCAGTGACTATACTTAACCATGCTCTCTCTCAAATGCCAAAAGAACACTCTGAATGGACCGGTACATTTTATTGCTGTCGGGCCTTTTGCTTTAAGGAGATGGAACGATTTCAGGAGGCTGTAGAGAGTGCTTGGGAAGGGGCGGGGCTTGAATTAAATCTTGTTGGAAAGTGGTACTATCACGATGTAATGGACCATTCCCTGAACTGCTTGGACTCATTAGATATGGCGTATGATGCCGCGTGCGACGCGATTTCCTTTTATGAGGCTGAAGGATCGACTTCCAATTGGGCTATTCATTTAGAACGAAAAGCCAATATATTGAAACAAATGGCGGCATACCATTCTCGCGATGAAAAGAAGCAGGGCGAGGCCAAAGCGGAGATAATTGACGCAATTAATTCTATCTGCAAAGCGATATCATTAATACCCAATGATCTTGAAGAAGCAGAGGGAGAATTAGAAGCGATATATCACATCGCAGCCAGGGTCGGTGTAAGAGCTGAGGATCTTAATCTCCTAAATGGGCTACCAAACATTGACCGTATTGTGGATAGATTTTTTACTAATGATGCATTAAATGATCAAGCCGTTGCAGAATATTTTAACAAGGCAATCGACTTGAGAAAGCAAGGAGAGAGAAGCCAAGCTGTAAAATATTTTTTAAAAGCTCTGAGTATCTGCAAAGAAAATACGCTAGAATCAAGAGCATACAAGGCATTCATTTCGTATCAATTCGGTGTATGTTTATTAATAATGCATAATTTGGAAGGAATATGGCCATCAGCAACCATTGATCACGAACGCATGGCAGCGATAAAGCAGATTCAGGATTTATGGAATTTCACACTTAATACTTATAATTCACTCGATTCCAGATTTCTGGCAGATTTTGATAAAAGGTTCCCTCTATCAGAATCATCGTGGAACATTAAACGCGACCCGCTCATGTCGATAAAAACTGAATAAAGCCCCAGATTAAGCAACGTGAGCTACTGCCTTAAAGACTGTCAGGACGGCTTATTATCGTTTATTTGTTACTGCAGGAGGCGAAATGAAAGAAATTCGCAATTTTATAAAAGAGGCTTCCAGCTGGTTGAAAACTCCGAAACCCTTGGGAGAAATGCTTGAAGAGAACAGATTATTAGTACTTTCCAGATTAGTGCAATTTCTCCACGATGGTTCTAATATGGAGAGAAAATATGCCGCATTTTGTTTGGGTCAAATTGGCGATCCAATCCAGATGGATGAACTTAAGACTGCTTTCAACCGGGAATCCGTAAAGGGGGTAAAAGAAGCGATTGGAGCTGCACTTACTGTATTAGCTGTTGCTCCATCTGATAAAGGTTCCACTGAAGAGGAGAGACGAAATATAATACAAGATGTCTATGATGGAAAACGACCGGTAAAACTTGTGAGCTGGTAGTTTCGGTAACCACTTTTGTTCTGTCATCAGTAAATTTTGCGATTATGATCTCTGAAAATATCAAAAGAAAATTATGTAGATTATTCTCAACTCAAAGCTTGATCTTCATCCATTAAAAATTATCTTGAATTTTTGAAAATATAAAAGGATATCCGCCGGAACGGACGTTGCCTACAAAATCAACCAGTCAAGCCCAACGAGGATATTTCTTATAGATGAATTCGATTATGCCAATTTATTGATTTTCTCATGCATGATTAAAAAATAGAAAATAACACTCACCCCTTTATAAAGTAAACGCAACTAACGCAAAGGAGTTAGGTCAATGGGATCTCTATTCTTCAAAGATGGACGGGCACAGTGTCCCCCTTGCCCTGTCTGTGGTAGTAAAATAACAACTGAGGACCAGGAGCCTGTCCAAGAGGGCCCTGAGGCATCAAAAAACCGAGTTAGATTTTTACGCTGCATGTCATGTCAACACGAACAACGATTGGGTACCTTCCGGAATCTCGGCGGTCATTCGTTCCAGCGCATAAGAGATTGATTTCCATCATCCCAGAACCATTTTGCGTTTCCCCAAAACAGGCTACAGCCACAATCGTGCTTAATTATAGGAAAACCTAAATTGAATAATACAAATTTAAATACAATATTTATTTCTCGAGATGTTTTTTCAAAACTATTCCGTATTGACAATAAGCCACCCCTATGTGTTGTATATCGTACTATTTCACAGATCGTAGCTGTTCTGGAGGGGGATTCAGCGGAAGTGTGGACACGTATATTCGAAAGCAACGGTCAATTCGATCACGCTTTGGAGTATATTCTTAACCATGGCCAGTTCACCTCTGACCCCGAGATTGAAGCTAAGCAAATACTAATTGAATTTCTTGATTCTCTTGAATCCCAAGGAATTATTTCATCCGTAAGCAATTTATCATCATGTTCATTGACAGACTCTTCTGGATTTGATGCTGGTCGTTCAACTGAGCGTATGATCAACCTCTTTATGGCCGACAACCATATCCTATTCAATCTCGTTATTGAGTTAACCTATCGTTGTAATGAGCATTGCATACATTGCTATTGTCCATCTAATCGTAATCGACAAGAATTATCAACCGAAATTCTCTGTGAGCTAATATTAGAATTTGAATCAATGGGAGGGTTTTGCCTTCAACTCACGGGCGGAGAACTGCTTATTCGGGAGGATATTAAATCTCTTCTCAACTTTCTTTGTAACCGGGGGCTTGTCATAACCATCAACAGCAATTTAAATCTACTCGATGATGAACACATAGACCTTTTAAAAAAATTGGCACCGCGTTCCTTAGGATGTAGTATTTATTCAGCTAAAGCAGAATTGCATGATTCCGTAACCCGAAGTCCTGGATCATTCGATCGTTCCATTCGAAACATCCAAAAAGTACGAGAGGCTGGAATTCCTGTAGTTATAAAAACCCTGTTAATGAAGCATACAGTATATGGTTGGGAGGATGTTGAAGCACTTGCGAATAGGCTTGATTGTTATTATCAGTTTGATTTAAATATTACTGCAAAAAACGATGGCAACAGACAACCACTTGATTTGAGAGTTAGAGATGAAGAAATAATCAAGCATCTATTTACTACACGTTTCAAGCGTCTACACCAGAATGACGAACCACTTGAGAAAAGTGCCGATGACCCTAAAAGTACACCCATTTGTAGTGCAGGGGCTGCAGGATTATCCATATCTCCTAATGGAGAAATCCATCCTTGCATTGGTCTTCCTATCAAACTCGGTCGATATCCTAAGGATCCCATCGAAAAAGTATGGCACAATTCTCCTTTTTTCGAATCATGGAATAAGCTTCGGTTGATTGACATTCCAATGTGCAAAGAGTGTCAAACTGTTGCAGATTGCTTTCGTTGTCCAGGGGCCTGGTTTGTTGAGAATGGAGATGTTATGTTGCCGAATGATTACACTTGTTTTATTTCAAAAATTGCTGCTAAAGCCTCGCTATCACATAGCTTGTGCTAACTCTATAAAGCTTGAAGGGAGGTGATGAACATGAAGCTCGAAGTTAAATGTGCTGGCAAGTATACGCTCGCTGAGCCTTGCGGGTGTTTGAGAATGGGGGAGAAGTCCTGTCCGGGGACTAACAAAATCAAATAGCAGAAAAATAGCAAATGGTCATTGGAGTCGGGGAGAAGTTCCAGATTTTTTCTCCCCGGCGCCCCTATTTTCACTCTTAATGCATCAAATTACTAATTCCCAAACCTCTTTTATTGGCCGGTGGAATGGAGCTATTGTATCTTTTAGCAATTTTGTGTGTCAGGGGGCACCCAAAGTGTACCACCCAGGGGCACTTGAATGGTGCATTTGGGGGTGTACCCTACTATATCAAACCTATCTACAAACAAGTGGGCCATAGAAAATCGTAGGGGGAGACTCAGGATCTACAAAATTTTTCTATGCACGTCATGGGACAAGGGCAGCCTATGTCATTGTAGCATTAACCACCGTTTTTGATACAAAACCAGGCCTGAGCAATCGGGCCTTTTTTATGCCTCGTTTTGTGTCTTATTACCCATCTCAAAATCAAAATCTTAATACCCCGCCGTTCTCACCTTTTTGAGACAATCTGAATGGGTGTTCATTTTGAAATTTAATAGTGCATTTTGAAATATATTTTACAAATATAAGAAAAGTAGATAAGATGGTAAGTTGTAAAATATTAATATAATATGCGATTTCTATTTTCTGGCATTAATTTTGAAATTATACACAGATAGTTTGTGCCACTAAACTATATTAAGAGATACGGCGAATTAGGATTGATTAAGCCATTAAATGGAGGACTTTGCAATGGCCATTAAATACCGAGAAGACGTGGATTTAGAATTCCTGCAGAAATGCGACAATGATGATTTAAAGGTTCTTGCCGATATTTTAATTTACGGGAAAAATGGTAGCAAACGATGGACAGAGGAGTTAAGCGAAGAAAATGACTTTAAATTTTGCCACCGCAACTACCAGAAAGTTTGGGATCTGATCGCAGGAGAACTGCAATTATTTGGTGGAGACACAATTGCTAATATAGCCAGAAGAGGTCATGGGCGTCTATATCGTGATATCTTGATAGGCGTTTCAAAAAAAATGCGTGTGAATTTTAATAAAAAATCTCCAATCGAGCTTATTGAAATGAATCTATTAATGAAAATCGTGGAAAAAGCGCTTGATAAAATGAGTGAGGATGATAAGCGCAAATTGGCAAAAGAAATGAAACTCAAAGGAGGTCAATTTACCACACAAGCAATTATAGCGGCGCTTCAAGCGGCAATAAAAGCAGGGAGATTTAAGTCATATCAAATCGCTTTGATCGTAGCAAATGGAGTTTCGAAAGCGATTTTGGGGAGGGGACTCACATTTACCGGGAATCAGACTCTTGCAAGAATGGTGTCGTTCTTTTCCGGGCCCATTGCCGTTTTAGTTAACATTGCTTTATTCTTGCCTGTCATTACTGGTCCTGCTTATAGAGTTGCAATTCCCGCAACGGTTCAAGTTGCTTATATGAGACAAAAAATGGTATCTGGGAATGGTTCTAATGGAAAAGTTAAGAAGGAGAAGGAAAAGTCAGAGAAAATTATACCAGTAAAATATTAGCTTTTTACTTTCGAGATAGTGGTCAAATTTTTATGAACCTGTCTTGCTATTTTTTCTTCGGAGTAAATTCCCTTTTTCGGGCATAGGAGCCTCCTTCACTATAGAATTTAAATGGAGGCTCTCTTTCCTGTTTGTACTCCAATATGATTAATCAAAATTTATACAATGCTTCAGAAAAAATAGAAGAACATAAATTCTAATTTAGTGCAGAGATTGTTTCGATTTCTCAGCTCCTACCATTCCCGTGTCGATTTACTTTTTCTTAACAATTTGGTCAATATCGTGGAAAACAGTTATTTCTATTGTTTTTGAAAATTGTGAGGAATCGATATGAATAAGGAAATTGAGCACAATAAATTTTGGCAAGATACTTATTATTATGCTGGAGCATACCTTGCAGGAGGGCCAGCAGGTATTGCAGGAGCTTTTCTTGGTCTTGCAGCTTATCAATATATTAAGTTGGTAATTTCAAAACATTCGGACAGTCATTTCAATAAAGATTCGGACACTTCCTCATTGTCCAAAACCCTAAAAGCAATTTAGTAAAAAGTGTCCGAACCTCAAATTAATAATATGAGCCACTGGTG
>Ga0209311_1002030_pt1 | contig 15298 bp, 10 predicted proteins | sample AD_UKC045_MetaG_FD_184417 | JGI IMG/M metagenome (GOLD analysis project Ga0209311, IMG submission 184417) | Active sludge microbial communities of municipal wastewater-treating anaerobic digesters from USA - AD_UKC045_MetaG (SPAdes) (version 2) | ecosystem: Engineered > Bioreactor > Anaerobic >... | reverse complement strand
ATCAGAGCTTCTTCGTGGCCGACAACCGGCATATTCACCACATGATGCTTCGTGCCGGACTGACTCACCGCAGGGCTACACTTTACATTTCACTGTTTAATATCTTTATAATTGCGGTGGCATTGCTGCTTGATGGTATCGGGATACTGTGGCTGGGGTTGGTGCTTCTTTTGCTTTGCGGGCTTGCAACAGCTTTCCTCTTCTCATGCATTAAACGCAGGGAAGCAGGGGCAAAAGAAGTGGCCGAAGTACCGGAGATAAAGTAATATAGCAGAAAGGCTCCAGTTTATGGGGGCCTTGCTTCTTCATCTATATTTCAAACCCTCATTGAATGCCTTCCCCGGAAATTAGTATTCTGTTACTGGCAATAAAGTCAGATCATGCTGACAGTAAGTATGTTTCTGAAGCTGGTTTGCTGGTCAGTAGTGGTGGAGTTGACTGGGATGAGCTTTATCGTCTGGCTGAACTGCATACAGTCAGGCCGCAACTGGCAAAACTGATTTCGACAATTGATACGGCCGGAGTACCCGAAGGTTTTTTAATCAAAATTGGTGAGGCATACAAGGATACTCTTCACAGCCAGCTTAATTTTGCGGCAGAATTTCTCAAAATCAGGGGTATGCTGGTCTCAGAAAGGATTGAGATAGTACCTTTCAAAGGCTTTTGGCTAGGGTATGACGCCTATGGCAACATGGCAGACCGCGAGGGATTTGATGTGGATGTTTTTGTATCAGCCGGTAAACTCGGGCGAGTTAAGGAGATTATGATGTCTGCCGGGTATACAGTGGAGCCTGCTTTCAGAAACATGTCAACAGATGAGGTCAGGCAAATATCACAGGAATATGTCTTTGAGCGGATCAACAATGGAGTGTCACGCTTTCGCATAGAGTTTCACTGGGGCATATCTCCTCCGGGTTACGGCCTGGGAATAAGTCTTGAGGATCTGAGGTCACAAGTGACTCAGGGAAGGTTTGAGGGCAAGGAGATCCGTGTCTTTACTCCTACTGCACATATGCTTCTTCTTTTGTTTCATCATGGCGGTGATGACAGATTCATAAGGCTTAAGCAGGTCTATGATATTTCGGTAATGCTGAAAACCCACCCGGATATTGATTGGCAATGGGTATTGAGGATAGCGGAGAAATTTGGTGCCGGTGAGCTTGTTTATACCGGGGTGGCGCTGGCTTCCGAACTGACAGGAGCAGATGTTCCGGCTCCGTTAATTGAGGGAGCTTCAAAACGTAAGACCAGACGGCTGGTAAGTGAGAGGATCAGATTGCTTTTAAGGTCTGCTGACGGTTATTTTGGTCGCGGCTTTCCCTTAAGGAACTTTATGTTCAGGATGAGGACAAGAGATGGCCTCAGGCTAAAGCTGAAAATTACACTTGCCACCCTGAAGGCACTTGCCGGAAAAATGATCCGGGGTAGTGAAAAGAGAGAGCTGCCGGATGCTTAATAAAGAGACAAAAATGATTGGTTCCGAATATGCCCTGACAGATGTCATGGTCAGGGAAACCGCCGAGGTCTGCTATGTCAAAGACCCTGCTTTTACTTCAGGAGCCTGGCAGGCAAGCCAGAATGAGTTTGCTCTTGAAGTTGAAGGTGTCGGAAGTTTTTACGCCAGGGAAGGGAAGCTTGTGGAGTACTCCTCATTACCCGGCGCCGACCCTGAGTGGGTTCGGTTATATCTCAACGGTCAGGTTCTTGTGGCTTTGCTCCACCAGCGGAAGATTATCAACTTCCATGCGAGCAGCTTTGTTTACAATGGTATAGGAGTTATGGTGCCTGGTGAAACCGGTGCTGGAAAATCATCAGTTACTTTATCTTTTGCCTTGCATGGCGGCGGATTTCTGACAGATGATCTTACCCCGGTTGTCTTCGAAGGAGAACAACCCTGCATCATGCCCCTTAAACGCGGGGTAAAGATCCGAAAGGAAACTGCGGAGGAATTAGGTATTGGTCCTGATGCACTTTTCGAGGCGGAAAGTGGCACTGGCAAAAAATATGTCAGCCTGGCACCCGTTCAGGCGAACCCTTTCCCGCTGAAGGTAATAGTGAAGATAGAGACTGGCCCGGTGGAGAGGCCGGTGTTCAGCGAGTCTTCCCCGGCGGAGAAATTTTCACTGCTGCGCAGCGAGGTCTGCTCATGGGAGATACTGGCAGGGATGCCGGAGACGGAGGCTGACTATCTGCAGCAGCTGGTAAAAACTGTGGAACAGGTATGGTTTGTGAGAGTGATAAGGCCGGAAAGAATAGGGATAGCAGGTCTGCATGAGGCGGTAAAACAATATCTGGATAAGATAAAAGATGAAAGTAAAAAGTAAAAGATCAAAAGGGAAAAGTTAAAGGGAATGTTGGGGAGGTTTTTCAGGGTTTCAGGGCGGGAGAGAAGGTTTTTTCTTGAAGCGTTGACACTACAGCTGTGTGTGGGGCTTTTGTTGAAGGTAATTCCGTTCAGACGGATACCCAAGCTTTTTAGGAGTCGGGAGTCAGGAGTAGACAGTCAGCAGGCAGATATTGTCTTATGTATAAAGCAGGCCATTGAGAGGGCAGGCAAAGTGTTGCCATGGAGAAACAGGTGCCTGGTGAGTTCACTGGTTGCACGGAAAATGCTAAACAGGAGAGATGTTCCTTCTCAACTTTCTTTAGGCGTGGCTAAAGATACAGGTGGCAAGACTGTTGCGCATGCCTGGTTAAGCTCGGGTAACGCGGAGGTAACAGGCAAACATGGTGATTACCAGGAGTTGTTTGTGTTTTGAATAAAATAATTAGTAGCTTGCAATAGTTACTTCTAAAAATACTATATTTACGATCTTGATAAATTTGTAATCGCCGCAAATCTGGCAGTTTGTAGCGGCACTTAGAGAAATGAAAGCAACCAATACCGGAAAAAAGGCCTGGATGAGGCCATCAGTCCATATTTTAAGTATTACCAGGGATACCTTCAGCGGCTCGGGGGGTGGCGCTGAAAAGGCGGGTAAGGCTGGTCCTCCGAAGAAGAAATAGACCTCCCGGTTTCGTTTTTAATTTTCCTCTCCTTTAATAAATTATTATCAATAAACTGTTGTTGGTTTGGTCATTGTCGTACCCTGTAATGGCAGTTGCTGCTGAATTGCGGTCTGCCTGAATTTATACGCCCACACTCTTTTGAATGATAACGGGTTCATTTTCTGCCAGTCATATACCCTGCCTGCCTGATTCTCTTTCCCGTCCGGCCTCCGGATACGGGGATACTCTCTTTCACCCTGTCTCTTCCCCGTGTTTTTCCGGCGGCTTTCACCTCCATCGCCGATTACCGCTAACTGAGGAGGATTTTTACTGGACTCATGAGGCTTCCGGGGTGACGGTTCTTCTCTCGGGATTTATTTATAGCAGACATGAGTTCAGTAAGATCGCGGGGGCTGCCGAACGGGTTAGTGATCCTGAGCTTATCGGTCGGCTCTTCCTTGAAGAGGGGCCGGTGTTTGTATCCCGGCTGAACGGTGACTTTGCCTTCGCCATAATTGATCAGAAGAATCGTGAGGCATGGCTCTTCCGCGATCATGTCGGGATACGACCTTTTGCCTTCGCCCTGGCGGGCGAAACGCTTCTCTTCTCAACAGACTTCGTTTTACTCAGCTCATCGCTCTGCGAGGGGGAGGGCGCCGATACGGCATATCTTACCGGCCAGTTCAGGTATATAGATTACAGGACCACCCCGTGCCGGAAGGTGAAGAAACTGCTTCCCGGTCATTACCTACATTTCAGGGATGGAATACACCGTGTCATCAGGTTCTGGGAGCCCAGGAAGATAAGACAGGATAAATCGCTGACTCATGACAGGATGCTCTCAGAGCTTAAAACGTTATTGCGCGATGCGGTAAGGATAAGGTGTGACGGGAGATTCACTGGCGGCGCGCATGTGAGCAGCGGGCTCGACTCATCTGTTGTGGCAGTGCTTGCGCGGCAGGAGTGTGCCGGGCAGGATGATTTCTGCGGTTTCTCATGGTCGCCTGAGAGTTATCCGGCCGATGGGTCTGGGAGTCTCCTGGCAGGGGGGACTGAGAGTAATTCGTACGGGAGACTTGCCTATGATGAGAGGCAGCTGGTTGAGCGGTTGTGTGCTCAGCACGGTATTCTCCCGCGCTTTCTGAAGCTGGATACGGAGGGTTTCAGGGAGGCTGTCTCGCGGTTTTACATAAACCATGGCTTTTTCTGGGAGGAGGCTGTTCTCAGACAGGCTGCCGCAGAGGGCGTAAACCTGCTCTTCAGCGGATGGGGCGGGGATGAGTTCGTAAGCACTGCCGCACCATCGATAGAAGCGGATCTGCTTTGCGAATGCAGGCTGCGGCTCTTTTTCCGGAGGAATGAGCTTCGGCGGCCAGCCAGGTTCCTGAAGAATGTGGTGAGATATATCGTGATGCCGGCGTTGTGCATACACGAGAGAGGCACCGCAAAATCGTTTCGCGATGATGCGCGATATCTTCGCACGGAGTGGCAAAAGAGCGACAGGAGAGCGGTAAGACAGTTTTATTTTCACACATCGCGCAGGGGGCATCATCTCGGGATGCTTGAATTTTACCATCTGCAGGACCGTTGCGAGAATTGGTTCACGATGGGTTACCGGCACGGGGTTGAGTATCGTTATCCGCTGCTTGACAGGCGTATCATTGAGTTCATGATGAAGATTCCCTCGGAGCTGCTGTGCGCCACTGATTATTTCCGGCCGTTGCTGAGGGAGGCTGGTGAGGGGCTGCTTCCCGATGAGGTGCGGCTTAACATGTCGAAGGTCGATCCGGTTTACCAGGATCAGATGACAGGATTTTTCAGGGATGCCGCAGTGGCTTTTATGGCAGAGGCTGAGGGGTGGAGGGGTAATCCTGATCTGGGCTTTATTGATTTTGACAGGCTGCTGACAGATATTGAGATGTACCAGGGCGGGGTCAGGACGGAGGATGATGAACGGCTTTTCAGGGGTGTTGTATGGATAAAGGCGATGGACAGTTTCACGAAGGCTTACAGGAGTGAGCAGATCAGGTAAGGGGTTGACGTATGACGAAGATATACGGTAACGTAGAGGCTCCGGAAGGGGAGCAGCAGATATGTGTGACATGCGGTTTATGCTGTGACGGCACCCTCTTCATGCATGCCACGCTGCTGCCGGGCGAGAGAGGGCATCTGCCGGATAAGATAGAGGAGGCTGGCCGCACCGGGGAGGAAGGTGATTATTTCCTGCTGCCCTGTGGTTATTTTTCAGGTTCCTGTACTATTTATGAGCTGCCGCGTGCCGATGTATGTTCTACGTACCGATGCAGTTTGCTGAAGCTTTTTGCCGGGGGTGGGATCAGCCAGGAGGATGCTCTGCGGACCGTCAGGGAGGCGGTGGCAATGCGGGATGAGGTTATTGCTGAGTATCGTCGGGTGACTGGGAGGGATGCCGTTGCCGGGTTCAGGATGATGCTGGTTGACCTGGGGGCGGTGATGAAGGAGTTGAAGGGGTCCGGTGCGGTGGGTGATGATTCTGCAGCCGGGGCTGCGACAGATGGTGTTTCATTGGCGGGTGGTCCGGCGGCTGGTGTTACTGCATCTGAGACTTCGGTGACTGGTGGTCCCGCTGCCGAGGTTCCGTTGAATGGTGTTCCGGCCGGTGACTTTGAGATGCTTCTGATCAGGTGCAATATCCTGGAGGCGCTGTTGATCAAGGCTTTCATGCCGGCGGAGGAGTTTGAGAAGTATGTAATGAAATAAGATGAAAGATAAAAGTGTAAAGGTAAAAGAAGGGGAAAAACAAAAACTCAAAGGCGAAGGTAAAAAGATTAAAGTGTCACTATATGAATGATATTTTCAAAGCCCGCAAAACCCCGGGCTCGCAGGACTGCAAGACAAAATATGTCAGAAACAGCAAAACCATCTCCGGTCGTCTCCATGACGAGATGGTGATGATGGATATTGAGCAGGGGAAGTATTTTTCACTGAACCCTGTGGCCACACGGATCTGGGATTTGCTTGGGAGTCCTCTTGCAGTGGATAAATTATGTGTTGTGCTCATTGATGAGTATGATGTTGAGCCAGAGCGTTGCAAAGTCGAGGTTGAAGAGCATTTGGCGGAGATGGTGAGGCTGGGTCTGCTATTGCGGAGTTAGAAAAGAACTTGTCTCTATGATGCTATGTTTTATAGTTTTCTCTGGCGGACTTTAGAAATTCGACTGGAATTATCCGTATAATCGTATTAAACCAGATAAAGTCATTTCAATTAATTGTTAACAAGTCATGTGCCTGTTTTAAAAGGCATCCGTTTTCACATTAAAAATCGCCCTTCTAACTATTTTTTCTAATTTTGCTAAAACAGGTTAGGTAAATAATATCTTCAGATTACCAATATTGAGAAAAACCAAAAATCATGAAAAAAATGTACCCCGTCAATTCTGGTGCGATAACTAAGGAAATCAACCCTGGTCGAAATCCCGAAAGAACAAGAGGGATATTTATTTCACTCAGACATGCAGTATGTTTATCTATTGTATTTGGTTTACTATTGATAAATGGCCCGGAAGCAAGAGCACAAATTGCCTTACGGGGAACTGCCACATCAGCAACCACTACGAACAAAACACTTACAATCAATAAACCTGCAGGGGTAGTACCCGGGGACGTGATGCTGGTTAATATAACCCAAACAGGCAAAAAAAATAAAAAAGCCAGCTTAACTGGCTGGACCCTGGTTGCCGGCAGGCGACAATCAAACGGAAACCGCTATAGTACTGTTCTATACAGGGTGGCTGATGGCACTGAAGGGACATCTTTTTCATTTTCACTTGGGAACAGCCTCTCCAGGGCAGTTGGATCAATAATAGCTTTTTCAGGTGTTGCCTCCTCAGTGTTTGATGTAGCACCAGGTTCATTTAGAACAGGTAGAAGTAATCGAATTACTGCAGATGCAATTACGACAGCCACAAATAATGCAGCAATAGTATTTTTAGCTGGTGCTGGTGGTTCAGACTCAGACGTTTATTCCAATTGGAGTGGTACTATACCCACTTTTACTGAGGCAATGGATTTTTCCACGGGTCCTGGCACTAACAATTCAGTTGGCGCAGCCTGGGGGATCATGTCTACAGCCGGATCAACAGGCAATAGGACGGTAGATGTTGACGATAATTATTATTGGGCAGGTATATTAATAGCTCTTACTCCTAGTAGTATTACTACTGGTGCTGTATCCACTCCACCTTTCTGTATAAGCCCGGGAAGCAGCGCAAGTGGCACAGTTGCTTTTACTTCATCAGGAACATTCAGCAACGGTACTGCTTTTACTGCTTACCTTTCAGATGCTTTCGGTAGTTTTTCGAGTCCTAATCCTATAGGGTCGACTACTGTTAACGGAACCGATCCATTTGGTGCAATAACTATAAACATACCTGCCGGAACAGCCAGCGGCACAGGGTATAAAATAAGGATTGATTGCGACGATCCTGAAATAACCGGAAGCGAAAGTTCAGCCATAGTTGTAATCAATGGAGCTACAGATGTCACATCAGTTGCAGCATCTCCAGGCAATGGGGAAGCAACCCTTACCTGGACCAATCCTCCTGCCTGTTACGATGAAATAATGATTGTTGGAAAGGCCGGGAATCGCGTAACTGTTGCACCTTCAGGCGATGGCACGTCATATAACCCAAATCCCGTCTTTGGCTCAGGAAGTGAATTCGGCGGAGGATATGTTGTGTATAAAGGAGTTACCTCCCCTCAGACAATAACTGCACTGACTAACGGAACAACATATTTCTTCACATTCTTTACTCGTTCAGGAACCAGCTGGAGTACCGGGACAACAATTTCCACGACACCTTATGAGCCTTCAATTGGTGATTATCGGTCAGTTCAGGACGGCAACTGGGCTACAGCTACCACCTGGGAATACTATACGGGGTCTGCATGGACAACTCCCTCATCCGGGCCTGCGTCAGGTAACAATATTATTACTGTCCGGAACGGACATACTGTTACTGTAACTGCTGCTGTCACAGTTGACCAGGTGATTGTGGAATCAGGGGGTAAGGTAACAGTAAACAATGTCACAATGACAATTGCTGATGAAGAGGGAGATGATTTTGTTGTGAATGGTACACTGGAACTGACAGGTACTTCCGGCATCATTGCTACTGAAGGAAATCTTGTTTTCAACGATGAAAGCCATTATTATCACAGACGTATCATTGGTACCATACCATTAGCTACCTGGAATTCAGGTTCTACATGTCATGTCGATTCGGAAACAGATGCAACTGCCTATCCTGGTGGTGTTGATCAGACATTTTGGCATTTCACATGGAATTACAGAGCAGGTAGCAACCTTTGGGGGAACGGCTTTCAGCAAACAAGTATGAAGATTCTTGGTGATCTTACAATTGAAGGTACAGGGAGTAAGGATATCGGTTTTAGTAATAACACTGACCCGGCACTTAATGATTTTACTGTTGGAGGGGATTTAAATATTCTCACCGGCGGTATGTATAGAGTGTGCTATAATTATTCCGCAACTTTGAACGTTCTGGGAAACGTTAATATTAACGGGGGTACATTAGTAATGAATTCCAGTGATAACGGCGGGCAGTCAGGAGGCCGTATCGGAACCGCAACTGTAGATGGAGATTTTACAATAACAAATGGCGGAACACTGAATTTTGTAGAAAATGGCCGGGCCCCGAGAGATGAAGATCTCGGAATCCTGAGGATCAAGGGTGATTTTACACACCAGGCAGGCACAACAATTATTGAAGGATGTCAGGTTCAGGATGGGAACAACATGATTGATTTTATTGGAACCGGACAGCAGATATATACTTCAGGTGGAACGGTTTCAAACACTGTGAACTTCAATGTCAGCAGCGGTGCTTACCTGCAGATGGCAGCAAACAATACAGTTATCACTGGTGGAGGTACGTTCACACTTGCAGGCGGCGCTACACTGGGAATAACCTCACCAGACGGCATTACAGCATCAGGCACTGTTGGCAATATACAGGTAACAGGAACACGCACTTTTGATACAGGGGCAAACTATATCTACAATGGTACTGTTGCACAGAATACAGGTAACGGACTACCAGCTATTGTTGGTAACCTTACCTTTGATAATACCGTGGGAGATGTAACATTCAACTCTGCACGTACTATTACCAACAATTTTTCAATCACAACCAATTCGAAAGCTAACCTGGGAACAGGTTTAACACATACAACAAGCTCACTGACTTTAGGGGGAACTGTTGCAGCATCAGGTCAGTCCTACGGCGGCATGGGGTCTGGTGCTCAAAATATTGATCCTGTTTATTTTGCATCGTCAAGTGGCATCATAAATGTAGGTACCGGAATGCCTCCCGGATCATGGCGGGCAAACGCAATCTCATCAGAATGGGACAACGGGGCCAACTGGCATGGGAACGCAGTACCCGGGGCAGGAACTGATGTAATAATACCTGGTTCGACTAATTATTATCCGGTTATTTCCAGTACAACCAATGCCAATTGTTTAAATCTAACAATAGCCACAGGTGCATCGCTTACAATAGAATCCGGACCAACCTCAAGCGGATCATTGATCGTCAACGGCACCAGCACAGGCAATGTAACTTATGAACGTACAATACCAGATGATGGAGAAATCCAATTATGGCATTATATAGCTTCGCCTGTTGCTCCTGTCAGCATAGAGTCTGATAAAGATTTTTATCCTTATGATGAACCCTCAGGCGACTGGGGCAGTGCTACCACAACCATAGAAAGCGGCACAGGCTATACAGTTATTGGCGGCGGATCAATATCATTTACCGGGATGGTGGTCAATACAGATGTTGTTGTCGATGTTACCTCTCCATATACAACTGATGTGGTTACGGGAACAGAAGAAGAGTATGCCAGCCGTTGGACACGCACCAATTATGGCGGAGGCGGATTTAACCTGCTGGGAAATCCTTATACTTCATCAATTAGTGCAACCGCTTTCATAGCTCAGAACGATGAAGTATTTGATCCATTTTATAAAGCGGTTTACCTGTATAATGGGGACAGTTATAATTACATAGGCAATGCAGTAGAAGGCTGGGATCTCAATGACCCGAATCAATTGTCCCAGAATATCCAGGCGGGGCAGGGATTTTTTGTTCTTGCCGAGAAAGACAACACTCAGTTTACTTTCACCAGGGCTATGCAGGCACACAGTTCCGATGCTGTATTACTGAAGTCATCAAAAACTGGCAACAGGTGGCCGGGATTGAAACTTAATGTGGCGTGCGGAGATGTCAGCAGTTCAACATTATTGGTGTTTAATCAGGAGATGTCGACCGGACTGGATGCAGGTTATGATATAGGACTGATGAGCTCAGGAACTGATATTGAGATCTATTCAAAGATGATTGAAAAAGGCATAGCAGTGAATCTGACACGGCAGGCTTTGCCAGAGAATGTGAATGCCAAAGATGTAATTCCGGTAGGAATTGATTTCCCCAGGGGAGGCAACGTGGTTTTTTCGGCTGATGTTGAGCCATTGAAGAATCTCAGGTTCTGGCTTGAAGATCGTAAAACAGGTATTTATACGGATTTAGGCACGAATACCTATACCGTAAACCTCCCGGAGAAGACATACGGTACCGGCAGATTCTTCATAATAGCCTCGACCAACACTCCGACAGGAATTGAGAGACCGGGGACGGATGATTCAGGAATACGCATCTGGACTTCAAATGGCAAGGTGATCATCGAGGGGGAAGTCACGGAACAGGCTGTATGTGAGCTTTATGATCTGAACGGAAAGAAGATGCTTGAGAAGAAACTGACTGACACAGGAATGAATACTATTGACCTTCCGGCAGGTTTGAAGGGGGTTGTTATGGTCAGGGTTACAGACGGAATCAAGATCACAACACGTAAAATAGCTGTTATTTAGAGAAAAGAACCAGCAGAAATTGCTAAATTCTGACTGTCAAATGACAGACGGGACCCCTCCCTGTAAAAACCGAAAGCTGCACAGGGAGTGGTAGCTTTTTAATAGTTACTTCTAATCTCCTTCTAAGAGGAAGGATTCCTGTAACCGGCAGATGAAACATTATCGGTTCATTGTTAAGACCTTTGGATTACTGAAAGAGCACCAGCCCTGGAAGCTGGTGCTCATATTCGTGCTCACACTGGTACAGGGGGTGACATCGGGATTCTCCATTGTATTGCTCATACCGCTGCTGCAACTGCTGAGCATAGGAGGCGGGGAGCCTGACGGCATCGCCCTGACCATCCGCAACTTCGCCGAAGGCGCAGGGATAGAGATAACCATCGGCAGCATCCTGATGGTGTATATGGTGCTGCTGACATTCAGTGCGCTGATACAGTATTGGAAGGCGATCCTGGATGCACGATACCAGCAGACATTCATCTATACGCTTCGCCGCCGACTGTTCCGCAAGATTATCATGGCCGACTGGCAGCTTCTGAACAATCGCAGTAAAACCAATCATTTACAAGTTCTTACAAACGAGGTACCCAACCTGGCCAACTATTACTTCTACTACCTGCGCCTTTTCACCACGGTCATAATGACCGGAGCATATACTCTCTATGCACTGTTCATCTCCCTCCGGTTCACACTTGTGATCATAGGCGTGGGCGCGGTGCTGTTCTTCCTGCTGCGCAGGTTCCTCTCACGCTCATTCCGCCTCGGACAGGGATACGTTGACTCCTATAACAGGTTGCTCAAGTACATTGACGACTTCTGGCAGACGGTGAAGATAGCCAAGGTGCACAGCTCAGAGGACTATTACTACAACCGCTTCAACGAGGCCAGCACCTCACTGCTTGACATGGAGTTCAGAATGCAGAGGAACTGGTCGCTGCCACAGCTGATACAGAAGATTGCCGGGTTGCTGGTGCTTGTGGGCGTGGTGTGGTTCGGATACAGGTCGGGCGCCGTTCCGATGGCCTCGTTTGTGATACTGATACTGCTCTTTTCGCGGATCTTCCCGCAGATGATAGCGATGAACACTGATCTCAGCATGATAATTGCAAACGTGCCGTCGGTAAAGCTGGTCATGCAACTGGATGCTGATCTGCCGGACGCAGGGATAAGCAGAGAGCGCGGAGGGGTGAGCAGAGAGAAAGGAGAGCGGAGAGCGAAAAGTGCGGAGAAGAGAGTGGAGCGTAGAGAGAGGAGCCCGGAGAGGGGAGTTGAGCTGACGGAGGGGATAAGGCTGGAGGGGATAACTTTTTCTTATCCGGACGGAGAGAGGCTCTTTGATGATTTCAATGCAGAGATAAGGGCCAATACCATTACGGGGATTGTGGGGCAGAGCGGTCGGGGTAAAACAACACTGATAGACCTGGTGGCGGGCTTGCAGAAGCCTGATGCTGGGCGGGTACTGATTGACGGCGTGGCGCTCGATGAGGATTTGTTGCCCCGGTGGAAGGCAGGGCTGGGATACCTGCCACAGGATCCTTTCTTCATTGACGGGACGATGAGGGAGAACCTGGTATGGGACAGCGCTCCTGCAGCCGGGGGAAGCGGGCTGCCGGGCAAAAGAGGTACAAGGAGTAACAGCGCAGACGACGGAGCCCGGAACAGAGTGAGCGGTGACGACGCGGACGACGGAGCCCGGAACAGAGTGAGCGGTGACGACGCCGGCACCGGGATAAGTGACGAGGAGATAATGGCAGCGCTGGAGCAGGTCAACGCTGCGCACCTGGTGAAGCGGTTCAGGAAGGGACTCGATGCTTTCGTGGTGAACTGGCACACATCGTTTTCGGGGGGAGAGTGCCAGAGGCTGGCGCTGGCGAGGGTGCTGCTCCGGAAACCGTCGGTGCTGCTGCTGGATGAGGCAACATCTTCACTTGATGCAGAGAACGAGGCTACCGTGATGGAGGTGCTGGCACGGCTGAAGGAGCGGGTGACGATTGTTTTCGTGACACACCGGGAGTCAGTGACAAGATGGTTTGATGAGATTATCAAGTTATCCTGAGGGTGGCTTGAGACAAAAACATAATTATTTGCGAATCAAATCGAAAAAAACATAATAATTATCGATTATAATCGAAGAATCAAAGCATCAATGACCGAACGGTCACTTCGGTAAACACAGCCCCGGTTTCCATGATATTGATCACTCTTATAATCACGGCAGGCAGAAAAGCAATTAGAAAGCCTCTCAATAGATACTTCAAGTTGAGCGTAAGAAACTTTAATTTCATAGCCTGAATTATAAAGTTTAACTTTCACGCTTATTAATTTACATCAAAAACAAACACAAATCAAAAAATCAGACATTGAGACCGCACAACCGCACAACTGCACAATTAGATAACCCCGTGTATGTTACCCAGCCTGCCCTCCCGCCGCTGGAGGAGTTCACCGGTTACCTTAAGGAAATATGGGACAGCCGCATACTCACCAACAACGGACCTTTTCATCAGCAATTTGAGAAGGAGTTGGCCGGGTATCTTGGAGTGAAGTATCTCTCGCTTTTTGCAAACGGAACCCTGGCACTGGTAACAGCTCTGCAGGCGCTAAAGGTAACTGGCGAGGTGATCACAACCCCCTTCAGCTTCGTTGCCACCACCCACTCGCTTTGGTGGAACAATATCAAACCGGTCTTTGTTGATATTGAGCCGGAACGGTTCACCATTGATCCTGGCCGTATCGAAGCAGCCATTACTCCACAGACAACTGCAATCATGGCTGTTCATGTGTATGGCAATCCCTGTTATACTGACGAGATACAGAAGATAGCCGATACCTACGGAATCAAGGTCATCTATGATGCAGCCCATGCCTTCGGGGTGACTGTAAATGGCACATCGATTCTTAATTACGGTGACCTCTCCATTTTGAGTTTTCATGCAACTAAGCGGTTTAACACCATCGAGGGAGGGGCTATTATCTGTCATGATGAGAAGACCAAGAAGCGGATTGATTTCCTGAAGAACTTCGGCTTCGCCGATGAGGTTACTGTGGTGGGGCCGGGCATAAACGCCAAGCTGAACGAGTTGCAGGCTGCTTTCGGGCTTGTGCAACTGAAATATATCGATGACTATATTCTGCGCTGCAAAGAGCTTGCCACAATCTACCGAGAGCGCCTTATCGGTGTCAGGGGACTGAGGCTTCCTGCCGAGCCTGAGGGTGTGCGTCACTCTTACACCTATCTGCCGGTGCTGGTAGATGAGAAAGAGTATGGTGAGAGTCGTGATACCGTTTATGAGCGACTAAAAAATAACAACGTTTATGGCAGGAGATATTTTTATCCTTTGATCAGCAACTTCCCGACCTACAGAGGATTGCCCTCTGCCGGACGTGATAATCTGCAGGTTGCCAACCGGGTCTCAGAGCAGGTTATCTGTCTGCCATTGTATCCACATCTCGGTGCGGATGTTGTTGAGTACGTCTGTGATTTGCTTGGGGAAGGGAGGTAATATGGACAATTCATTTTATTCACCTGATGAGCTGGCCGGATTGGGACTGAAGTCTTACGGTGAGAATGTTCTGATAAGCCGTTTTGCGAGGCTATATTCACCGGGTACCATTGACATTGGTAATCACGTCAGGATAGATGATTTCTGTATTCTTTCAGGGATGATAAAGCTGGGTAGTCACATTCACATCTCGGCGTACTGTGGATTATATGGCAAATTTGGTATTGTAATGGAGGATTACTCCGGGCTTTCACCACGCTGTACCGTTTTCAGTGCCACGGATGATTTCTCGGGCGAATTTCTCATCGGGCCCATGGTTGATGAGTCTCTTACGAACGTGACTGGTGGGGAGGTTAGGATAGGAAAGTATGTTCAACTTGGTAGCGGCTGCACTGTAATGCCTGGTGTTAACATCGGGGAGGGAGTGGCTGTAGGCGCAATGTCTCTAATACTTCATAAGCTTGATCCCTGGAAAATATATAAGGGGATACCGGCTATATGCTACAAAGAACGCAGCAGACGTTTACTCCAGAAATTTCTATAGCTTTCTGCTTTTTTTGATTGCAAGTAAGATTATTCTTTTTCCATTATCTTCATTAATGGTAATAAGCCTAAGGCTTGTTTTGGGATTTTGCAATACTTATCTAATCATAGAATAATATATGAAACCCATATGTATCAAATGCACAAACACCTTTTTATTTAATTTTCAGTCATATGGGCTTCACTATACCTTTAAAATCAAAATTATATTATGATAAAAAAAAGAGAACCTGATCATACTGTCAGGACTCTGTAAAGAGTTTCCTATATAGAGTTGATTATTTGAGTTAGTATGGCAAAAAAGATTTATCTGTGCAGTCCGCACATG
>Ga0209311_1002016_pt1 | contig 15388 bp, 14 predicted proteins | sample AD_UKC045_MetaG_FD_184417 | JGI IMG/M metagenome (GOLD analysis project Ga0209311, IMG submission 184417) | Active sludge microbial communities of municipal wastewater-treating anaerobic digesters from USA - AD_UKC045_MetaG (SPAdes) (version 2) | ecosystem: Engineered > Bioreactor > Anaerobic >... | reverse complement strand
GAAATTGAGGATTATTTGGTTTAACAATTATTTTGATGATTTTTGGAAGTTCATGTCTAATAAATTGAAGAAACAATATGAACTCAAAATTGCCTGAATTTATTGGAACAATTTCTGACCGCGCTCCGCTCAAAGCAAACCGCAAAAAAGGCTTGCTTTTTTTTAGTAATATTTATATTGTTAATAAAAATATATAATTATGCTCGCGTTAAAGCTCATAAAAATTTAATTAATTTATTTAAAAATATTTTAAGGGCGGCGGGAAATTTAGGAGGTTTATTATGGGAATACAAGTTGGCATTTTTATTTTGTTTGCAATAGCCGGTTTAGTAGTTCCGGGCTCAAAACCCAAATCCGATGTTGAAATCAAACCGGCTCAAACTATAGAAGTTTCTGAAAATCAAGGTGAAACCGTTAAAAATCTAAATGAAGCGTCTGAAATTGAAAAAAAATATAAAGACGAGTTAAAACAAAAACAATCTGAAATCGATAAATATGCGGTTCAATTGCAGGATTTAAATAAAAAAATCGGAGAAGCAAACAATTCAAATTCAAAAATTGAAGAATTAACAAAAAAAATAGAGAGCTTAAAAACAGCCGAAACAGATTTAAAAAATCAATTATCGGCAGCTAACGCGGCGAACCAAGACCTCAAAAAACAATTAGCGGCTCTTACAAATTCTTCAAATGTAAGCGAGGACATCAAAAAACAATTAGCAGCTTCAAATGCAACTGTTGAAGACTTGAAAAAACAGTTGACTGCTTCCAACGCAACTATTGAAGACTTGAAAAAACAAGCGGCTGCTTCAACTTCTCCTAACGACGACCTTCAAAAAAAATTAAGCGCGGCTAACGCTACAGAAAATAACTTAAAAAATCAAATACAAAATCTTAACGCTCAAATAGCTTCTCTTAAAACAACGGCGGATAAAAAAGCGGCTGTGGCGCTTCCGCAAACAGATAATTCGGCAAAATCCGCTGAAATCGAAAAACTTCAAACCCAGTCCAATCAATTAAAAAAAGAAGCGGAAACGCTCAAATCCTCGAATGCGGATTTGCAAAAACAAATCGAACAGCTTAACGTTGCTCTAAAAAATCAAGAAAAATCAAGCGCAACTAAAGAAGCTCAAGCTTTATCGTCAAAGGAAACCGCGGCGGCGACGGCATTAAAACAGAAAGAAATTGAAATCGCTAATTTATCCGAAATGAATAAAGAATTAAGAAGCGAAATTAATCAATTAAAATCAAAATCTCAGGAAGAAATCGATAAGCTCGCCAATGAAAATTCCAGCATTAAAAGCGAATTGTCTAAACTCGTTGACCAAAAACAAGTCGACGTAAAGGAATCGGCTAAAGGAGAAATTCAAATTACGTTTTCCGATAAGGTATTATTTAAACTTGGAGACGCTTCTTTGCTTGATACGTCAAAATCAGCTTTAAATAATGTCATAGATATTTTAAAAAAATATCCGGACAGAAAAATCCGCGTTGAAGGTCATACCGATAACGTTCCGTTCAAAGCCAATTCAAAATATACTTCAAACTGGGATTTATCGACTTCGCGCGCAGTTTCGGTTATTGATTATTTTATTTCAAAAGGTAAAATTTCAAAATTAAGATTCAACGCAATCGGTTGGGCAGACACTAAACCGGTGGGCGACAATTCAAAGCCGGAAGGCAGAAAATTAAACAGAAGAGTCGAAATAATTTTGTTGTCGGAATAATCCGAAATTTTCCGCATTTATATTATAAAAAAAACGGGATAGTCATTTGACAATCCCGTTTTTTTTTATTTCACTCGACAAATTGCGATAAAAAATATCCGATAATTTTTCAATAAAATCTTCTCCAAACTTTAAATTAATATTTTCCGCCGCCGTTATTTCATTAAGACCGCAAAAAGAAGTCCGTAAATTTTCTACTTCCGTATAAAAAATTTCCGAATAAAGCTTGTAATTAATTTTCATCGGGAGATTTCCTTGAATTAATACGCATTTATTGAATTTTCTTATGGCGGTTCCTACAATTTTTTTTCCATTCCATTCCAGTTCATAATCTGACGTATGATTAAAACAAACCGGATCCTTGACGTTAATTTTTTGTTTATTGATATTAATCAAAGACCCTATTTTCAACTCGTTTAAAGAAGCGTTTAACGCCGAATTGGTTAATCTATAATAATCTGCGATTTTTGAAAAATTTAATAAATTATTGTTAATAATTACTGCGAACGTGAAATCATTATCGTGAAGAATCGCCTTGCCTCCGGTAGGCCGTTTTACAACCGGAATATTATTTTTTTTGCAATAATCAAGATTAATGGAATCGTTCTGTTTTTGAAAATAACCGGTAGTTACGGACGGAGATTTCCAGCCGTAGATTCTGTAAAAAGAAACTTCTTCAATCGCGGATTTTTCAGCGAGATTGGCGTCAATCGACATATTTAATTCGGCTGTTTCCGAACCGTAGTTGATTTTTATAAGATTCATCTTTTTAATAATTAAGCGTATTGCAATAACATAAAGCTGCCGCGATAGCGTCGGCGACGTCCGGAGGTTCCGGAAGTTTATCAAGCGAAAACCTGTTTTTAATCATATTTTGAATTTGAAGTTTAGAGGAATGTCCGTTTCCGGTAAGCGACATTTTGATTTTATTTGCCGAAAAACTTTTTACGTTTAATCCGTTAACCGCCGCGGCAAGAAAAATCACTCCGCGCGCATGTCCCATAATGATTGAAGTTTTCGGGTGATTATAATGAGAATAAAGTTCTTCCACCACCATAACGTCCGGCAAAAAAGATTTAATTAAGTTATTAATTTCATCGTAAAGGTATTTCAATCTCTTTTCAAACGATTGATTTTTTGGTATCCTTATGCATCCGGCCTCGCGCAGTAAAGGTTTTCTGAAATCGGCGTCTATAATTCCATATCCGGTTATACCAAGTCCGGGATCTATTCCGATTATGCGAAGCAAATCTTTATTAGAGGACATTGACGTTTAAATCAAGCGGTATGGCTTTTAATCCCGCGTTAAGCTGGCAATCCTGCCGGGTTATAAAATGGACGCACTGTTCATATTTTCTGCTTATATTCTCAACCGTAGTAAAAAATAAAGCGTCCGCTTCTTTACAGTCGTAATAATTAAAATTAATAGTGAACATATCTTTTAATAAATTCAACACAAAAGAATCGGATAGAAAAGCGTCAAAGATTTCCGCGTCTTCAACCGAAATTTTATTTGTAAAAACAAAATTGCATATTTCCGTAGTAATTTCAAATTTTACGCTTAATGTAAGATAAATGACGACTTTGTCAATATTTTCATATAAGTTTCTTATCTTTTTTATTATTTTAGATTCGCGGTCCGTCGAATCGTCCACAATATAATAAATCATATCGTTCAATTTCATAATCTTGTTCGCTTCAAGCATATTATTTTTCAAAGATACAATTATAGGCAGAAGCGATTTGCAAAAATCTCCTTCCGCATTTCTTATTTTTGTTATTATTGCCGAGATTTGATTGAATTCCCCGTATCCGTCAATAATATAACCGGCGAGATTTTCCGATTTTCCGACAGCGTCCTGAATAGCGTCAAAATTTATGGAATGAGGCGTTAATCTATATTTTGAAGCTATCTCGTTTAATCCTCTTCCCAGCACCATACTTCGCGATATTATTATAACTGATAAATTATTGTTTGCGTCTTCCGGAATAAAATTGAATTTTGAAGTTTGCTGTTCTTTTAAGTCAAGCAATATTTTCTGAATTTTGTTATACCATTTATTCAGTTTATTTCCCGGCGAAAAGACTTCGACGTCTTCTTCAGATACGTTTTTATCAGCGCAATATTCCTGAAAAACCTGTTCTTCGTTTTCACAGATTTTGAAAATGTTTAGAATAGCGGTGCCCGATAAAAATTTAAAAACCGGTTTCTGCAAATGAGTCAAATATATTTTTTTATTCAACATTCGAAGTTTTTTATTCAATTCAATTAATTCCTTAAAAGTTTCGGTGGATATAAACGGAACTTTTGCGAGGTCAAAAGCCACATACTCGCAATATGAATTGAATTTTGCTATCAGCGAATCTTTTAACGGAGTCAGATTCTGTTCCGTGATACTGCCGGTAAATTCAATAACCGTTATTTTTTTATAGCAGTAATCGTCAATGTGCAAACCGGATTTTATTGTAATTTCAGCCATTTTTTTTACCTTTTTAAAATTGATTTAAGTTGGATAACATATCAAAATAATAATACAAATTATTAAAAAAATATCAAGTAATTTTGCCGCATTTCATAAGCGGCAATAAAACATTTTAACCCAAAAATCTCGTTACTATTCAGCTGATGTGATAAAACCGTTAAGTTAAAACGGTTTGAAAAATACGTATGTTTTTTTATCAACCCGGCAATTAATTTCGGGGTTAATGATAGAATATCCGAAAAATAAACCGTTTTAACGGTTTTTAAAAATGCGCTTGAATAGTAACAAAATCTCCGCGTCAAATTCCGTTCACTTAAAAAATTGCCCGAATCCTGTGTTTTTAAATGGTTCGGGCAATTCTTCAAAATCTCATACGGTTTTGGAATTAAACCCTAATAATACATTAGACGTAAAGTGAAGTTTTTCAAAACATAGATGTATGCTTGATAAAACTTCTAAAAACCCGAAAATTTTTTAAAATTACGGCTTTAGCCGTAAATCATATGTTTTTAAGATTTTGAAAAATTGTCTGAAGCAAGTATTTTATGCTGTCTGAACAATTTTTCAAAATCCTTATGGAGTTTTCGGGTTAAATTATCCCCTGGTCAGCCATTGCGTCCGCAACTTTAACAAAACCGGCTATATTCGCGCCTTTCAAATAATTCACAAAATCTCCTGATTTTCCATAGATTACGCACTGTTCGTGAATGCTTCTCATTATTGTTTTTAATCTGCCGTCCACTTCGTCGCGCGTCCAGTTGAGATGCAGACTGTTTTGAGACATTTCCAATCCGCTTGTAGCAACCCCGCCGGCGTTTGAGGCTTTTCCGGGAGCGTATAATATTTTGTTTTCAACAAACAATTTTTGGGCTTCCGGAGTCGACGGCATATTCGCTCCTTCTGCAACGCATCTGCATCCGTTCTTCAATAATTCTCTAGCGTCTTCGCCGTTTAATTCGTTTTCAGTCGCATTAGGCAGAGCGACGTCGCATTTTAAAAACCATGGGGTTTTGTTTTCAAAATATTTGCATTTGTAATGATCCGCGTATTCTTTTATTCTTCCGCGTTTAATATTTTTTAGCTCTTTAATAAATTCAAGTTTTTCTTTTGTAATTCCTGTCTCGTCGAATATTGTTCCGTTTGAATCCGAAGCGGAAACTACTTTTGCTCCGAGTTCGATACATTTTTCAATAGTATATTGAGCGACGTTTCCGGAACCCGAAGTAACCACGGTCTTACCGGCAAGCGAATCTTTCTTCGTTTTCAACATTTCTTCAACAAAGTAAATTAAACCATAACCTGTGGCTTCCGGTCTGATTAACGAACCGCCCCATTTTATTCCCTTGCCGGTTAAAACTCCGGTGAACTCATTTGCAAGTTTTTTATACTGGCCGAATAAAAACCCGATTTCTCTGCCGCCGACTCCTATATCTCCGGCGGGGACGTCGGTATCCGGTCCTATATGCCTAAATAATTCGCTCATAAACGCCTGACAAAACCGCATAACCTCGTTATCAGATTTTCCTTTCGGATCAAAATCAGAACCTCCTTTTCCGCCTCCCATCGGAAGCGTGGTCAAAGCGTTTTTAAATATCTGTTCAAAAGCGAGAAATTTTAAAATCCCAAGATTAACCGTCGGATGAAATCTTAAACCTCCTTTATATGGACCTATTGCGCTATTCATTTGTATTCTATATCCGCGGTTGACTTGAACCTCGCCTTTATCGTCGACCCAATTTACGCGAAATAGTATCGCCCTTTCAGGTTCAATAATTCGCTCGAGTATTTTGAATTTCTGATAACGCGGATTGGAATCTACTACAGGAGCCACCGAATGTAATACCTCTTGAACCGCCTGATGAAATTCGGGCTGATTGGGATGTTTGGATTTTAAACTTCCCATGAATTCATTTATAGAAAGTTTCATACTTTTTTTAACCTCCGAAAAATTTAATTAATTTAAGAATTTAATTTTAAACCAAAAAAAATAAAATCGCAATATTTAAATTAAAAAAATATTTGACATAATTTTTTCGCCATATATAATTTTTAATTATGGATATGTTTCAAGTTAACGGTTTAAAAAAAATAATAATCGGCAAACTTGCCGAAGCGTTTGTCGACGATGAAATTATCTGTCCTTTCTGCGACAATTTTATAGATTTATCTTTCAATACCGGCGAATTTAAAAACAATCAAACCGGATACGTTTCGGTTCAATGCAATCACTGTTTGAAATTTATCGCCGTGAAATTCTTTGAAGAATAATTTGACCTCTCTTTTCGCAAACCGTGATTTCATAAGGACATTTATAGGTTTAGATTTTACGGACTCTCAAAAAAAATTTATCTATTCTCAAAAATCGGCAATCAGTTCTAAATTGGACGAAAAAATTATCTGGGAATCCGCGGAAAAATATCATATAACCCTAAAGTTTATCGGTAAAACAGATATAAATTTATTGAATCAAATAATTAATATCCTTAAAAAAGCTTCCTGTAAATTCAATAAATTCACATGCGAAATCGGATTAAATTTCGGAACGTTTCCGAATATGATACATCCAAAAATTTTGTGGCTCGGATATAAAGATGAAAAAAATTGCGCCGCATTAATCTCAAATTATTTTAATATTGAACTTGAAAAATGCGGAATCGCGTCTGAAAATAAAAATTTTTGTCCGCATATAACGCTTGGCAAAATCAACAAGAATTTTAACTTGAATTTATCGGAAATTGAAACGGTAAAAAATTCTCAACCGGAAAAAATGATTGTCGAAATAAATAAAATAACGCTGTTTCAATCGGTCGATTCCAAATATAAAAAAATATTAGAGTCTATGATTTCGTAAAATCAAAATTAATTCAAAAACCGGATTTTTTGGTATTTCAAATTTTATATTTCATTATTATTATTTTAGCGATAATCCCTGAAATTCGTGCGAAGTTTTTTTAACGCCGGCTTCATCATTGATTTTGAACGATTTTTTAAAAGCATTAATTTTTATATGGCGGTTTTCAGGTTTAATTCATTGTCCGGGATAATTGAAATCCGCTCAAACCTTTTGAATTAGAATCCGTTTCAGAAAAATCCGGCTCTTCAAAAATTATTTTTTGAGAATATTTCTTAAACTTTGCGTTTATGTATTTTTTTAAATTTAAAATTCTCGCCGAAACATTTTCCTTTAATTTTTTTTCAATATCTGCTTCCGCAATAAAATTTTGAGATAATTCAAAAATAGATAAATCTTTATCCTTGAAATTTTCCGGTTTGTTTGAAACAAGAAAACGGATAAATTCTCCGTCGTAATCTTCTATTAATTTTAATTTTTTATTCTCGGCAGGAGTTAATTTTCTGTTTTCAATTTTATTCGATTCTCTAAAGAATTTTTCTTTTGCGGCGGCGACGGCAATTAATTTTTTTTCCAAATCTAAATCCGAATAATGAACAAATTTTAATTTATTGATTTTGGAAATATTATTTTCAGAGAAAATTTTATCAATTAAAATTTTTTGATAATCTCCTAATTCTGTCTGAAGAAAATCGAACGCTATAAAATTCGTTTTTTGAACGGAAATATTTTTTTCATCCGCGGATTCTTTGTCTTTCTGGAAAAAACCAAAAAATGACAGAGAGGGTTTCGGAGCCTGAACCATAGAATTTACCGCTAACGCGGCAAGCGTTCCGGCAAGATTAAAAGAAGGGTCTGATAAATTTCCTTTAACCGGCAATCTCAGTTTTATTTGACCGGAGTCGTCTTCAAGTCCTGAAAGCGATTTTTTTATAGGAACCGGAGACGCGATTCCGCTTTCTTTTGATTCTTCCACAATCATTCCGTCTAACAAAATGTTATTATCAAATTCTATTTTTCCCTCGGAATAATTTCCGGACGAACGAAAATTTATTTTGCCCGACAATAAATAACAACCGGCATATTTCTCGAGATATTTGGAAATAATACAGCCGTTGAAATTTTCCAGAGAAACTTCGCCTGAAACTTTTTTCGCGGCGTTGATTTTAATCCGTAATTCGCCGTCGCCTAACGAGCTTTGAAAAATAATTTTACCCGATAAATTTTTATCTAAACAAATATTTTCAGCTCTGCATTCGGCTCCGGACATTTTCAAATAAAACGGGGGTTTCAAATTTGAATCTGAAAAAAATATTTCCGAATTTTTTACGCTTAACTTCTTTAAACTAAAACGGGCTTCCGGTCTCTTTGTTTTTTCTTTAGATTTTTCAAACAAAAGTTTTGCGGCTTCGTCTAAACCGGTTTTATTTTTTTCAAATAATTCGATATTTAAATTTACTTTATCAAGAATAATTTCTTCGATAGACGCAATATTTTCAGGGTATCTGATATTAATGCCTTTTATGTTTGCCGAATCGGTTTTAATAATATTGTTTAATTTTTTTCTATCTTTTATGTTCAAACCGGTTAATATAAGATTACCGGACGCCTCGATATAAAAAGGATTGATTCCGGTTTTGTATGACAATTCCGAATTTAATTTGCCTGACAAAACTAAATTTGATTCTGATAACCCTTTAGTTATTTTTTGAATTTTTTCAGCGTCAACCTGATTTGTCTGAATATACCCTGAAATTTTTTTAGTTTTTAAATCAATATCGTTGCTTGAAATAATTCCGCAATAATCCTCGACTCTAAAACGCGCATCCAAATGTATGATTTCTGATGAATTCGTTAATTCAGGCATTAAAGAATCTATATCGGAGATTACGATTTTTTTTGCAAACGAGCTATTTCCGTAAATTATTTCCGCTCCCGTAATTCTTACATTTCTTATAACATATTCGGAAGCGTCTGAACCTGCGGAAAATTTTTTCACTGATTCTATAATATCGTCAAAATTGTATTTCCCGTCAATTTCCGACGCGACAATTCTCGGATAAAAAAAATCAAGTTTGTATAAAAATATTTTTTTCTTTCTCGCCTTATCTATATTAAAATTAAGGTTTATTCTAAAAACATTTAAAAAAGCGGTCTTAGCGTCCGGTTCAAAAATAGTGATATCATTAATCCTTAAATTGCGTTTAAATATGTTAAAATCAACGTCTTTAATCTCTACTTTGCGGTTTAATATTTCGGTCAATTGTCCTGTTAATACTGATTTTATAATCACAGGCGCCAATAAGAATGCGGCGCCCGCTAATAAAATTAAAATTATAATAATTAATTTAATTTGTTTCATTTGACGAACTTATTCTATTCCTTCCTTTATTTTTTGAAAAATACAATCTTTCATCGGCAATGCGGACAAGTTCGAGAATTTGTCCGGAATCGTCGGGAAACAACGCTATTCCGCCGCTTATTGTAACCTTTAATTCAATATCGTTATAGACAAAAGCCGCCGCCTGAATCGAAGTTCTTATGTTTTCAGCCAATTCAAATAATTCTTCATTTGTTATATCGGGGCATATCGCTATGAATTCTTCCCCTCCGTATCGAATAGCCATATCCTTTTTTCTCACGCAATTTTTAAACGTCTTGCCGATATTCGCTAAAACAAAATCGCCCGCCTGATGTCCGTAGACGTCGTTAAATTTTTTAAAATGGTCTATGTCAAATAAAATAACGCCCAGTTTTTTTGAAAATTGTCTGCATCGTTTTATTTCTATTTCGGATATGTATCTGTAATATCCGTGATTATATAGACCGGTTAATCTATCGTTCACCGACATCTGATAAAAATTAATTTGGTCTAATTTAATTTTAATATAAGACAACAATAAATTCAAGTTAAGAATATAATCTATGTCAAGCGGTTTGTCCATATAAAAAACCAGATAACGGTTGGTTTCTTCATATTCGCCGATGAATGCGAAATAATAAAAAATTTTATCTATTTCAATATAATTCAGGTTTGTAGTTTCGGTTTTCATCAGAACATAATCGGCGAACTCGCCGCCGAATATCTCCGATAATTTAGCGTTATCCAATATTTCGAAATTATTAAGTCCCGATATGATAGATTTAATATTTGTTTTTATAAAATTCTCCAAAGCGCCGAAACTGAATTCGGCTCTAAGCAATTCGGTTAAAAATCTTAAAAGTTTAAAAAATCTCGGATTATCATTATAACTTATCGTATCTGATAATTGACAGATTGTCCCTACCCCGCAGTATGCGCAATGTTTTCCGATTTTTCTCGCAAAATTTTCTTCCTTTGAAAATTCTTTTATTTTTTGTCTGAAAATTTCTTCGAATTCTTTTATTATTTCCAAATCCGCAGTAAATTCAGATATTTCGCCGTATCGTAAAAAAACGCGTTTGTAAATCACCGCGTCGGATTTAAAACTATTATAAACCGCCAGTATTTTGTTTATAACGCTAAAATCATTAATCGCGTCGTTTTTATCTTTTATATGTTTTGAATAAGACGACGAAGTTGAAAAATCGGTTATTATAAATTTATTCTGAACCGCAAGATATTCTCCAAACTGCAAGACCGACTGAAGTTCCGAATCCATTATTTTATATTTCAATTTATGATTGATATAATTGTATATTCTTGATTTATCGTTTTGATAATAAAATTTTTCAAGTATCTCAAGGGCTTCCATTCCGAATTGTCTTTCTTCTTCGATAGTCGAATATCCTTCCCTTATCCAGTTTTGTCTTAAACTGTTTTTTAAATACTCAAGGTTTCTTTTGTTGATTTGAAGTTTATAAAAATCCTGAATGGTTTTATAAACGCTTTTTGAAAAATTTTGATATTTATTTGAACCGGTATAATAGCTCTGCAAATCTACGTTTCCTGAAATCAACAATTTAGCCTTATAAGGACACTGCCAGTAATCGTTTAACAATTGATGGTGTATGGTTTTCAAAACGGAAGATTCCTCTTAACTGTTTTTTGAAATTGTTTCAAATCCTCTTTTCCGTATTCTTTTTTTATTTTAAAATAATCCCGCAATTCGTTAATAACGTCCAAATTTGAAATATAGAAATATCCGGTTTCAAAAAAAATATATAAATCTACGCCGTTTATTATGATAAAATTAAACGCCATATTTTTATCAACGGAATATAATTTTCCGCCAAACAAATTTTCAGATAAAACCGAAATCGCTTCAGAAAATATCGTTTCCGGCGCATATGCGGAAATATTGTTCATTTTACTTATATATTCGATTATTTTAATATTGCCGGAGTATAAATCCGCTCTTTCGTATAATTCAAGTTGTAAATCGTTAAAAATATTTGATTCAAAAAATTTTATGTAACAAAGATTTTTAAAATATGATATTATTTCTTCAAACTTATTTTTTAATTCTAAAAGCGTCCGTCCTTCGGATGAACTCCGCAATATATTGTTTAATTCAAATAAATGTTTGTTCTGAATCTCGATAAAAAAATTTCTGTATTCTTCGGCGGCGGAGGTTTTTGTTGACTGCGTCAGTTCAGATTGATGCGCGATTTTATATTCTTCAAGTTTCTGATTGTATTCGGCGTTTAAAGTTTCGCGCTGTCTTGTAAGCTTATTGTTTATAAATTCCATCTCATTGCGCAACTCTTTTATTTTATTTTCGTAGTTTTGCGATAATGTGTCAAGATTAAGCCGCGAATTTCGTATTTCAAATTTTATTTTCTGCTCGGTTTTAAAAGAATCATAAACAAACGCAACCGTAATACAAACGCAAAATAAAACCAGAGTAACCGCATAATCAGGAATTTTTCTGCCCGTAATGTTATACGCGGCGTCCGGAAAAAAATGCAGCGCCGCCTGAACAACAATACAAATCATCAAAATAATTAAGATATTAAGAAGTTTTGCAACCATTGCGTTATATTAATCCCAAAAACTGCAATCGGATTTTGAAAAATTGCTGAAAGTAAAGTAAAATATTGATTCCCGGCAATTTTTCAATTGCGCAAATAAAATGTTCGCCTTCTTTGAAGGTTGCGCCTTCTTTGAAGGTTGCGCCTTCTTTGAAGGCGAGCACAGTTTTTGGGATTTTGGCAGTTTTTCAAATCATTTTATTGATTATCCCAAAAAACTGCAAGAACCGTTTTATTATGAATTACATAACCGTTGCGACGGTTTTAAAAACATACTTGAATAGAAAAAATTTTCCGTTTAATCCAGTAATTCGGCGGCGAGTTGAGCAAGTTCGCTTCTTTCGCCTTTTCTAAACGTAATATGACCGGCCAACGGCTGGTCCTTAAATTTTTCCACAAGAAACGCCAGTCCGTTGCTGTCCGAATCAAGATACGGATGGTCTATCTGATAAGGGTCGCCGGTTAAAACTATTTTTGTGTTTGAACCTACGCGAGTGATGATTGTTTTGATTTCATGCGGCGTTAAATTTTGGGCTTCGTCGACTATTATAAACTGTTCTGGTATGCTTCTTCCTCTGATATATGTAACCGCTTCAAGCTCGATAACTCCGTTCTCAATCAAATTTTCAAGCTCGTTGCTTGCTATTCTGCCGCTATTCGATTCTTTAAACAAATATTCGATGTTATCGGAAATCGGCTGCATTCTCGGCATAAGTTTTTCATATACGTCGCCCGGCAAATATCCTATGTCTTTCCCAAGCGGAATAACGGGTCGCGAAACAAGAAGTTTTGTATATTTATTTTCATCGAGAACTTTTGATAAACCTACTGCGAGAGAAAGCAAAGTTTTTCCGGTGCCTGCAAAACCGACTAAAGTTACAAGTTTGATATTATCGTTTAACAACAAATCAAGAGCGAATAATTGCTCGACATTTTTAGATTTGATTCCCCAAATTTTTTCGTTGTTATATTTTATTGTTCTCAATAATTTTCCGGGTTTGTCGTAAGAACAATAAAGAACCTCGGATTCGCGTAATTCGGAAGTTATTATTATGCACTGATTACAGTATAATTCGTTTGAATCATATTGAATTTTTCTGTTATTTTTCAACGTTTCAAACTGCTGTTGATTCAAAGAAATTTTGGTTACGCCTGAATATAATTCTTCGATTTTTACCTTGTTGACTTCGTAATCTTCTGCCTGAATATCCAACGCGTCAGCTTTCAAACGCATATTCAAATCTTTTGAAATCAATATTACGTTATTTCCCGATTCTTTAAGAAGCTTTGCAAGCGACAATATTCGGTTGTCCGCAGATACGGTTCTTAGTTCCGGCGGCAGGTTGTCAAGGTTGGGAGCGGATAACATAACTTTCAGCAAACCTCCGTTAGGCAGTTTAGCTCCGTCTGAAAGCTTGGTTCCGCCGTTTCTCAATTCGTCAAGCGTCCGCGAAGCTACCCGGCAGTTTTTTCCAACTTCGTCCATTCGCTTTTTAAACGTGTCAAGTTCTTCAAGCACAACTACCGGTATAACTACTATATTATCGGAAAATTTGAATATTGAATCAGCGTCGTGAAGTAATACGTTTGTGTCTAAAATAAAAATTTTCTGCATAATTAACAGCGCCTTAAAAAATTTTTTTAAGCAGTTTCTCGGTTCAAGCGTCAGGAAAATAATTTATGTTATCCACTATTGCGACTGCGGTTTTATCTATAGGCGGAAATGGTTCCGGAAAAGGAAGCATCGCCTCTCCGCCCCTTGCTACTATAACTATTTCATCAGAACCCGAATCGACGCAGTCCCACGCTAAAAAAGAATCTCCTTTGGGTTTTTGATTAAAATCAAGCGGTTGAATAAGCAACAACCTGTTGCCTCCAAGTCTTGGCCCTTTTTTAGTGGCTACGGCTCTTCCAATTATTTTTCCGATTTCCATAATTCTATTTCCCTGTCCATTTATTTTTTAAACTCAAACCCGCAATAGCGTCATTTCTCTTTGATTATTATCATTATAAAATTCTAATCCGTAATGTCAATAAAATATTTTTATTATACTTTTTTTCGCTTTTATTCTTTATTCGCGGCAATTCGCGAAAATTCGCGGGGAAAAATTTCTCCCGCGAACCCTCCCAGTCCGCGCCGCGCTATATATCACGACTTAAATTAGTTGACACAAAGATTTGACACGCTCCTTCGGTAGATTTTTAAAATGATCTTCAATTTCCTTCCAACACTCATTTGAATCTTCAAATCTTTCACCATGAGTTTTTATATATCTAAGCCACCACCATTGTTTTTCTTGCGGATTTAATTTCGGGGAATATTTCGGAAAAAAATCACAAACAATTTTGGAATGTTCTTTAAGAAAATCAAACACTTCCTTACTTTTATGCCATTTTGCATTATCCGCAAAAATATATATCTTTTTATATTTTGAATTCTTCTGCTCAATGTCTAACAATAAATCTATAAAACTTTTAGAATTCCCGCGTTCGATCTTTATAACATTTTGATCAAAATTTTTCAAATCAGTCCATCCGGAAATATTCACTCGCTCGCGTCGGCTCTTTGTTAATATTTCAGGTTGTGAACCTTTACCTGCCCACTGTGCGTGTATTGTTGGATCTAACTGTATTCCAGCCTCATCACAACATATCACTACCTCATCTTGGGGCAGCTCAATTATTTTTTTTTTAACTTTTCTTTAAATTCTTGCTGCTCTTTTTCATCGCCTTGAATAAACTTTTTTCTCGGACGCTGAAGAGTTAAACCCATTCGTTTTAATATCCTCTGCGCCTGACGAATACTTATTTCTACATCATATTCATCTTTAACATATTTGGATACAAGAGGTCCATCCCAACGCGCTTGACTATATTTCTTTTCTTTGGGAGATTTTAATACCGCTATTTTCAGTTCAGTTTCTTGTTCGCTGGTTAATTTCCTTTTTCTGCCGCTATGAATTCCATCTTTTATTCCTGATATTCCTTTTTGATTTACTCGATTTACTAATTTATAGATTTCAAAACGACTTATAGAATGACGATCACTTATTTCGGTTATAGGTTCATTTCGCAATACCCCCTGTAATAGTGCGATTCGGATTCCTACTCGTGAATGAGTATGGTTGCTTATTTCCTCTCGTAACGTTTCTGAAGTGATGTCGGCATGACTTATACATAACTTGGTTTTTCTCATACTATTATAGTATAAAATATTTATAATTTTGTCAACTATTTTTTGTCGTTGTATATATGAAAAAGAAGTTGCGCGCCGTTTTTAGAAAAAGGTAAATATCCCATTTCGTCAAGAATAATCAGCGAGAACGAATTCATTTTTTTAGCGATATTGCCTGCTTTTGCGGATTCTTTTTCTTTCT
>Ga0209311_1002004_pt1 | contig 15429 bp, 1 predicted proteins | sample AD_UKC045_MetaG_FD_184417 | JGI IMG/M metagenome (GOLD analysis project Ga0209311, IMG submission 184417) | Active sludge microbial communities of municipal wastewater-treating anaerobic digesters from USA - AD_UKC045_MetaG (SPAdes) (version 2) | ecosystem: Engineered > Bioreactor > Anaerobic >... | reverse complement strand
AGTACCGGCAACAGGAGCAGCAGGATCAGGGTTGGTGCTGTCACTATAATAACGCAGGCTGCGATTGGTGGCTGCAGCGGTGCTATAGAAGAACTCAGAGGAGCCATCATAGCTGGGGGCATTTTCGTCCACTGCGATCACCAGGTTGTCGGTGTTGTTATAGATGAAGGGAGCGGTAAGCGGGATTTCGATCCAGCCGGCAGTAGCAGGAAGAGCGATCGTGCCGCTGAATACCGTGCTCAGGTTTGCCAGCGGGATCCAGTCGGTAGTGGAAGCGAATTCCGTAGCAGCAGTGTGGCCCATATAGATGGTCCAGTCATTGCTATCGACTGCTTCGGCAACACCATTCCAGTAGTAATACACGCTCTCAATGCGTTGATTGGGAACGTTGATCTCACTCTGCAGGAAGATGCTCTGGCTATAGGTATAGCCATAGAAGGGATTGATGGGCAGGTTGTTATTCGCGGTGCCATTACCGATCACCACTATACCCGCGGGAACTCCGGTGGCGCTGAGGGCGACATCGTAATTCACGGAGTTGTAGTTAATGGTCAGAGTAGCAGTCTTAGCGCCTTCGGAAGTGACAGTCACGGTGACGGGGATGGTAACGGACTGTCCACCGGCAAGAGCGGCAGGAAGGTTTGTGGCAACATAGGAGAACATGGCAGCGTCAGTACCGGTGATACTGATGTTGGCAGTTGTCAGGTTGATGGTGCCACCACCTGTATTGGTAACCGTTACGTTCTGTGCGGTTGCGGCCACGTTCTGCATCACAGTCCCAAAGTCGATGACTGTGGGGCCATAGCTGAAGATCGGGGTCGCGGGGGTTTCACGGACCACCACGTTGTCGATATCCAGATAATAGTCACCCGTTCCCCATGTTCCCAGGAACTTCACAAATATGTTACCGGTGCTGTAGGCATCCAGTTCTACGGTCACGTTTGCGAAGGCGGTGGAGGTCACATGATTTGTTTGGTCGATGGTACGGATGGTCGTATAGTTGACGCCATTGTCTGTGGAGACCTGGACCTCGAGTTTATCACCGGTTCCCAGCACAGTGGCTGTGCTTGGGTAACTGGTATAGTTCACATAGCGGTAGTCAAACTTGAGTTCCGCGTTGGCAACCATCGGACCGATCGGGCAGGTAACGGCGTTGGTGGTGGTCACGCTGCTATAGAGGTTCCTGTACAGACCATTGCTTCCGCCTGTACCGTGATTGGCCAGGATAGACATGGTCCCGGTCCAGTCGATCAAGGCCAGCGATGTTCCACTGTCGAAATTCTGAACATAAGGCAGTGGCTTGGTAGGGTCGTCCCTGGTGGTGAAAGACCACTCGGTGATGGAAGTGGCGTCGCCAAGGTAGTTGTAGGGGGTCACGGTCCACCAGTATTCGGTGCCGTAGGCCAGGGTCGGATCGTAGGTGGTTAGCATGTCCAGGTCCACGTCGTTGACGATCACGGCATAGGGATCGACGGTACCGAAGGAAAGCCGGTAGCCTTCCACGTAGCCGCCGCCGCTGCTCCAGTTTAGGGTCTGGGTGAGGGGTACGTTGATGGCGTCGTCAAGCGGGCTCACCAAATTGGCGGGGTTGGGCGCGCTGGTGACAGCTTCGAAGGAGACGTTCAGCACGAAGTAGATGTCCGCGGGGCTGGGCCAGTTGTCCACGATCACATAGTAATCTCCGGCTGCTACCACCGCGTCAGTGATGGTTTGAGGACCACTGGAGCCAGTTGCCTGGGCCAGTACGGCCGCGGGTGAAGCCAGGCTGGGAATGGTGTTCACCAGGAACACGCCCATGTACTGGTAGCTGTATCCGGTTTGGTCGGCCAGGCTGATGTCCAGCATGCCGGCGGAGGGGATGGTGATCTTGGCGACCCAGTCTTTGCCGGTCACGTATGAGGTGCTGCCAAGGCCGGTGAACATCGCCGAAGTGTAGTCGTTGGCGTATCCGGCAGTGGTGCCGGCATAGTCAACCAGCGGCAGGGTGGCCAGATAGGGGTTCTCGCAGATCTCGCCAACCAGAGGATCCACGCCGGTGCCGTTAACCACGATGCTGGAGTTCAGACGGGTGTCGTTGATCAGCAGGTTGGTGGTCAGGGCTCCGGCCTCGGTGGGATTGAACACCACGGTGATCGGAACCGAGGCATTTGGCTCCAGATTATAGGGCAGGGTGGGCAGGCCGGCAAGTTGGAAGTTGGTGTAATCTTCCAGGGCGATGGTGCTTACGATGAACGCCGCCACTCCGGTGTTGGTGAGTGACACCTGCACGTTCTTATCGAATCCGACATAGCCGTTTCCACATTCCACCGGGTTCGGAGAGACGGTCAGAATCCCGGCCAGGGGGGCTTCCCGCACGATCACGTTGTCGATATCCACGTAATAATCCCCGGCACCCCAGGTGCTCAGGAACTTCACCAGGATGATGTCCCCGTCATAAGCCGTAACGGGAAGGTTGAGCGTGGCAAAGGCGTTGCTGGTAACATGGTTGGTACTGTCGATCGTATAGATGGTGGTGAAGTTGGCTCCGTTGTCGGTGGAAACCTGCACCTCGATCTTGTCGCTGGCCCCCAGGGTGGTTCCGGTGGAGGGATAGCCAGAGTAATTCACGATCCGGTAATCGAACAGGATCTGGCAGTCGTCGGTCATCGGCCCGATGGGAGGGGTTACAGCGTTGGTAGTGGTAGAGTAGCTGTAGAGGTTCTTATACAGGCCGTTGGTGCCGGCATTGCCGTGTGTGGAGCTAATAGACATGTCTCCGGTCCAGTTGATGGCAGGCAGCGAAGTGCCGCTGTTGAAGTCCTGGCTGTAATCCAGAGCCTGGGTGGGGTCTAGAGTGGAGGCGTTCACCGTCGGGATGGTCCCGTCGGTTTTGAAATCAATTGCGGCCAACGAATTTGTGTAGGGCCAGATCTTGAATTCATAGGCCGTGTTGGCAGTCAGCCCCGTGAAAGTGTAGGTGTTGGCACCCACTACATGGGCCACGTTGATCGCGGCGTTGTTGTCTGTCCAAACTGCGTCGTTGGCCACCGGAGTTCCATCTGCCACCGCGGCATAGGTTCCGGGACTCTTGATCGCTTGGATCAGATAATTGCCGGGCAGCTGCGCGCCGGTGGAACCGGTCCAGTTCAACTGGATAGAGGTATAGGCCAGAGTCCCTGCGGCAAAATCCGTCACATGGTTGGTGGGTTCGGGATACACAACCGCGTCTATACCAACAAATTTGATGTTGGGACGTGCCGAGCCGGCGGTTAAACTGGTGGGTGCGGAACTATCAGCTCTGTTGGAAGCGAATTTGTATGAGCCTGATGCTCCAGTGATTGTATAATGCCACTGCACATATGGGCTAACATAAGCCGCGCTGCCGCTTTCCACCAATATCAACAGGTTGCCAAGGTCGCCGTCATAAGAGAAGTCGGCGATGTCAAAATCGAACCAACCTGTGGCGTTGGCAATGACAGTCGAGTTGTACATCTCTGTGGCACCGGCAACATAATTCGCCCAAGTATCGCTTGCTAGGGCTGTTGCGGCTGTGTATTTCATGTAGATTTTAACGGGAATGCTGGTGGTAGTGTTAGCAGTACTGCAATACCACTGCAAATTGGTGACGGTGCCATCACCGGCGTTGATGTCTCCCGCAGTGTATAGTGATGCAGACCTGTAGTAATTGTAATAGGTGCTCATCGGATAATAACCTTGGGTGGTTCCTGCACCAACTATCACATCGGCAAAAGCCAGTCCCGCCAGGGACAGGGCCATTAGCAGAATTAGTAATTTCTTCATAAATCATCTCTCCTTGAAGAGGCATTGTTGGGTTGAAGAATTTCTTTGTTAAAGAGGTCATGGCCGTGATCAGCCCGGGAAGTTATCCTCCCGGCCGGATCGCGGCCCCGGATTTGTTTTTGAAGTTACTAAGTGAAGCTGTTTTCCCGTGGCCTGGATTCGCGCGGAAGGCCGCTTGTAATGTGCGATGTTACGTTTGGACGCGTCGCGCAAAGTGGGGGACGGGGGAAAACTGTTTTCGGACGATGATTTGAAGTAAAGGGGTGGAAAGCCGGGGAAAGTTGATGCTGCTCTTCCTCGCGGCAGTTTGGGGCTGCCGGAAGCTTGAAGCTGGTATGCTCGGTAGCCAAGTTTCATCAACGCTCCCTGTGTTTGCGGCTGTCCCCTGCTGGGAAGCCGTAGCGGTTTCCGGAATCTGTGGATCGGGCCTGCATGGCAGGCCAATAAAGAGATCCAAGCTAGGCAGAAAATATTCAACGCTATAAAAGTCAAGGCTGCCGGTACCAAACTTATTGTCAAGGACTTTTCTTCCTGGGGGGAGGAATTGTTTCCCGAAGCATGGATTTTTTTCCACTCCTTTCCATTTGTTCGCGCGGAGTGAAGAATAAAATATCGGAGTGGCAGACGTCCTCGTCTGCCTGGATAGAACGCTGATCAAGCTGATTTCCTTTGCTTTTTTGGAACACGGAAAAAGGGAAAAAGGGGTGATCGGGATTGGGTTAATTGAGAATTGACGATTGAGAATTGAGAATGGATAGAAGCAGATTACACGATGACAGGATTTACTTGATCCAACTCATGGAGGAGCAAAGGTCCTCGTTTGCGGTGGCTCGGAGGGACACTCACTCTCTATTCTCCGCTTGCTTGATATGTGCGCAAACGAAAAGCCCCATGGAAATCCACGGGGCTTTGTATCAGATTGTTAGTCAGTTTATTTGGTTCTGCCTGGGAGGGCTTCATCCGCGATAGCTGTGACTTTGTAGAACTTTTTGGCGGCAACCGGAGCCGTAATGGTATAACTGTTGGTCTGGCTGTAACCAAGATAGGTGAAGGTGCCGTATGGATCGTCAGCTGCATAGACTTTGTAATATGCCGCGCCGGGTTCGGCAGTCCAGTTCAGCAATACATTTGAACCGCTCTTGGTGGCGCTGATATCCTGAGGGTCATAGACCTTACCAAGCGAGTTTGATATTACCGGCTCGGATTCCAGGCTGGCGCTGTAGTTGGCTTTGACGGCCCACTTATACAAGGCCCCTGGCACGGTGGCAAAGCCGGTGTCCAGGTAGTTGGGATTTGCCACGTCATCACCAAGCAAGGTCCAGTTGGTGGGATTGTTTTCATCAGCAGCCAGCAAGCGGTAAACGTCGTAATTCAGGAACCAGCGGTCGTTGTTTCTGGCACCGAAGGCAGCCTGAGCTCGTGTGGCGGGACCGATGTAGATGTCGTCAATATACCCACCGGCGTAGTTTGTGCCAGTGGTGGCATACGCCGCGAATGTGATCGTAACACTTGGGTTGTTATCGTAGGCGGAAAGGTTCACTACTCTTTCCTGCCAGGATGAGTTACGGACGATTACCGAATCGACTGGTACTCCGTTGATCCTCACTGTCAGATAATCATAATGCCCAAACAGGTCGTTCCACAACCAGTATCTAAGCTGGGTATTGGTAAAGCCACTTAGATCAAAGTTTTTGCGGAGCAAACTATAGGCACCTGAGTTGGCATAGGGACCATAGATTACTGTACCCCACAAGCCTGTTCCTGAGTGAGCGGCCGTGGGGGGTACCTGACCGGTACTTCCACCCGCGGAGTTGTAGTTCGCTACGTTATAGGTATTCGTCCATTCCCAGTCGCCATATCCGCTTTCGAGCCACTCTCCGTTGTTCTCTTCAAAATCGAAGAAGAAGTAATCTGGAGCACCGGCAGGATCCCAAACGAGGCTGGCATTTCCGGCATCGTGAGCTGCTACGAGATCATAAGCAGGCCACAGGTATTCGGTCAGGTTAATGGTACCCATGCTGTAGTTCGCTTCCAGGAGATTGAAAGAACCGCTTTGGGTGGTATATCCATCCTTCTTTATCTCGTAAGTATAAGCGGATCCTGCAGAATTCCCTTTCACATTAGGGATACTGAACGCACCACCTGCACCTGTTGTGGTCTCATAGTTGTGATAACCATAGAGCTTCACCGTGGCCCCTACCAAACCGGCCGGGTAGTCATTGGAAGTTACGGTTCCACTTACAGTAAGGTTCGGCAAAGGCTGCAGATAGAGATTTTGCGATACCGTGTTGCCCATGGTGAGGGCAATTCCGGTTACGGGAGTGCTGTTATAGTAGTCGGTCTTGGAAGCGACGGCGTTGACCGTATGAGCTTCCCAGAAAGAGAATTCGTAGAAGCCATTGGCATCGGTGGTGGCTACATAGCGTTCATCAGTCAGAGTAACTGTGGCACCAGAAACGGGAGTGGTACCACCGGTTTCATAGACGTATCCGTTCAGGATAGCACCGGTCTCCATCACCGCGTTTTGAACTATAAACGAGGTGTTTGGGAAATAGTTCAGGGTAGTGCCAGCGGCAGAGGGTGCCATGGGATCGTAAACGGTGCTGTCGTTTTGCAGGTATCTGGAACGCGTACTGTGAGCGGCATTGGTGGTATAGTAGAATTTTTCGGTGCTGGTAATTGAACCGCTGTCAAATACACGATAGACGCGGGTGGCAAGAGTTCCACCTGTGTAAGCGAAGGGAGTAGTGAGCGGAATCACTATATAGTTCACCCCCGCTGGGAAGTCCACCAGGCCATCGAACACCAGTGTGTAGTTCGCTGAAGGCAGCCATCCGCCACTGAGATCGGTGGCAGTGGTATGCGCCATCCAGATCTTGATACCCTTTCCTAAACGGGCATTGGTGGATGTATTCTTGTAAACGATGGCAGCGATGGTACCGGACTGCAGATGCATCTCATCCGTGAAATACAGCTCTTCGCTGACGTTGTTTCTGTAATACAGGTTGATGGGGATATAATATCCGGAAGTAGTAGTGGCATCATTACCTACCGAGATCATATCCATGGTGTCATCCATCACAAACACCGCCTTGACGGGAGTCTGATCGTTGGCAGCATTACCGTCACCAGTCAACACTACTTTGCCGGATAACCCAAATGTGCCACCTGTTGCGGGAACGTAACTGAGCGTATGCTGAGCCGTCGCTCCGGATGCCAGAGGTGTGGTAACGTTCACTGATTGAACCACACTGGCACCCTGCATCAAGTTGACAGTATAGGTATTCTGGGCGGCAGTCCCCTCGTTGTATACTGTGACGGTATAGTCATATGATGATCCCGCGTTCAAATAGGCCGGACCGGTGATCGCGGTTGCTGCCAGGTCATTGCTAATCATCTCGATGAATTCCACGTTATCGATGTAGATGGTACGGGTTGAAGTACCCACTCCATGTTTGAAGGCAAGGAAAGTATCCGTGCCGGCATAAGAGCTCAGCGGAACGGTGTATTGGGTATGGGAGGTAGTGAGGTCCATCACCGAGCCGATCTGGGTAAAGACCTCGGTAGCGGGATTGTAAGCGCCAATATAGAGGTCTTCACCTGCAGTGCTGCTTCTGGCATAGAATCTCACTTTGATGGTATTGAGCGGCATGCTGAAATCGGGAGGGATCAAGAGCAGGTTAGCCGCCACATCTGTGGAATTGTAGAGGCGCGCGCTGTTGGGAGGGCTTACGGCATATGTCGTGGAGCTGTAGGTGTTCACATAGGCGGAAGTGGTGGAAGCTTCCACTACCGATGTCCAGCCATAAGGAAGCGCCGGAGCTGTGACATCGTCGAAGTTTTCCACATGAGGCAAGGTGGTGATGGTGGGATCTGGAGCGGTGGTGAAATTCCAGACCATAAACTCGGGAGAATCCGGATCGGGGGCCAGGCCATCAGAGTTGTAGGGCAGGACAGCCCAATACCAGGTGTTGTTATAGCCCAGTTCGATATCATTCTGAGCGCTGAGGTCCAGGCTGGTATTGGTGGTCTCGTAGAAGTATTCACCATAATAATCATTACCAGGATCGATGGGGTCCACACCCACATAAACCTCGTAATATGCTGGTGTACCCCCAGTCAATGAGGCAGTCCAGGTCAGGTTTATGGCTTCAGGGTCCAGAGCAGGACTACCGTCCGGCGGAGATTGCAGGTCCACATGCTCAGGAGCTCCGGCAGGAGTCTGACGAATCATCACGTTATCTACGAAGAAATCGTTGTCCGCGTTGCTTACGGTAGATTCTCCGTAGAAGGCGATTTGCTTGATACCTGTAAATGAATCAAGCGGAAACACCAGATGTACGCCTGTGTTCGAAATAGTGTCATAAACATATGGTGATCCAGTGTTGTTGTACTCCCGGAGGATGTTAGCCGGTGTCCAGGTAGCCCCATCACCAACCAATATGATAAATTTATCATCAGGTGAGGGTAACTCGGGTACATTGCCATTGCCGTAGTCTGTAAGGGCAATATCCAGTTCCAGTTGATATCCAGTTCCCGGCATCTGGATAGGCGGAGTGATTAACCAGCCATATCTGCTGGTAGTATAAATATTCATGCGGGCGGAGTAGTTTACAGGAGTCACGGTCGTGTCGTTCAACCAGTTGTCCTGAATCCAGTAAATCGTGCTGGATGTGACAGTTGACGGATCAGCCAGTACACCTGTACCCCTGAACCAGTTCGTGGGCGGGAAGGTGGTTCCAGTGGTGCCGAAATCCTCCAGCCATGGAATGGTATAGATAGTGGGATCGGGTATGGTAGTGAAGCTGCGAATGGGATTACCGACCGCGTCACCACTGGCGTTGTAAGCTACAACCGACCAATAATACACAGTGAGGTAGTTCAGGGCCGTTGTGGATGTCCAGGTCAATACTGTGGGGTCGGTGATTGTTTGCAGCAAGGTGGTAGGGTTGCTGTTTGTATCGCAGTAGATCTTATACCCGGCAGGGATTCCTCCCGTTGTGGGAGCCGTCCAGGTAAAGACAGGATATCTGGCTACATCTGTAGCTGTATCGGCAGGTGCTGTCAATGCAACAGGACCGGGGGCAACGGCTGCAAATTGAGGCCCAAACACGTGATCGATATAGATGCTTGAAGTGGAAGTGCTGGTAAAGGCCTCAAACCCCAGGTAATAATTCCCGCCAGCAATCGCGTTCAAGCTAACCGACGTATAGTTCCATGTGGTCGTTGTAGGCAAGGATATTGTAGCACCTATCTGATTCCAGGTGACCCTGTCGGTAGAGTATTTGATGTTCAATAAACCATAACCATTGGTAGATCCAGTCCTGTAGTAAAAATCCAGGGTGGAGCCTGTAGTTATGGACACGAGGGGTGTCGATAGAATCGCGGGTGTGGTGGAGGCGGACTTGTAAGCAGTAGCAGCACCATAGAAAGGTGTGGTCGTGCTTCTGCTCCACGTTCCGGGATTAGCCCATCCTAAAGGCGGGAAACCAGTGGCATCAAAGCTTTCGGCCAGTTGATTGGCGACAGGAGTTTTGAAGCTCCAGACCGGGCAGTTTTCAGCATCGCCGGAGTCGTTGATTGGCACGATCTGCCAGTAGTATGTGGTGCCAGCGGCCAGGGTGGGAGTGTAGGTCAGGGCAGTCTGATTGACCACAAAAGCGGGTGGATCGGTGGTGCCAAAATACACATCATAGCTGGTGGGCAGACCACCCGACGCGGGAGCATTCCACTGCAGTGTACCATCCATAAAGGCCCATCCGTCATCAGCAGGATAGATTAGGGTGGCTGGTTCGGGGGACAGAGCTGCCAATTCCGGCCCGAAGACATGGTCAATGTAGAAATATGTGCTGGTGGTTGTGGATGAATAGACCTTGAAGCCGATCATGTAGTTATCCCCAGCCAGAGAACTCAAGTCAACGTTATAGTTCATCCAGGTGGTTTCGATGGGCATCACAATCTCATCCCCAACGTCGTTCCAGGTAGCTCCGTCATCAGAATAGACGATCTGGACGCGCCCGATCCCGGTAGTGGCAGAAGTGCGCATCCACCAATCCAGTTCGGAAGTTTCCGTAAGCTCCAGCATCGGAGTATAGAGGTAGGATGGGCCAGCCGCGATGTATTCATAAGCGGTGGCAGCTCCATAATAGGGTGTTGTAGTGCTGCGCGTGAAAGCTCCGCCGGGAGTGGTCCAGCCCAGGGGCGGGAAATCTGTGGCATCGAAGCTTTCGGCGATCTGATTCGCGGAGGGAGTTTTGAAGCTCCACACCGGACAGCCTGTAGCTGGCCCGGTTCCATTGCGGGGAACTATCTTCCAGTAATAGATCGTACCGGCTGCCAGGGTGGGAGTGTAGGTCAGGGCAGTCTGATTGACCACAAAAGCGGGTGGATCGGTGGTGCCAAAATACACATCATAGCTGGCAGGAATACCGCCAGTAGTTGCTGGAGTCCAGCTCAACACACCATCCAAAAAAGCCCAGCCATTATGCAGAGGATAAACCGCTGTTGCAGGATCAGGAGTCAATTCCGCGAAATCCGGCCCAAGCACAAAGTCAATGTAGATGCCAGCGGAAGTCGCTGTGGACGAATAGTTTTCGAAGCCGATATAGTAGTTGTTACCAGCCAGGCTGCTAAGATCAACCACATAGTTATTCCAGTTGGTGTTTGTTGGCATGGCAATCGGATCGCCCAACGCTGTCCAGGCAGAGCCATCTTCAGAGTACTTGATTTGGATGCGACCGATGCCTGTAGAAGCTGATGCCTTGGCCCAGAAATTCAACGAAGAGGTTTCTGTAAGTTCCAACATCGGCGTGTAGAGCATCGCGGCGGCAGCTGTGGACTTGTATGCTCCGGCCGTCAGATGATAGGGAGTGGTAGTGCTGCGTGTGAAGCCTCCAGGATTACCCCATCCAACAGGCGGGAAGGCACCTTCAAAGCTCTCAGCGAGTTGATTGTCACCAGGAGTCGTGAAGCTCCAAACAGAAGAAGCAGTACCCGGCCCCGAGGAGTTTTGGGCTACCACTTTCCAATAGTAGGTTTGATTCCCTGCAAGAGTGGGGTCAAAAACCATATCCGCAGTATTGGCGTAAAAAGCTGGGCTGGCAGTTGTGCCCAAATACACATCGTAAGTGGATGCCTGCCCTTGAGCGTTATTCCAGGTAAGATTAGTATCCAGGAGACTGAGAACTCCATTGGCAGGAAACACAAGATTCGGCGTTGGAGCGGCATCAACAGGTGATGTCACAATTCTCATGTTCGGGCGGTTGTAGGTTCTCGTGCCCACGGTGGTAGGGTAAGCGTTATCCGCGTACTTATAAACAGTCATGTAAGTTGAGCCTGTGGCAGTATAGGTGTGGGTTGGATACCCGCTGTAGTAATCACCGTCCCAGTTTTCATAGAATATTTCCAGATTGCTGGTTCCATTCCAGGCAAAGGGAGTAGTGAACATCAGATAATACCAGCCAAGACCGTTGTAAACCACGTCGGCGTTGAAGACCTGAGTGAAACCGGCACTGGCTGGGTAGCCGGTTCCCGTTTCATCGGTTGCGGTACCATAGCTGGAAAGGGCAGTATGGCGCACATACACCTTTTGGTCCAGCATCACGTAGTTGGCAGGGGTATTGTAGGCATAAAAACCTAGCCCTTGGATGCTTGCCGGACCGGTCAAACCAGCGGTGTTGATCTCCGCGGCCGTATAGATGATCTTGTTCCAGCCATAGTCATAAAGACCATAAAATGGACTGTAGCTGGTGGAGGATGTACCTGTACCGATTGTGTAATTATCGGCAAAAGCAACTCCCACCAGAAGCAAGAGCAGTATAAAGAGTAATGGTTTTTTCATTTGTACTCCTTAAAATATTGATTGATTAATTGATCAGAGCTTGGGATGAATAATGCTCCAATTTGGCATATCTTGAGGTTGAAGGCCAGGTGGAAAAGCAGGCGGTGCTACACCCCGGACGGCGTGACAATGTGCGATGATCGTGACGGCAAAGGGGTGTTTGTGACCAGGAGTGAGTGCTTTCCATGATCATTATTGTTTGTTAGTTAGTTGCAAACCGAGTGCCTCCAACGCCTGCTGGTGAGAGTTTTGGGTAAAGTTGTCCTTATTGGACACCCCTGCCTGCCGGACCGAATTCCGCGCGCGGTATCTGGTCATCTGTCTCCCCAGTTGTGCGTTTAGGCGTTAAGTATCCTGACCCGTAAAGATTAAATGGTCAGGACCAGAGCTTGTGAAAGCGTGAACCATGTTCACATCAGTAAGTTACCACTTCTAGTGGCATTGATTCTGAAGTGAGTTAAGCCAAATCTGGAAGTCTAAAGTCTGTCAAGAGATATTTTATAAAAATCATAAACAGTCCGTGGAAAATAATCAATAGCCCGGCAAGCAGGCCCTGAAATGCAGTGAACCGCCCCAGAGCAGAGCAAAGAGATGGAACGCGGCGGACACGATGCCAGGATTGACACGACAGCAGCAGAGAAGTGGCATAGCACCTCATTCGCCTGGCAAAAGAACGCGCAAGAAAGACAAAAAGGGGGTTTGGAGATATGGTATGCTGGTAAATGAATGGAACGCCTACGACACTGATGAAAATGATTCTGCTGATGATACTCAGGAATGCCGCTGCCAGGGTAACAAGCTGTGCTCTGTCTAAGGCCATATATGATGTATCCCTAGCTTCATCATTCCAACTCAACGCAATCAGGGTAGATAAGTTTCATCAGCGTTCTATAAGATCAGCAAGCCCACGCCCTGATTAATCACGCCCGCTGGATCGTGCGAATCCCGTCATCCTGGCATCCGCGTTCCATTTCTGATCAATTCCTCTGTTCCTCGCCCCCTCTGTTTTGGAGAAATTCCCTGGATGGACTCCAAAACTCTTGACAGGATTCTCGCGTACATTATCAGTGTGAAATGATGTGTGTTGCGCCCAGACGTGATGATAAGCGCCCGAAACGATGTTAGAGCACCATAAATGAAAGCAAGGTTCAAGAGACGAAGATAAGATTTTGAGCATATATTAGCCCCACAAGGAGGATCCTCATGAAACACCTATTACTGTTGTTCGTGAGCGTCGCGATCGCCACCTTATGTTTTGCCGGCATTGACGATTTTTATACCTTCAATGCCACTTTCGGGACCTACACACCCATCACGGGTACACCGATTTCGGATATCCTGTCGGATGACGCCATGTCTTCCGAGATTCCAATCGGCTTCAGCTTCCCTTATGGAGAAGATTCTTATACCAGCCTCAAGGTCTCGTCTAACGGCTGGGTGGGTTTTGGCCCAAACGTCACCCATAGCAATCTCACCAATCAGCTGGCCTCCACCACCTGGCATCCTGTGCTGGCACCCCTGTGGGACGATACCTCTCTCAATGGAGGCAATTGCCAATACCTGCTGAGCGGTACGGCCCCCAACCGGATTTTCACCATCCAGTACGACAATCTGAAGTGGAATTACTCCGGTGACAACCAGCACAACCTGCAAGTGCGCCTCTACGAGAACGGCAAGGTGGATTTTGTGTATGGCAGCGCCACCGGCACTCCCAACTTCCCCTCCGCGTCGATTGGCATCAATATGGGGCCTGGTGGCAGCGGATGGTTTTACAGCGTCACTCCCGGCACTCCATCCACCGCGTCTATGACCACGGAAAACTCATCGATCAGCCAATTTCCTCCTGCGGGTACGATCTTTGAATTTATCCCCGCTGTGGCAGCAGCCAACGATCTTCAGGCGCTGGGCCTGAGTGGAAACACCACTCCTTCCATTGGCAACGCCACCTCTTACACAGCCACGATCCGCAACCGCGGCACCAACCCTCAGAGCACTTATCTGGTGCAACTGGTTACAACTACAGGGACGATTCTGGCTTCCATGAACGGAACTGCCATCCAGCCAGGAGAAGTCCTCAACTTCAACCTCAGCTGGACCCCCAGCGTGGAAGGTCCGCTGGTCCTGAGGCCCAAGGTGGTGCTGACGGGTGATGAAAATCCCGCCAACGATCTGGGACAGCCTCTTTCCATCACCGTCATGCCGGCTGGAGTGGTGGTGATGACCATTGGAGCGGGTGACATCCAGACCCGCGTTCCGGTGGACATGTGGTGGATGAACAGCCTCTTCGAGACCCTTTACTACCCTCAGGAAATTGGTATGATGGGCAACATCCTGGCCCTGAGCTTTTATAACAACTTCGTCACCAACCTGCCCAACATGCCCACCAAAATCTGGTTGGGGACCACCCAGCAGGACGACCTCAGCGCGGGCTGGATACCATCCACCCAAATGACTCTGGTGTTCGATGGCACGGTGAATTACCCCAGTGGCCAAAATACCATCCTGATCCCCCTGCAGACCGTCTTTAGCTACACAGGCGGCAATCTGGTGATGATGGTCAACCGGCCAATGGATACCCAGTATTACAACTCCATGGACAACTTTTACGCTCAATCCGTGGGCACGAACCGCAGCCGCCGGGTTCAATCAGACGGCACCTTGTACGATCCCGCCAATCCACCTGCCGATGTTACTGTAAACGCTGAATTCCCCAAGACTTCCATCCACCTCACGCCCTTGGGAACCGACCCCATCGCCATGATCAATCCCAATCCCGTCAATTATGGCCAGGTGTTGATGAATACCTCTCACAGCCGTCAATTATCCGTCATGAATGGCGGGGGCGGCACTTTGGGGATCACCAATATCAGCATCAGCGGCAGTCCCTATTTCCAGATCGCCAACCCTCCCACCCTGCCGGCATCGCTCAATACAGGCCAAAGCATTCAGATGAATATAGTTTACGCCCCCACCGCGGCAGGCCAGCATAGCGGTACAATCACAATCACAGACAACCAGGCCAGGATAGTGCACACCGTCCAGCTATCTGGAAACTGCCTGGACCCCACGATCTACAGCCTCCCCTACGCCCAAAGCTTCGACGCGGTGACGGCACCTGCCCTTCCTCTGGACTGGAGCTATATCAGACAATCAACCGCCACGGGAGTTTTGGTCCAGACCAGTACCTCCTCAAACTATAATCCGCCCAACAGCGCTTATATGTATAACAGCTCGGATGACCAGAATCCTCTCATCCTGATCGCTCCGCCCTTTGCCACAAATCTGCCGGCCAATACTGGCAGGGCTCACTTTTACGCCAGAGCCAGCACGGCAGGCGTCCCGCTCAGCGTGGGAATCATGACGGATTCCCAAAACGCCGCCAGCTATCAGGAACTGCAGAGCATCGCGCTCACCACCACCTGGACTGAGTACATAGTAAGTTTCGCGGCCTACACTGGCACAGGCAGATACGTGGCCTTCAAACATGGTCAGGGAGGCACCTATCGTGGCATCTATATCGATCACGTGATGCTGGAAGTGATTCCCGAACACGATCTTGCCGCTCTGAGCCTGCAGGGTAATCAGACCCCCAGCGTGGGCAGCGCTTCTACATACGCCGCAACGATTTATAACTGGGGCCTCTTTACGGAAAACACTTACACGGTCAAACTGCTGGATGCCAACAACGTGGAGCTGGCCACCAGCCCGGGTGTGAGTGTGGGACCCGCTCAGTCTGCCCAGGTAAATCTGACCTGGACTCCCACGACCGAAGGTCCTATGCAAATAAAGGCCCAGGTCTATCTGGCCGG
>Ga0209311_1001990_pt1 | contig 15492 bp, 16 predicted proteins | sample AD_UKC045_MetaG_FD_184417 | JGI IMG/M metagenome (GOLD analysis project Ga0209311, IMG submission 184417) | Active sludge microbial communities of municipal wastewater-treating anaerobic digesters from USA - AD_UKC045_MetaG (SPAdes) (version 2) | ecosystem: Engineered > Bioreactor > Anaerobic >... | reverse complement strand
TATAAGTTGGAATCGATTTAATTTACCGTACCTGGAAATACGAAATAAAGTAATGTGGGATGGTAATGTTACTTTAAGTTATCCGATAGATATTAATGATAACCAACCTACTAGAATTACGGGGGATACTAATTTCTCAATAGAAGGTTGGTTATTTAAAGAAGATGAAAATTCTTCCGGGGAAATTCGTACCATAGAAGCGTCGTTTAGTACACTATCCGCAATAAGTAGAAAGATATCAGATAATATAATTACAGAAGATAATACTGAAACTATTACAATATCTGGTAATCCGCTTCTAGTTAGCTGTTACCCAAATAATATATTAACCGGTAATAATACTCAGATAACAGTATATGGTAATTTTATACGTGGTATATCTGCTGCATATATAAGCGGTGATACAGTATATCCAGAAGCATCTAGCATAATAGTAGATCCGTTTAGTTCAAGTAGAACTCTATCAGCTGATAATCCACCATTTTATGGTATACCTATTAATTTCAGTATAAACACTGAAAATAGTATAACAATAGATATACCATCACCTATAGATGTTGGTAATATAGATGTCATATTTGTTAATAGAGTAGGATATGATAAATTAACAAATCAATATAGTTCAGGTATTAATGTATTTGAATCTTAAGTATCTTTACATAAAGTGAAGATATGAATAAACGAATACAATTATTAATACAATTATTAATATTATTATCTATTTTATTGATTACTGGATGTAAAAGCATTGACACCGGATTTAATAAACTAGGATATCAAAAAATAGATGAAGCTAATAAAAAGATATCATCGATTCAATATGAATCAAATAATAAATTATTAGAAATACAAAGACAAAAAGATATCGAGACGAAAAAATTCATAGAAGCTCTTAATAATCAAATGCAAGGAGCTGCTGATGAATTATTTGCTGCAAATTATGCATTTTCTCTTAATCTTAAACCTGATCGTAACAGTATAGTTGTAAATTATCACGTTCGTAGTGCTACAGAATATTTAAAGATGCCACCATCGGTTGAAGCTGTTAATAAGCATTTATCTGAAGTAAGTAGAGAACTTGATGAGACAAAAACTATACTTAATGAACTAAATTCAAAATATCTTGAGCAAGTATCTAAAGCTGACCAAATTATTAAAGATAAAAATGAAATAGTTAATAGAAATATTAAACTTGAACAAGATAAAATATTGGCAGAAAAAGAACGCGATGAAAAAATTAAACTAATTCAAGATCAAAAAGATGCTGATGCTCAAAAAATATTAGATGCTCAACAACAAGCATTAAATGAAAGTAAAGATAGAGAAAAGTTAATACGTAAATTGACAATCGGTGCAGGTATAATATCTGTTATTTTCTTGATTATTGCAGTATACTTACCCGCATTTAGAAAAGAATCAGCAATTATATCCGGAATTATGGGTGGTGTGGCTATATCCCTACCATTTATAGAACCTTGGATGGTAATAACAGCTTTAAGTATTATATTCTTTGGTTTATTAATATGGGTAGGTATAAAACATGTTTTATCATCTAAAAATACACAAAAAATAGTAGATATAGAGAGTAGAGTATCTAAAAATTTAGTAAATGTAATCCAGGATATTAAAGATAAAAATAGAGACGTATTTGATAATCATATTAAACCGATTTTAGAGGATTGGAATACAATTGTGACAAAAAATAAAGATGGGTCTATAACTAAAATAAAGGATACAGAGGTTGAGCATGTAATTGATGAAAAACTCATATCATCTGATCGTAAATAGTGTAGTAATATACATCAATATTGATAAATAGTAATATGGCAGAATATAATATACCTACTGGTAGTGCTGTAGATCGTTCTAGTACTATAGGTCAACAATTTTTACGTGCTGTAATGTCACACATGCCCTATTATTCTGGAGGTAGAGTAATAGATAATGTAGATACTATCAATCCGGCATATAAGCATTTTTATAAAACTGGATCAGATAGAGATGAAAAGATTCAGCGTAAATCTGTTTCTGTACCATACACCGGTCAAGATGTTGCTACGATAGTTAATACTATGTCTGAGCGTGGGTATAATGACATATTATATGCATCTGTAGATAGGGATAAAGGTAAGCGTATTAGAGAGTATCGCATGATGGCTGCATATGCGGAATTAGCTAACGCATTAGATGAAATATGTGATGAATTTATAGTAAAAGATGATGTAGGTAATATAGTAAGATTAGAACTTCCAGAAGATCTAGATAATGAAATTAAGAAACAACTACAAACAGAGTTTACTAAATTTATAAACTATTACGATTTAGAGAATAAAGGTTGGGAATATGCTAGAGGTATATTAACAGATTCTGAATTATTTTTTGAAAACGTAATAAATCAAAATAGACCAGATTTAGGTATTTTAGGTGTAATAAGCATGCCACCAGAGCTTATTAATCCATTATATGATAATGTACAAAATCTACTAATAAAAGGGTTCTTATTAAAAAAACCCATTATAGATCCTAAGAGTCAAAAAGTGCTTAGTGAGCAATTAATACCACTAGAAAAAACTCAAGTTACATATATTAATTCTGGTATATGGAATGAAGATAAAACAATAAGGTTACCTTTTATAGAAAACTCAAGACGTGCATATAAGCAATTATCTATGATTGAGGATTCAATCGTAATATATCGTTTAGTTCGTGCACCAGAGCGGTTAGTATTTAAAGTAGATGTAGGTAATATGCCTACAGATAAAGCTGAACAGTTCTTACAAGGGTTAATGCAGAAGTATTGGTCTAAAAAGACTTATGATAATGATAAAGGTACGAATGCTAATGTATATAACCCTCAATCAATGTTGGATAGTTATTGGTTTGCTAAAAGACCAAACTCTGAAGGAACTACTGTAGATGTATTACCTGGTGGTCAAAATCTAGGTAATCTAGAAGATTTAATATATTTTCAAAAGAAACTATATAAATCATTAAAAGTACCAGCTAATAGATTAAATCCAGATACACCGTATGCTGATGGTGCTGAAATTACCAGAGAAGAGTTAAAATTCGCTAGGTTCATTATTCGTATTCAAGAACAGTTTGCTGTTGGATTAAAAGATTCGTTTATAACCCACCTCAAACTACGTGGGTGGTGGGATGATTATGAATTAAAGGAAACTGATGTTAAACTAAAATTTAATGAACCGTCATCATTCAATACTCTAAGAAGTCAGCAAATATTCGAGATGAAAGCTAATAACTACAACTCGATGTGTGAAAATGAATTTATATCTAATACATATGCACAAAAACGGTGGTTAGGTCTGTCAGACGGTGAGATTAAAGCTAACCGTGAATGGTTACGTAAAGATGCAGCATTTAAGTGGGAGATAGATCAAATAGGTCAAGGTGGACCTAATTGGAGAGAAGCAGCAAGTGAAGGTAGCGCAGGTGGTTCCGAATCAAATGGAGGTGGCGGGAGTGGTAGTGAAATACCACCAGCATTTGGACCCGGACCGAAGGGTGGTAGTACAAGTATTGAAGGTGAAACACCAGAAGGTGAACCACCAGAAGTTGGTGGTCAGGAATCTTCAACCACTAACATGGAATTACCACCAACTAAAGAAACTGAAGAAGTTGTACAGTCTGTTAGTAATAAAGGATCTAAATTACCGTAATTAATGAAGTCTTTAGAGTCTATTTATAATTCAATCGTATTAGAGAATAAAAAATCTAAGATACCTCTCACAGATTGTATTGATGGTACATACACTATTAATGATGATGGATCTATAGATGTGGATGGTAGTGTAATTTTAATTAATGAAAAACTAACAAAAATTCCTTTCAAATTTAGAAATGTGAGTGATGATTTTTATTGTTACGATAATCAACTCACATCTCTAGATGGAGCACCTAATACGGTTGGTGGTAATTTTTCTTGCTATGATAATCAACTTACATCTCTAGATGGTGCACCTATCACCGTTGGTGGTGGATTTGATTGTACATGTAATAATCTTATATCCCTAAAGGGGGCACCTAATAGAGTAGGTGGTAATTTTCTTTGCTATAATAACCCCAATCTTCCTTATTCAGAATTATTTAAAATAGTTGATAATGTGAAAGATGATATTTATTATTCCCCGGATTATTTACCTGAAGATAAGGATAAAATCAGAAGAGATAGAGATATTAAAGAGATACTAAAAGATGATGAATTAGGAAGTTTAGACGTATGAAATCCTTAGAATCCATATACGAATCAATATTATTAGAAAATCAAAATACTAATAATATCGATCTTGAATTATTAAAGAGTTGTATTAAAGGTACATACACTATTAATGATGATGGGAGTATAGATGTGAACGGTAATGTAGAACTAAACAATAAAAATTTAACAAAGATTCCGTTTAAATTTAGAAATGTACGTGGTGGTTTTTTTTGCAGTAATAATCAACTCACATCACTAGATGGAGCACCTAATAATGTTGGTGGTTACTTTTATTGTAATAATAATCAACTTACCACTCTAGATGGAGTACCTAATACTGTTGGTGGTGGTTTTTATTGTAATAATAATCAACTCACATCTCTAGGTGGAGCGCCTAATAATGTTGGTGGTGATTTTTGTTGTTATGGTAATCAACTTACATCTCTAGAAGGAGCACCTAATACTGTTGGTGGTAATTTTCATTGCTATTATAATCAACTTACCACCCTAAAAGGAGCACCTAATACAGTTGGTGGTAGTTTTTATTGCTATGGTAATTCAAATCTTTCATATTCAGAACTATTCAAAATAGTTGATACGGTTAAACGTGATATATATTATATTTCAGTTAATACACCAGAAGATAAAGATAAAATCAGAATAGATAGAGACGTTAAAGAAACACTAAAGGATGATGAATTAGGAAGTTTAGACGTATGAAATCCCTAGAATCCATATACGAATCAATATTATTAGAAAATCAAAATCCTAATGATATAGATATTGAATTATTAAATAGCTGTATTAACGGTACATACACTATTAATGATGATGGGAGTATAGATGTGGAGGGTAGTGTGAATTTAAGTCGTAAAAAACTAACTAAAATACCTTTCAATTTCAGTAAAGTGAGCGGTGTTTTTCGTTGCTATCATAATCAACTCACATCTTTAGATGGAGCACCTAATAATGTTGGTAGTGGTTTTGATTGCTCTGATAATCAACTTACATCTCTAGAAGGAGCACCTAATAATGTTGGTGGTTACTTTTATTGCTATGGTAATTCAAATCTTTCATATTCAGAACTATTCAAAATAGTTGATACGGTTAAATATGATATATATTATATTTCAGTTAATACACCAGAAGATAAAGATAAAATCAGAAGAGATAGAGATGTTAAGGGTGTACTAAAAGATGATGGATTGGGTAATTTAGATGTGTAGTTGATATATAATAACTACACTCTATAATTATATACTATATGTTATGTCCGGTATGTAACAAGGATTTTACACCTAATAGTGTAATATTAAAGCGATGTATAAAGAGTAACAAACAGCCATGTTGCTCAAGAGCATGCGGTATAAAATATTCATATATTCTTAACGGTGAAAATGTTAAACAACAACGTAAGAATACTATGGTTAGTCGCTATGGTGTGGAACATGCAGCACAATCTAAAGATATACAGAATAAAACAAAGAGTACTAATTTAAAGAATCTTGGAGTAGAGTATCCCACACAGTCTATAACAGTAATAGAAAAACGTAAGATTAATACATTAAATGCTTACGGTGTAGAGCATACACTGCAACGTAATGATGTAATAAATAAGCGATTAAATACGGTATTTAATAAGTGCTGTGAAGATAATCCAAATTTCAAAATTCTACGATCCAGAGAATCATTTATTAAGTATATTATTAGTAATTTTACTAACAGAAAACCGTTAATAATTGAAATTGCTGCATTATCAAAGATAAATTATAGTACGATAAATCTGTATGTTAATAAACTACAAGTAAGAGATTATATATGTGATCACGTTAATTCATCATTATGTGAAAAAGAAATTTTAGATTATATAAAATCTATCTTACCTTTAGGTACTGATATTATAGAGAATACTAAAGCTGTAATATCTCCATACGAACTTGATATCTATATACCCTCTAAGAATATTGCATTTGAATATAATGGTAATTATTGGCATAGCGAGTTAAACAAGAATAAAGAGTATCATCAAATAAAATCTATATTATGTGAAAAGAAACATATTAGATTAATTCATATATTTGAACATGAGTGGGTAGAAAAGAAGAGTCTAATAAAATCTCTCATAAATGAATCTCTTAATATAGATACCGACAAAATATATGCTAGAAAGTGTGAAGTAAAAGAAATTGATAATAAAACATATTCAGATTTTTGTATCAAAAACCATTTACAGGGATATGCTCCAGCAAAAATTAAACTAGGATTATTTTATCAAAATGAGCTAGTACAACTCATGTCATTCTCTACGCCGAGATATAAGCAAGGTATAAAATATGAATGGGAAATTATTAGAGGTTGCCCCGGCAGTTTGTCAAGAGTGATCGGTGGTGTAGGAAAATTGTTTAAATATTTTGTCAGACATTATAAACCTAAATCTGTAATGTCTTATTGTGATTTTGCTAAGTTTAATGGTATATCATATGAAAAGATAGGCATGAAGTATGAGAAACTTACAGTTCCTGGATTTAAATGGTATATACCAGAGGTTGGAGTATTTAACAGAGATCCATATAAAAGAAAGCAATATATGGATCAAGGTGGTGTAAGAATATATGATTCGGGTTCTAAAGTTTTTGCTGTATATTTCGATGAAGCATCTTAAGTATAGTATATGGCTCTTTATCCGTTATCCGCATATTATTCTACTACATTAGCTCCTCGTGTAACATCCTACGAATTATTAACAGATAGAATATTAAGACAGTTAGGTGCACCCTTAATTAACTTAGAGGTGGCATGTTCTACAGTATATGATCATATAAGCCAATCAATAGAATGGTTTACAAAATATACGGGACATACTGAAGAGTTTCTTATTTTTGATTCTAAAATGTATACTCACGGGTTGGGTATAAAACTAGATCGATTATTTAGTATTACACCAGAAACATCAGCTTCTGATATATCTGCTACAAACTTTCAAGATATGAGCGGTAATGTAGTTAATAATCCTAACTACATTATTGATTATGATTTAAATTCATACCGTAAAGTTAAAGCGGTTCAATCATTTGTAGAAGGTTCATCATCTGGTATTAATTCACTATTCACTATTGAACAAGCATTAGCGCAACAAACATACTTTGCATATGCTCTCGGTAATTACGGATTCGATCTCGTAACTTGGGAAATTATGAAGCAATGGTTAGAAATGCGCGAACGCGTATTAGCACAAAAAGTATATTACCGTTTTGATCCACGAACTCAATATTTACGCATACTACCGGAACCAACTCCCGACAAAAAATATTATGGTTTAATTCAGTGTACGGTTGAAAGACCTGTACGTGATCTCGTACGTGAACGTTGGGTAATGCAATATGCATTAGCGCTTACTAAAATAACAATAGCCAATGTGCGCGGAAAATTTGGTAGTACTGCTTTATTTGGTGGTGGATCATTGAATGCTACAGATTTAATGACTCAAGGTCTTGCTGAGAAAGATAAACTAGAGCAAGAATTAATGTATACCGCCGGAGATACAGATGTCCTTCCGTTTTTAGTTGGTTGATTTATTATAATCGTTATAATAAAAAACCGTATATTATCCAGATGATATGACTAAGTAAATAACATTATAGTAGTATGTCACTGAAACTTATCTCAGATCTTCCTATTACCGAATCTCTTGATTTTCTCTTAGAAGAGAAAAATAAAGATGGTCCGAGTACGCTATACGTTAAGGGTCCATATCTAATGGCTGAAGATTTTAATAAAAATCATAGAAAGTATAGTATAGATGAAATGGTATCTGAAGTAGATAGGTTTAATAGGGAGATGATTGCTGAAAAACGATCTCTCGGTGAACTAGAGCATCCACAATCAGCATCCATTAATAGTGAGCGTGCTTGCCATATGATTTTAGAGCTTAAACAAGATGGTAATTCATTTATAGGTAAATCTAAAATATTATCATCACCGATGGGATTATTAGTAAGATCATTAATATTAGATGGTGTAAAGTTAGGTATGTCTAGTAGATCTCTCGGTAAGTTAGTACCGTTATGTGAGGGTCATCGTGTACAAAATATGAGATTAGTGACAGTAGATTGTGTTGCTGATCCTAGCTACCCTAAAGCCTTCGTAAACGGTATACTTGAATCTAAACAATATGTCGTTAACGCTGACGGTACATTAGAAGAATCATACGACGCATTTGAATCAGCAATATCTACATTACCACGTAAAGATATTGATGCATATTTGAGAGAACAAGTAATGAGCTTCCTAAAAAACCTTAAATAATATCATGAATAAGAATACAAAAACATTACATTCTAAACTTCTTCATCAGATAACCGAAAATAATTATCATGGTGCTAGTAGTACTTTTGAGTGTCTATTAGAATCTAAGATACGTGAGCGCGTAAAGAAAAGATTACAGAGAGTAGATGAAGGTCTATTTGACAGACTTCGTGCAAAAGCTTCAGGTACTTGGTCTGGTGTAAAAGCTAAAGCTCAGAATGTAGGTACTCGAGTATCATCTGCAGGTAAAGCATTATCACAGGTAATGAATGATGAAGGTGGTGAAGGTATACAGCGAGGATTGGAAACACTTAGAAGCGCGGGTAAACAAATTAAAGGTAATGATCCACTTAAAGTAAAAAAAGCTAAACAAGCAGATAGTTTAATAGCTGCATTCGAGAGAGATCTAAGTAAACTATATCCAGGTCTTAAAGTGGATAAAGCATTAAGAACTATACGTCAGCAAATTAACATGACCAAAGTACCCCAAAAACTATTTCAATAAACATAACATATGGCAACCGATATTAAACAACTTCTAAAAGAAGCTACAAAAGATCTACTTACCGCTGAAACTTTAACAGCTATTGAAGAGGCTGTTAATACTAAAGCTGATGAAAAAGCTAAACTTCAGATAGAAGCAGCTCTTGTAGCTCAAGACGAGAAACACTCACAAATGCTCACTTCTCTAATGGAGAAGATGGACACCGACTATACCAATAAACTACAAAAGTTAATTGATAGGGTTGATGAATCTTATGCAGCTAAATTACTTAAGGTTAAAGGTATCTATGATGCTAAGGTATCTAAATTAAACACACAACTCAATGAATCAGCTGAAAAATATATCAATACCTTAAATTCAAGAATTGATACATTTCTTGAATTTAAACTTAATGAAATTGTACCTGAAATTAAGCTTAATGAAGCTGTAGAGAACGTCAGAGCTGTTAAAATTCTCGAGCAAATTAGATCGTTGGTAGGTATTAATGAGAGTGACGTCAGCAGTGAAGTAAAGGCTGCTATGATTGATGGTAAAAAGCAAATTGATGAATCAAAATCTCAATTAGATGCTGTTATCAGAGAAAATACAGAATTAAAACAAAAAATCACTCAAAAAGAAGCCGATCTATTACTTGAACAAAAAACAGTCAAACTACCACTTAAAAAGCGTAATTATGTAAAGAAAGCGTTTGAGGGTAAAGATGCTACATTTATCAATGAGAATTTTGATTATGTAAGTAAGATGTTCGATAGCGAAGAAGTAGTTGAGACAAATAAAGCTAGAAGTAGTGCATCTAAGGTTGCAGATAAGGTAGATACTAATATGGTAATTACTGAATCGAAGAAGTCAGAAGATTTTAGTAATCCAATGATGAGGGAATACCTGAAAGGTCTATAATATGGCATACTCACATAATGTTTTAGAGAGGGGTGATAACAGATTGCTGGCCGAAGCGTATAGTAAAATACTACTAAAGGAGAGTAACGAAGCTGTTTCATTTTCACCTATAACTAATGAAATTTGTGATTATATAATTGATAAGTTAAGCAAAGTTTATATAAAGAGCAGTCAAGGAGTTTCACCGGAAGAGAGTATTAACTATAATAAAGCAGTAGAGGAAGTTGTTATATATCTTAGTGAATACCTACAATCTATTACGGATGAGAAGGTAATATATAGTAAACAATAAAAAGAAAAAACCGCTCCAAATTAATTCGGAGCGGTTTTTTTATGTTTAGATGAAATCTTAGTCCACAGAATAGTAAATATTAATATCAAGTTGAGGTACTAAGAGTACCTGAGGTTAGAGACAAAATAAATAATTATATTACAAACAAACTCACATGAAACCATCTGAGCAATTCATTAGCCGCAGAAGAGCAGACACACTATTAAAGAAGTGGTCTCCTATTCTAGAGCATACATCTGATTCAATCAGTCCGATCAAGAACGATCATACAAAACTTAGCACAGCTATTCTTCTTGAAAATCAAGAAAGGTACTGTTTTGAGTCCGCCAATATCGCCGGTGACGGTGGTGTATTCGGCGCTACACTTCAAGGTACCCCAGGTCAGGGTGGTAAGTTCTCCAACGACTTCTATGCATCTGGTGATGCCCGCCTACCTAAGGTTCTAATCCCGATGATTCGTCGTACATTCCCCGAGCTTATTACAAATGAGATAGTCGGTGTACAACCTATGTCAGGTCCGGTTGGTTTAGCCTTTGCTCTCCGCTTCAAGTATGAAGCTGATGCACTTGGTGACTACAAATATGACGGTTCATCAACCCTTAATGGAGCTACTTCAGGTAACCGCGCCGTTAGTGACGGTCAGGAAGTTGGTTGGAATTATCTCAACTCTGCATTCACTGGTGCTTCATCTGACGCTCTATCCGGTCTCGGTGCTGGTTCAGACTTCGAATTCGTAGCCGGTGATACTGGTGTTGCTGATATTCTTAAGAACTTCGAGTTAACTGCGAATATCCCGCAGATGACCCTTGATTTCTTCAAGACAGCAGTTGAAGCTGGTACTCGTCGTCTAGCAGCTCGCTGGAGTGTTGAGCTCGAGCAAGATATCAAGAACATGAACGGTATTGATATCGATAACGAGCTTACTAACGCAATGAGTTATGAAATTCAGGCTGAAATCGACCGTGAAATGATCATGCGTATGGTTCAGATCGCTCTCAAGGCTGGTGCCGGCGCTGGTTACAGCTTCTGGTCACCGGTTTCTGCTGACGGTCGCTGGTTAGGTGAGCGTAATCGTGATTTCTACCAGAAGATCATTGTTGAAGCAAACCGTATTGCTATTCGTAATCGTCGCGGTGCTGCTAACTTCATCGTTGCTACACCTCGCGTATGTTCGATCCTCGAAATGTTACCTGAATTCGCATTTATGCCTGTTAACGGTAACGTTAATACCGCTCCTACCGGTATTGCGAAGGTCGGTACACTAGGTGGTCGCTTCACCGTTTACCGTGATACACGTACAGAAGCTCAATACCAAGTCGGTCAACGTTCTGCATATCTTGAATATGCATTACTAGGCTACAAGGGCCCTGAGTTCTATGATACCGGTATCGTATACTGCCCATACATTCCTGTTATGGTACAGCGTACAATAGCTCCGAATGACTTCGCACCTCGCGTGGGACTTATGACGCGATACGGAGTAGTTGATCACATCTTCGGTGCTAATCTATACTACCACGTAATTATCGTTAAGGGTCTAGGTACCGCCTTTACCCCAGGTCAACAAAGTGTTTACCTATAACATAATTAGTCAGTAAATAAATTCAAATCCCCGACATTTAAGTGTCGGGGATTTTTTTGTTGATAATGGTTAAACTAAAGATAATATCATAAATCAACAACTTAAATAATGAATACAGCATATACTATTATAGGTACGCACGCCGGGGAAACAATAGATAAGATATTTGACCGTAAAATTAATGATATCAATACCGTTGGACACACTTATTGGTTATTTCATAGCAGTAAAGTGTCTAAAGATGTTTTTACTAAATTAGTACCGACCAAGATTATGTTTCTATTACCTAAAATAATAGGTAGCGCTAAACCAACTAAGTCATCAACTACTGGTAATAGATTTATATCCTTTACTAATAATTCAGAAATATCATTTAATCCACTATTATCTCCAGTTACTGGTAAAATATCTAATAAGTCTATAGCATTTAAATTATCTAATATTACATTAATTTCAGATCCATATAAATTATATCTCCCTAATAATGTAACATTTAATCAATTTGCTGGTACTATAATATCTACAGATAGCAATATTTCATCTATAAATTATAGATATTGTGTAGGTTGTGGTGATATTATAGATTGTGGATATGTAAGATTATAATATCCCCTAGATTATAATCTAGTAAGTATACAATATGGCAAGAGCTAAGAAAAATACTAACACAGAAACATCAATCACTGATAACTCAAAACAGTCATCAGAACAGATATTAGATGTTCAAAATACTACAGTTAATATCACTGAAAAGGTTAACACAGAACAACCAATAGAATTCAATAATGTCTCTCAAAATATCGTAGTCGAAAATATTCAACCTGTAATTGATCAAGATGCAGTAAATAGAGAACGCTTACGTCGCAGATTACTTGGATACTGCTAATTTTATATGAATAAGGATATTATCAGTATCATACTAGAAGAAATATCGTTATCAGATGCACATATAAGAGAATTATTTCTTCGAGCTAAAAAAGACTCAAAGCCATATGATTTTGCTCAAAATTATGACATAAAGCGTTATACTATTAAGATCGGTAAAAGTTATCCATTAAAGAATGATATAGCATTTAAGTTAGATTTCAATAAGAATTCAGATTTATTATCATCTCGTACGCTTAATAATGTAGAAGAATTGATTAAACTTACCGGTATTACATTCAATGATCTGTATATCGTACCCGTATCAACCAGAAAAGCGTGGAGTTATTTATTAGCTGGAGTAGATAAAAACGGTAATGATGTGGTATTCGCTAGAAAAGAAACCGGTAGTGTGGGTGCAGGTAATACATACATATATACAAATCAAGGTAAAGATTTATTCACATATTATATAAAGCGATTAAAATTTGATAATATGAGTATTACAGATAAATTAAAAATGTTAGTATCTAAAGGTGGTAATATTATAGACTTAGGTAATAATACTATATCAATTAATGGTAGTTTAGCAATACCGTCAGATACGCTACTCACTCAATATTTCTCTAAGGAAGAATTAAAACATTTACCGGTTATAGATAGTATAGCGGGCGATTTTAGTGTTGGTAGTAAGTATCAATTTAAGGTTAATAGTGTATCTGGTGATTGTAGTATATCTACATCAAATCTTGATATTATACCTAAACACATAGGTGGAGCATTATTATTAGATACTTCATCTTATCCATTACCGATACCTCATGTATTAAAGTATATAAATGACAATATTACAGTAGGTAATATTATCATGGTTAATGGTACTCATATTTCAAAAAATAGTGTTGAGGATTTTATAGAATCATTAAAACGTCGAGGTTATGTTATTAATACAAATAATGATAAATCTATAGATATATTATGCGGTATCGGTGGTACATTATATATAAAAAGTACTATTAATGAAATACCAGTAAAAATTAACAAAGTTAATGGTAATTTACATATTACAGAATCAAGTATTAAATCTTTAAATAATTTTCCATCTTATATAGATGGACACTGTACTATACATAATTCCTCACAACTTCAATCATTAAAGGGTTTAGAGTCTTGTGAATATATTAAGGGTGAGTTACGTATAACATATACTGGTATAACATCTCTTGATGCTTTACCTAAAACTTTTACATCTTTAACGGTTAGTAATTGTCCCAAGCTTCAGACATTACCAGCATTATATAATACTAAGATTAATTATAGTTGTTTTTTAGGTAAGAATCCTAATCTTCCTTATTCTGAGTTATTCAAAATAGTTGATAATATTAGTGGTGATATATTCTATTCATCATTCAATACCCCAGAAGATAAAGATAAAATCAGAATAGATAGAGACGTTAAAGAAACACTAAGGGATGATGAATTAGGAAGTTTAGACGTATGAAATCCCTAGAATCCATATGTAACTCGATATTATTAGAAAATCAAAATCCTAATAATATCGATCTTGAATTATTAAAGAAATGTATTAAAGGTACATACACTATTAATGATGATGGGAGTATAGATGTGGACGGTAATGTGAATTTAAATCATAAAAAACTAACTAGAATCCCTTTCAAATTTAGAAATGTAAGTGGTAACTTTAATTGCTATGATAATCAACTCACCAATCTAAAAGGTGCACCTAATAATGTTGGTGGTAATTTTTATTGTATTGATAATCAACTCACATCACTAGAAGGAGCACCTAATACTGTTGGTGGGGGTTTTTATTGCGATCATAATCAACTCACATCTCTAGAAGGATCACCTAATAATGTTGGTGGTTACTTTGATTGCTCTAATAATCAACTCACATCTCTAAAAGGAGCACCTAATAATGTTGGTGGGGGTTTTTATTGTAATAATAATCAACTCACATCTTTAGATGGAGCACCTAATAATGTTGGTAGTGGTTTTGATTGCTCTGATAATCAACTTACATCTCTAGAAGGAGCACCTAATAATGTTGGTGGTTACTTTTATTGCTATAATAATCAAAACCTTCCTTATTCTGAGTTATTCAAAATAGTTGATAATATTAGTGGTGATATATTCTATTCATCATTCAATACCTCAGATGATAAAGATAAAATTAGAAGAGATAGAGACGTTAAAGAGACACTAAAGGATGATGAATTAGGAAATTTAGACGTATGAAATCCTTAGAATCCATATATAACTCGATATTACTTGAGAATCAAAATACTAATAATATTGATCTTGAATTATTAAATAGCTGTATTAACGGTACATACACTATTAATGATGATGGATCTATAGATGTGGACGGTAATGTGAATTTAAGTCGTAAAAAACTAACTAAAATACCTTTCAACTTCAGTAAGGTGAGTGGTAGTTTTTATTGTACTAATAATCAACTCACATCTCTAAAAGGAGCACCTAATACTGTTGGTGGTTACTTTTCTTGCTCTAATAATCAACTCACCACTCTAGAAGGAGCACCTAATACTGTTGGTGATAATTTTTATTGTACTAATAATCAACTTACCACTCTAGAAGGAGCACCTAATACTGTTGGCGGTGATTTTTGTTGTACTTATAATCAACTTACCACTCTAGATGGAGCACCTAATACGGTTGGTGGTGGTTTTGATTGCTCTGATAATCAACTTACATCTCTAGAAGGAGCACCTAATAATGTTGGTGGTTACTTTTATTGCTATAATAATCAAAACCTTCCTTATTCTGAGTTATTCAAAATAGTT
>Ga0209311_1001988_pt1 | contig 15495 bp, 14 predicted proteins | sample AD_UKC045_MetaG_FD_184417 | JGI IMG/M metagenome (GOLD analysis project Ga0209311, IMG submission 184417) | Active sludge microbial communities of municipal wastewater-treating anaerobic digesters from USA - AD_UKC045_MetaG (SPAdes) (version 2) | ecosystem: Engineered > Bioreactor > Anaerobic >... | reverse complement strand
GTTGCCTGTTCGCTTCGTTGCCCCCGGACGCGAACAGGCAACGCCGCGCACGTGAGGCACAGGTTCGCCTCTAGGGCCTCCAAGCCCAGGGCAGCAGCTCGTCGAGGCGGCTGGCGGGATGCCCGGCGAGCATGCGGGTGAGCACATCCTTGAGCCATGCGTAGGGCTCGACCCCGTTCAGCTTTGCCGTTTCGATCAGCGATCCGACGACCGCCCAACGCTCGGCCCCACCGTCAGATCCGGCGAACAGATGGTTCTTGCGCCCGAGTGCCACCGGCCGGATCGCCCGCTCGACGGGATTTGTGTCGAGTTCGATGCGGCCGTCGTCGAGGAACCGCGTCAGGCCGTCCCATCGGGTAAGGGCATAGCGCATTGCCTCGGCGAGCTTTCCACGAGGAGACAGGCTGGGCAGCGTCGCTTCAAGCCAGCTTTGCAACGCGTCCACGATCGGCTTCGAGCGCGCCCGGCGGACCGCCAGCCGGTGCGCCGGAGACTGGCCGCGCACCAGCTCTTCCACCGCGTACAGCAGGGCGATGCGGCGTAGCGCTTCGGTCGCCAGCGGCGTCATCTCAGCCTCGGCGATCTCGTAAAACTTGCGCCGCGTGTGCGCCCAGCAGGCGGCAAGCGTGATCTTGCCGTTGGCGGTCAGCCGTTCGAACCCGGCATAGCCATCGACGTGCAACACGCCCTCGAACCGCGTGAGATGCGCCTCCGGCCGTTCGGCCCTCCGATCCGGTGCGTAGATGAAGATTGCTGCCGGCGGATCCGCGCCGCTCCACCCGCGCTGCTCGCGGGCATAGGCCCAGAGCCTGCCGGTCTTGGTCCGGCCGCGACCGGGATCGAGCACCGGAACCGGCGTGTCGTCAGCGAACAGGATGTCGGAGCCGAACACATGCTCGCTCAGCTGGCGGTGCAGGGCTTCAAGCCACCACGAAGCGCCGCCGACCCAACCCGCCAGCGTCGAACGCGGCAGGTCGACGCCATGACGGGCGAAGATCTTCGACTGCCGATAGAGAGGGGTGTGATCGCAGTATTTGGCGACCAGCACCTGGGCGATAAGGCCCGGGGTTGCCAGGCCATTTGCGATCAGCCGCTCCGGCGCAGGCGCCTGCACCACGTTTTTGCAGGTGCGGCAGGCGTACTTCGGACGTAGGATACGCAACACCCTCAGCTGCGCAGGAACCCAGTCGAGCATCTCGCTGACGCTCTCACCGATGGCGTGAACCGCTCCTCCGCAGCAGGGACAAGCATCGCCCCCGACATCGAGGACGACGGTTTCGCGCGGAAGATGGTCCGGCAGCGGCTTGCGCGAAGGTGACGAGGGTGGATCGGCTGGCGCGCTCGGAACGCTTTCTTCGATGCGCGCGATGTCGGCGTCGAGATCTTCAAGGGCAAGCAACAGTTGGCTGGGGTCGAGTTGCTCCGAGCGTTTGCCGAACTGCATGCGCTGAAGCTGCTTGATAAGCGCCTGCAGCCGACCGATTTCGCCATCGCGGGTGGCGACCGCTCCCGCCATGTCGCGCACCAGGCGCTGCAGGAGCTCCACGTCGGACGGAAGATTGTCCAGATCGAGCCGCATGCCTGATTCTGGCTGCGTTCGACATGACCGCCAAGAGGAATGCGGTGAGCGCCCTGCATTTTTCTCATCGTCTCTGGTTCAAGCGGCTTTGGTCGGCTTCCATCGGCGTTCGGGGTTTCGCCAGTCGATGCCTTCCAGCAGAAGAGCGAGCTGGCCAGAGGAGAGCGCAACCGCATCGCCAGCTTCACCCATCATCGGCCAGGCGAACACCCCGCCATCAAGACGCTTGGTGAACAGGCAGAGGCCGGTGCCATCCCAGAACAGAATCTTGATGACGTTCGCTTTCCGGCCGCGGAAGCAGAACAGGTGGCCGCAGAAGGGATCGAGCTTCAAGGCCTCTTGCACAAGCGCGGACAGACCCTCCATGCCCTTGCGCATATCCGTGTGGCCGAACGCGAGATGCACTTTGACGCCAGCGGGAGCGATCATCATCGGCTGCTCTCCTGTTGGGCGACGTGCTCGCGGACGGCTGCGGCATCAATGCCGATGGCGGCGTACACATGCCGGCCATCGCCAATGTCCACCGGCGTCATGCCCTCCGGAACCGGGATCAACCCGTCCAGGATCAGCGGGGCAGACCCGGCGTCGGCGCCTGTGGTGACGAAGGCGAGGTGCGCCTGCGGTGTACGACGAAGGCCATACTGGACCCGCCAGCGGAACAGCATGCTGGTGACGATGCCATGCTTCCGGCAGACCTTGGCGGCGGTCGCTCCGGGTAATTCCGACTCGGCGATAATCGCGCGTTTTTCGTCGTCGCTGAAGGTTCGGCGCGTGACGGGAAGTTTTGGCGGCTCGGGTTCCGTCAAGGCCAAATCCGCTGCTTGTTGCCTAGCAGCGCTGCTTGTCTTGCGCAGCGTTCGGGGACGCGCCGCAGGGTGAACCATCTCCCGCCAGTCGGTTTCGAGTGGGGTCTCCTCGAAACGGATGCGCCATTCGCGCAAGGTGGAGGCGCAGAGGTTGTGAGCCTTGGCATACCCCTGCGCCGAGAATCCGCTCCACAGCATCGCCTCGACATGCATCGCCCAGAACGCCTGCACGGCCTTGCTCCGCGCTGATCGGGATGACGGATGATGCCGCCCAAAACCAGGGCGTTTTTCCTTTTCGGTCAAGACATGCGGAGCAAGCCGTCTCACCCAGCAGTTCATCGAACTGGTGTGAAGGCCGTGCGCGCGACAGTAGTCATTGCGCTTCAACCGGCTCGCCAGCCAGGCCTCGATATGGCCCGCCCAGTAGTCTCGCACCGAGGTATCGACTGGCTTCGTGTCGCTCATCGGACGTCTCCTCACTCGCTGTCAGGAGAACGTTGTGATTCAAATCCGGTGTGCGGAACAATCGTGCAACGACCGGACGGTTACGGAGGGTGTTAGCGTCCGCGCGCTGACACATCGGTCAGGTCTGGACGTCCGATTGGCTTTTCCAGGTCCACGGCAGGAGTTCGTCGATCCGGTTTATGGGATGCCCAGCGACCATGCGGGTGATCACATCCTTAAGGTAAGCGTAGGGCTCGACGCCGTTGAGCTTGCAGGTCTCGATCAGTGAACAGACCACTGCCCAACGCTCGCCTCCGCCATCGGAGCCCGCAAAGAGGTGGTTCTTTTTGCCCAACGCCACCGGCCTGATTGCCCGTTCGACGGGATTGGTGTCGAGTTCGATCCGCCCGTCGGAGAGGAACCGGCTCAGCCCCTCCCAGCGGGCCAGCGCGTAGCGGATTGCTTCGGCGAGATTGCTGCGTGCCGGCAGGCCCGGCAACTCCGCCTCAAGCCATGCATGCAGCGCATCGACCATCGGCTTCGACCGCGCGCGTCGCGTCGCCAGGCGATGCGCGGGAGACTGACCGCGTACCTCTGCCTCAACAGCATAAAGGGCGGCGATGCGGCGCAGCGCTTCGTGCGCCATTGGCGTGTTCTCCGCCTCCGCCACTTCGTAGAACTTGCGCCGCGTGTGCGCCCAGCATGCGGCGAGCACGATGTCGCCCTTGGCCGTCAGTTTCTCAAAGCCGGCATAACCATCGACGTGGAGCACGCCCTTGAACCGCGCGAGATGCGCCTCCGGCCGCTCGGCTTTGCGGTCTGGCGCATAGACAAAGACCGCTGCAGGCGGGTCAGGTCCGCTCCAGCCGCGCTGTTCGCGGGCATAGACCCAGAGCCTACCGGTCTTGGTTCGGCCGCGTCCAGGATCGAGCACCGGGACTGGCGTGTCGTCGGCGAACAGGTTGTCGGAGGCGAACACATGCTCGCTCAGCCGGCGGTGCAGGGCTTCGAGCCACCAAGACGCGCCGCCGACCCAGCCGGCGAGCGTGGAACGCCCCAGCTCGATGCCATAGCGGGCGAAGATCTGCGATTGTCGATAGAGAGGTAGATGATCGCAGTACTTCGCGACCAGCACCTGGGAGAGGAGGCCCGGCGTCGCCAGTCCTCCGGCGATCGGTCGGTCTGGCGCCGGCGCCTGCGCGACGTGCTGACAGGACCTGCAGCCGTATTTCGGGCGAACGATGCGGATGACCTTGAGTTGCGCGGGCACCCAGTCGAGCATTTCACTGACGTTTTCCCCGATGGCATGCAGAGCGCCGCCGCAGCAGGGACAGACGAGGCCGTCCACATCGATGATGACGTCTTCGCGCGGCAGATGGTCCGGCAACGGCTTGCGGCGAGGATGGTTCTCGGCAGCCGGCGGCGGAAGCGGCGTGCTTTCTTCCACGCGGCCAATGTCAGCGCCGAGATCCTCAAGCGCCAGCGCGAGCTGGTCAGGATCGAGCCGTTCGGATCGCTTGCCGAACTGCATGCGCTGGAGTTGCTTGATCAGCATCTTGAGCCGGTCGATCTCACCCTCGCGGGTGGAGACCGCCTCGGCCATGTCGCGCACCAGCTGCTGGAGCTGAGCTACGTCCGACGGCAGATTGTCGAGATCGAACCGCATGAGAAGAGATTCGCCGCATTCGTGATTTCGCCCAAGACCATTTGTGGTGGCGAGGGGAAGATTCGCGCAGACGTGATCAGCCTGCCTTGGCCGGTCGCCATACTTTCTCTGGTGTGCGCCAGTCGATGCCTTCGATCAGCATGGCGAGTTGCACCGGCGTCAGCGTGATCGTCCCGCCCGGTTCGCTGAGGCGTGGCCAGGCGAACCCACCGCGATCAATGCGCTTGGTGAACAGGCACAGCCCGTTGCCATCCCAGAACAGGATTTTGATCATGAACGCGTTCTTCCCCCGGAAGGCGAACAGGTGGCCGGAGAACGGATCCTGTTTCAACGTCTCCTGCACAAGTGCTGCGAGCCCATCCATGCCTTTGCGCATGTCGGTGACGCCAAGCGCCAGATGCACGCGTACGCCCGCGGGTACGATCATCATGACGCTGTCTCCACATGAAGCCGCACGGCTGATGGATCGGCATCCGCTGGAGCGTAGACGCGGCGGCCGTCGTTTAGCTCTATTGCTCTCGTCCCAGGCGGTTGCGGTAACAGCTCATCGAGCACGAGGACCTGTTTCCCTGCGTTGCCTGCAATTGCCGTCTCAAGCTGTACCGCGACCAGTTTCGCCGGCCTCGCGGGGGAGTGGCTGAACCCCAGCTCGACACGCCAGCGGAAGAGCGTGCTCGGCACCAGACGATGTTCGCGGGCGACGCCAGACACGGTCGCCCCAGCACGTTCCGTCTCCAGGACCAGCGCCAGCTTTTCCTTCTGGCTGAAGCTTCGTCGTCTCGCACGGACTGCGGTTTCGAGGTCAGCCCCCGACGAGTTCGTCAAGCTGATTTCTGGGGTTTCAGGCTTAGCACTAGGTCTAGCACTAGTGCTAAGTAGGGGTCGCGCGCTGGGGTGGAGCAGCCTCCGCCAGTCGCCTTCAACCTTCCCAGCGGCAATCCGGTCGCGCCATTTCTTGAGACTGTGGTGCGAGAGATTGAGCGCGCTGGCGTAGGCACGAAGTCTCATTCCGCTCCAGTTCAAAGCCTCGACGTGCATCGCCCAGAAGGCCTGCGTCGCCTGGTTCTTCATCGTCGTGGGAAGTGTGATGCCGCGTTCCCGGCGGCGCAAACGAGGTGAACGTTCTTCAGCATTCACGGGACTTTCCGCGGCTTCGACTGCGATGATCCATCTCACGAAGACGGGTCGCACCAAGCGCTGCCGCCGGCAGTAGCTGGCGACCGAGCGGCGGGTCTCGCGCCATGCTGCGACATGCGCTGCACACACCGCATCGGCGTGCAGGTGGTCAGGTTGTGGTGTGGACATCGTCGCCTCCGGAGTGCGGAGGCAAGCCCAACTTCGAGGGCGTTGCATCACCCGATCGACGTGTCGGAAACCGGACGGTTACGGAGGGTGCGGTGGAATGCAAGATTAAGGTGGAGCGGCGGTTGGGACGCCAACCGCCTGTCTGCACATAGAAAAAACCGCCTCACATCCGTGAGGCGCTTGCGGCGGATCCGCCGCAATTTCTCGAACCGATTGCAAGCTGTCGACACCCGCCGTCAGCGCGCGATGCTGAGGCCATGCAGCGTGACGAAAATGAATTCGAGATCCGGATCGGCCGTTCGGCGCACGACGTTCGTCCTGCCCTGAAGCAGGTGCGCGCTGGAGTGCGACGCGCATCTGCTTCAAAGCCGAGAGGGAGCTCGCCGATCGGGCAGTCCTCTGTGCGCGCCCACTTCGCAAAGGGGTCGGCATCACGCGCCCGACCGGTCCGCGTCACGCAGCGCCGCGTCGTGGTAAAGGCCAGGTTCGTGGCCCATGTCGCAGGGCGGGCAACGACGCTCCGGGCCCATGTCGCCTATCTCGGACGGGAGGGCGCCGCTCGGCCTAACCAGCCCGAAGTCAGCGATCAGCGAGAGCCGTCGCGCGGACAGGAGCAGTCTTCCGAGCAGCACATTGACGCGACGATCGGTTATCTGTCGCGCGAGCGGCAAGGCGGCGATGAGCCCTTCTATGACCAGTCGCGCAACTCGCTCGATGCGAGAGAAGCCACGCAGGGCTGGCATGCGGACAAGCGTCACTTCCGGCTCATCATCAGCGCCGAGGATGGCGCCGATCTCGGCGAGCTTCGTCCATTCATCCGCGAGACCATGGCGCGCCTCGAGCGCCATGTCGGGACGCGCCTCCAGTGGCTGGCGGTGGATCACTGGGACACCGACAATCCACACACCCATGTGCTCGTCCGGGGCATCCGCGCCGACGGGAAGGAGCTGATCATTCCCGGCAAGGTGATGTCGGTCGCGATCCGGGAAGACGCGCAGGAGATCGCAACCCGGATCCTGGGACCAAGACCGGCGCTGGAGGTCCAGCGGATGCGCGACCGGGATATTGGCGCCCGCGCGTTCACCCGGCTCGACCGGGAGCTCATCGCCCTCGACGGTCCGGGCGGCCTCGGCAGCTCGTTCCGTCACACCGACCTACCGCGCCGCCTCGACACGCTGTCAGGGTGGGGACTTGCCGCTGTCGGCCCGGATGGCAGCTGGCGCCTTGCCTCGGACCTGCCAGCCCAGCTCAGGCAGATGGCGGACAGTGACGAAGTCGCCCGCATCGTCGCCCGTCAGGGACGTGGGCCTACCGGCATGCCGATTCTGGCTGCGGATGTGACCCGCCAGGAATCCGGACGGCTTGTCGGCCTGGAGTATTCCGATGACGGGGCGGATAATCTCATCGCCATCATCGAGAATGGCCGCGGGGAGCTACGCTATACGCGGTTCCGCGAACCCGGTGCGCTTGCGATCCTGGAAGATACGCCAAAAGGCGCGCTGATTGCCTTCGAGCCCGAGGAGGCCCGCATCGGCCCGTCAGACGAGGCCGTGGCGCGCGTCGCCCGCCTCAACCGCGGCCTCTACTCGGCAGACATCCACGCCCGGATGGAAGCAAACGTCCCCGACGGGCTTGTCGCCGCCAATATCAGGCGGCTGGAGGCGATGCGTTGGGCAGGCCTGATCTCTCGGGGCAGGGACGGCATTTTTGACATTGCGCCCGACCATCTGGACCGCGTCCTGACCTATGAGCGCGCGCGTCTCGTCCGCGCGCCGATGGCCCCGCGCGTCCAGAGCTACATGACGCTCACCAGTCAGGTCGGTGCGGCCGGACCGACGCATCTCGACCGCGTCCTCACGGGTCAGGAGTCCTCACCTGATGGCGCCGGCCATCTGGCGCGGGAGTTTGAAGCCGCGCTTCGGCAAAGGCGGCTGTTCCTGATCGAGCAGGGCTGGATGGGGACGGCGGACAAGAGGCTTTCGAAACAGGCGCTCGAAGACATGCGGGCCCACGAGCTTCGAACGACAGCAAAGAACCTTGCCGACGAGATCGGCATGCCGGTGAGGCTTGGATCGGGGACGGTGTCCGGGGTCTACGCGCGCCGCATCGACCTCGCGCAGGGAAGGGTGGCGCTGATCGTCGGTGATCAAACCGCGCAGCTCGTCCCCTGGCGTCCGGCGCTCGAACGATTTGCAGGTCAGAATGTGATCGGCGTTCAACGCGGCCGATCGATCTCGTGGAGCCTCCAGCGCGGACGAGGGCTCGCACTCGGAATCTGATGAGCTGATCTTACGCGATCAGAGCGCAAGCGATGACTTGGCTTGAGCCCCAATAGAACGACGAGAGTTGAGTTGCAGCGGAGATTGTTCGCGCGCGCGGCGTGCTTGCGGCGGAAGCGCCGCATCTTCGGCTCTGGGATGAATGCGCTGGATGTGCTGGTCGGCCTGTGGATGAATTGACTGGCGAGAGGAGTGAATGCGGATGGCGCGTGGTCGGATCAAGCCGGGAAGTGTGAAGGTCGCCAAGGACCAGCTTGATCTGTTTGCGGCGCCAGTCGCGTCGTCCGATTGCGCGACGAAGGGTACACCTGCAAGTGTAGCTGCAATCCAGCCAGTCGTATCTGTGGGCCCGGCTGTGCCCGTCGCGCCAGCGAAGGATACGTCGGTCGATCCTCGCGTTCTGGATTTCATAGCGGCACCTCCGCGCAAACGCGGGCGGCCGAAAAAAGCGCTTCAGTCCGAGTTGCCTCAGACCAACGACGACAAGCGCCTTCTCGACGTGCGAGAGGCGGCGCAGCGTCTGAACCTGTCCAAGTCGACTCTCGACAAGATGCGCTGTTCGGGCGACGGCCCAAGGTACATTCGAGCGACTGTTCGCGCTGTCCGATACGACCCGGCGGACCTTGCTGCATTCGCCGAAAGTCGGCGCCAGCGCTCGACTTCCGAGGAAGCCGTCGCTGCAATTCGCAAGTGAGCTGGTCTTCCAAACCCAATTCTGGAAACACCGTCAAACGGCGGGACACGGCGTCCGTGCTGCGGTTTCTGTGAATATCAAATCCAGCACGGTGATGCCCAGGTGATGCCCAAGCGATTTTCCGATGTTGGTGAGAGTGGCTAGAGCCTTGATTTTATGGTGCTGCCTAGGTGACTTGAACACCTGACCCCCGCATTACGAATGCGGTGCTCTACCAGCTGAGCTAAGGCAGCGTCCGGCGTTTTGGCCAGAGGCGGGGGCTATAACCCGAAGGTGGTGGAGAAAGCAAGTTCGGCCGCCACCCGAAGGCGGCGGCCGATTGTGGCTGGCCCATATGGGGCCGGAACGATCAGGTTAGGCCGGTTTGCGGAAGCGCAGGGTGTGGCGGTCGCTTTCGCCTATCGCCTTGTATTTGGCTGCATCAAAGCCCGCCGGGGTCTCGCCGCCGCGCGGAGCGGTGGTCGAGTTGGGGGGCAGGGTCCACACGCCAAAGGGGTGGTCCTTCGTGTCCTTCGGGTTGGCGTTGATCTCGGATTTCGCCTCCAGGACCAGACCGGCCTTTTTGGCGGCCGCCACGATGCTGGCTTCCGACACATAACCGTCGCTGGCCGAGCGCGTGTCTTCGACCTTTTCTGCGCGAGGATCGGCGCGGTGTTCCTCGACGCCCAGCACGCCGCCCGGCTTCAGCGCGGTGGCGAAATCGGTCATTGCCTTGTCCAGCATGTTCGGCTGCCACATCCAGTTATGGATGTTGCGGAAGGTCACGACCATGTCGGCCGAGCCCGCAGGCGCGATCGGGCCGGATGTGGCGTTGAACGGAACGTAGGTCTGCGCGCCCCACTTGTCCTGATCGGCCATGCCGGCGATCGGGTTGCCTGTCGCGATGTACTTGCCGCCGCCAGACTTGAGATAGGGCGACAGGATCTCGGCATAGTAGCCTGAGCCCGGCGAGATCTCGATCACGGTCATGTTCGGCTTGATGCCGAAGAAGGCCAGCGTTTCGGCCGGATGACGATGCGTGTCGCGAACCTTGTGCGCGTCGGCGCGTGCCGTGTTGGCGACAGCGGTCTTGAGGCCGGCATCAGCCTGCGCAGTCGCAGCAGGCGTTTGCGCTATGGCGACGGCGCCAATGGCGGCGCTGGCGAGCAGGGCGGCGGAGCAGATAGCGGCAAGCGCGGCGTTGCGTTTCAAGATGATCTCCATGTGATGCGTCCCCCCGTCCGGGGCGTCTCATACCGAGCTATCAGCCCAGCAAGTCGCGACAAGCACACGCGCGGACACAAGAACGCCAGCGCGATGACAACGGCGTATGTAACGGCGGTTTCGTGTCGGACAGAGAAAGAGATGTCAGCCCGTGCTGCCGATCACGCCTGCGCTCTGCAGCAGACGCGCATTCAGATCTTCCAGGCTCTCGTTCAACACGGCGCGTTTTTCCGCGTGCGTCTGCCAGATGCTGAACGCGGCGCCCGGATTGCCGTGGATGCCGGTCACAGCTTCAAGCGCGCCGCGCACGTCTCCCAGATCGAGTTGACGTCGCGCATTGCGGATGATGTCGCGCGTTGTGGCAACCGCAGGGCTCGGCTCGAAATCGACGACGCCGGTGAAGGCCGCGCGCAGCCAGTTCCAGCCATCATCGCTTTCATCCGTCGCAATGCGTTCCGCGTTCTCGGCGGCTGAAGCAAAATCAGCGCGCAGCTGCACGACCGTTGCGGCGCCCGTGCGCGCCGTGTCGGCAAGGTTCTGCAGATCCGTCTCGCCGGGCAGAAGGTCGGCCAGGGCCTGATGCTCGCTGCCAAAGGGCTTGTCGCCACGTGCGGCGGATTCGAGCTGCGACAACGCGCGGATCGCCTGCGACCGAGCCGTGGCTGCCAGAACGGGTGGCGGGGTTTGTGCGATGACGGCGGTGCGCGGTGGCAATGGGCGGCCGCCATGCATGGCGGACACATCAGCCGCCATGGTCTGCATGCCCGTTTCCAGCGCGGCCAGCGCCGCCTCGCGCCGATCGAATGCCGCCACCAGCGTGTTGTTGGCCAGATCAAGCGCGGCCACCTGGTTCGACAGGTCAGCAATTGCGCGCTGCACTTCGCGTGTGGTTGCGGGCGCGGTCCTGTCGTCTTCGACAATGCCCTCCAGCCGGTTGATCCGGCCCAGCAGGATGCCAAGTGGCGATCTGGCTGCTGTCGATCCAACAGGCGTTGATCCATCGCCAGCACCGCTGATCGCGGAGAGCTGACTGGTCAGCGCTGTCAGGTCGTTCCGCAGCAGCGCTTCGGTCGCGTTCTGCTGGTCCAGACGCGATGCCTGCGCATCGAGGCGGGAGCGCAGTCCGACCACATCCGCCGCAACGTTATCAGCACGCGCGACGAGCTCTGCCTGCGCCCGAGCGAGTTTGTCGATCTCGCGCGCCAGCGTGCCATTCGGTGCGCCGGAGTTGGCGTTGCTGACGATGATCGCAACGACTGACCCAAGCACGCACGCCAGCACGCTTGCGATCAGGAGTTGGTTCAGCGTGACGGAACGGCTGCGCATCGGGCGCGCGGCGCCCCGGCGCGGACGCCCGGGTTCAGGGCCGCTCGCCGGTTCGAATTCGGCGTCAATGGGTTCAGGCTCGTCCGGTACCGGCCGCTTCTTCATCGACCACCGCCCTCATGGCGCTAGCATGCCCGTTCCCCGCAGGCAGCATAGGCGAGCGTCGGGGTTGGTCTCAACTGGAAACGAGACGGTCGAGAGCGGAAAGGAGAGATTGTTCGTCGGGACGCGATGCGATTTCCGTGCGTCCCGCAACGGCGGCAAGCGGCGCGACCGCTGCGGCGGAGATAGCTGCGACATTCAGCGCAGCCTGCGAGCCATTCGCGAAATCCGCAAGAATGGCGGCGCCGCGCGGCGAATGTACGAGGACTGCGTCAAAACCATGTTTGCCAGCGAGGTGCGCACGCAACACCGGACCGGGCGCGGGGGCTGGCACGGCGCGGAAGATCGCGACGAAATCGGCGGTGAAACCGGCTGCGCGCAAACGCCCCGTCAGGTCGCCGCGCGCTTCTTCGTTGCCGGTGTGAAGGATGCGAGCGGACTTCGGGAGCCGGTCTTCGATCAGCGTACCCAGTGCTTCAACATCGCCATCAGCGGACGCGACATTACCGAAGCCGACATACAGCGCTTCATCGGCTGTACGCGCCCCAACGCAGAAGACAGGCACGTCACGCCGCGATGATAGTTTCACGAATTCGCGCACGCCATTGGCGCTGGTGAAGGCGAGGGCGTCGAAGTCTGGAAGTTCGACAGGGATGGATTCGATCGCGAACACAGGTTCCACGATCGCGGCATAGCCGGCAGCTCTCAGTCGTTCGGCAGTTTGCGATGCGCCCGGTTCGCTGCGGGTAACGAGTATGCGCGGAGCGCTCAAGCCTCGTCCCCTCACATCTGGTCTTCTGGCCCGTAGGCCGGAGCTTCACCGAGATCATACGCACGCTCGGCGGCAACATCTTCAGCCAGCGCCAGGCCCAGCACTTCGGCGTCGAATTCGGTCGGCCGGCCTTCCATCACGCCCTCTGCGCGCCAGCGCTGGTCGCCTTCGTCGGACAGAACTTCGCCCGCCATCTCGGCGCCGGTCTCCGTCAGCCAGAAGTGCGCAGCGATCGGGGTGCGGCACGAACCATCGAGGCGGCGCAGGAAGGCGCGCTCGGCGATCGCGGCGAGGCGTGCGTCCGTATCGTCTGTCTTCGCGACAGCATCTTTCAGCCATTGCGGCGCATCGACATGCAACGTGACGCCGATGATCCCCTGGCCACCCGCCGGCAGCATTTCTTCGATCGACAGAATGCCGGCAGCCTTGTCGATCATGCCGAGACGGCGCAGGCCGGCCGCCGCTAGGATCGTGGCTTGCGCCTCACCCTCGGCCAGCTTGCGCAGGCGTGTTTGCACATTGCCGCGGAAAGTCACCGCCTTCAGGTCCGGGCGGCAAGCCAGCAGCTGCGATTTCCGGCGCAGGCTCGATGTGCCGACGACTGCGCCTTGCGGCAGGTCGGCAATCGTCGCGGACGGACCGATCAGGCAGTCGCGGGGATCTTCGCGCGGCATGAAGGCGGCGAGCACAAGATGCTCGGCCAAGGTCACGGTCACGTCTTTCAGCGAATGGACCGCCACATCGATCTCGCCGAGCTCCTGCGCATGGTCGAGTTCCTTGGTGAACAGGCCCTTGCCGCCGGCATCCTGCAGCGGCTTGTCGAGGATCTTGTCGCCTGTGGTCGTGAACGTATGGATCGAGGTCGCAATGGCCCCACCGGCCGCCTCGGTGATCCGGGCAGCGAAATAATGGGCCTGCGCGAGGGCGAGGGGAGAGCCGCGCGTGCCGATCCGGACTGTTTTCGCTTCTGACATGCGTCTCTTTGCGTAACCTTGGTTCGCGGCGTACAAGCGCCGCCGCAATGATGCAAGGCACAGTCACCGTCCTGGGGATCGAGACTAGCTGCGATGAAACCGCGGCGGCGGTCGTGCGCCTGACCGATGGCAAGGCCGAAGTGCTGTCCGAGCAGGTCGCCAGCCAGGTCGAGGAACACGCGCTTTATGGCGGCGTGGTGCCCGAGATCGCCGCCCGGGCGCACGTCGAGCGGTTGGATTCGCTTGTAAAGATGGCCATGGACGAGGCTGGCGTGGGCTGGGAGGGGCTGTCGGGGATCGCCGCCACAGCAGGGCCGGGTCTGATCGGCGGGGTGATGACGGGCCTTTCGACGGCCAAGGCGATCGCGCTTGCCCGTGACCTGCCGCTGATCGCGGTGAACCACCTTGAAGGCCATGCCCTCAGTCCGCGCCTCGCGGACGATGTGCCATTCCCCTACCTGTTGCTTTTGGTCTCCGGCGGTCACTGTCAGTTCGTCTATGTCGAGGGGATCGGCAAATACCGCCGTCTTGGCTCGACCATCGACGACGCTGCCGGCGAGGCGTTCGACAAGACGGCCAAGCTTCTCGGCCTGTCAGGCGCTGGCGGGCCGGCTGTCGAGCGCGAAGCTCTGGCTGGTAATGCCTCAGCTGTCGATCTGCCGCGGCCGTTGCTCGATCGCCCGGGCCTCGACATGAGTTTCTCCGGCCTCAAGACGGCCGTCCGGCGTGCTGCCGAAGAAGAGCCGCTCACGCCGAAGCGCCGCGCCGATATCTGCGCCAGCTTCCAGGCCGCCGTCGCCGACATCCTGTCGAAGCGCTCGGCCCGCGCCATGGGCATGGTGGCTGAGTACACTGACCGCCGCACCTTCGTCGTCGCTGGCGGCGTGGCCGCGAACAAGACATTGCGTGCCCGCCTTGAGGCTGAATGTCATCGCGCCGGCTTCCACTTTTTTGCCCCGCCGCTGCGCTGGTGCACCGACAACGGCGCCATGATTGCGCTTGCAGGGGCGGAGCGTCTCGCCCGGGGTTACACCGATCCGCTCGATACAGCCGCCCGCGCCCGTTGGCCGCTGGATGAAGCTTCCGCCTCTGCCACGCCGATCTATGGCGCTGGCAAGAAGGGCGCGAAGGCTTAGTTTCCGCCGTGTCAGACGCGGTGGATGTTCTCATCATTGTCAGGGCGTCGAAGCAGCAGGGCGGGAGCTCGTAGCCCTTGGTCACGGCAGGGGTTGAGGCTCCACGGGCGTCACAGGCTGCACCAGCGGCGCATCACCCAGCTGGCGCTGGTCCGCGGGCAAGCGTGGCGGCAGAGCTTGCAGCGCATAGGCGGGCGGCGGCTGGCCATCGACCGACAGCACCTTGCGCACCGAATACGCCCCGCCGAGCTGTCCCTCCGAATACCCTAGCGCGTCGTCGAGCGGATATTCCTGCCCCAGCAACAACTTGATCCTCGGGCTCACCGCCTCGCCATGGCAGGTCATGCACGCATCGCCCATCACAGTCGGGCGCATCCAGCGGAAGACCTTCTCGTTCCCCTCCTGAACGATCTCGGCCACTTCGAAGGCTTCGGGGTCCTGTCCTCCATCGGCGAGCAGGTTGAACAGCTCCATCTGCCGTGTTTCCCAGGCGTCCGGCGCATTGGCCGGATTGCGCACGGTGATTGCCGTCCGGCTGAAGTCGATCTTGCCGGCGTTGCTGATCTCCAGTCCCCAGCCGGGCACGTTGTCGGCATAGGCAAGGTAGACTGCGACCGAGTCCTCGCCGCGCTCCAGCCTGTCGGTGATTTCGCGCTTCATGCGTATGTCGAACGACACCGCTGCTTTGCGGGCGGCCTGGATATCGGCTTCCGCAGGTTGCTCGGGGCGCGGCTGGCAAGCCGCCGCCGCGAGCGCGAACATGATCCAAACCAGCCGACTGTGGCGCCCCGACATCGGCCCTCCTGAAATCCGACTGAAAACTACGTCGAGATACCAACCAAAAGGAACCCCAACCCGCTCTCGCCGTTTGTGACGCGATTGAACCGGGATTGGAGCCCGTCGTGACACTCTCGAAGGCTCAAAAAGCATGGAGTGCTGTCATTGCAGCCGCCATCCTCGCGACCGGCGGCATGGCCACGGGCGGGCCGGATGGCCCGGTCCGCATGTCCGGCCTGAAAGTCTCGGACCTGTCTGGCTACGAAGTCATCGACATGACTGGCGCCCGGGTGGGCCACATCAGCCATGTCGAAACAGACGGTAATGGCAACACGCGCTGGCTGAATATCGGCCTGGATGCAGGGGGCGAGGCGCGCGTTGCCTCCTTCCGAGCCGATCTGGACGCTCGGCGGAAGCTGGTCAGCTTGCGCC
>Ga0209311_1001987_pt1 | contig 15502 bp, 12 predicted proteins | sample AD_UKC045_MetaG_FD_184417 | JGI IMG/M metagenome (GOLD analysis project Ga0209311, IMG submission 184417) | Active sludge microbial communities of municipal wastewater-treating anaerobic digesters from USA - AD_UKC045_MetaG (SPAdes) (version 2) | ecosystem: Engineered > Bioreactor > Anaerobic >... | reverse complement strand
CCCCCCTACACGGCGCATGTGGCTGGCGCTTGGATGGGAACACGCTCATAAAACCTGGTCCCATGGGGACTGTCGCAACGTAGGAACCGGTGGGTATCATTCTTGAAGTTGCCAAACCCCAGATGTTCGAGGTCTGAAAATGAATGGATATCGGGCAGATTCAATTCCGGCACGGTATTGCATCCGCCGTCGATTATGTCTTTGCCTTGGGCGAGTAGCCCTTCCACGTATTCCTTGTCCGTGGGCACCTGGGTTGGTTCTTCGCCTTCACCCAGGTCATACAACCAGTGGATAGCATCGTCCAGAGACCACATGGACCGGAAACCGCTCAACTCCACGTGCATCCCAGGACATTCGCGTGGCGTATTGTCCATCTTCTCGGCCACGGCAAGCGCCTCCTCCTTGGACATATTGCCGAAGTCCAGCTTTATGATGGGGCCGCAGTTCTTGCATTGGGTTCTAATAATCAAAGTTCACCCTCCTTTCTTTGGGGTAATTGTTTGGGGTACTTCTTTGGGGTAATTGTTGTGGGGTATTCCAGGGGGGAAAGGTAAAACCCAGACCAGGAACCCTTATTGGGATCCCTTGTGCAGATCATTCCCTAATATCTGCCGGATAGTTGAGGGGTGCCAATATCCCCCTTGTTTAGTGGGTATATTGCCTCCATTGGTTGTCCTCCTAAACGTTGAAGGGGTCAAACGAACATTTCAACATTTGACCCCTTCAAGGGTCATCATAATGGGAAACCGTGATCCGTGGGTTACACCCACGGCTATTCAAATGGCTCCCCTTCGGGGATCATTTATCCGCAAAAATCCGTGTAATCCGTGCCTGTCGGGCCGTAGCCCTTTTGGGCGAAGGCCGGTGTTCCGCGTTCCATTCTTTGGTTGCGGCTGTGCTGCGCTGGGCTGGGGTGTTGAATTCCTTCGGAATAGCTTTCATGATCAACATTCATGCGCAGGGGGGAATCCGAAAATGGAACGATGTTTTTCTTTTGGCCCTTCGGGACTGAGTATTCGGGGGATACGTATCCCCAGGGCATCGCTTCGCTTGCCCTGGGCCACATTCTTGCGCGCTTAAGGCGCTATGGGTTGTGTTTTGGATTTGCGAGTGTATTTTTGGAGGGCTCCGCATGGGGAATCCAGAGGAAAAATACAGTGGATCCTGGATTCCCGCTTTCCTCCTTCGTCACGCGCGGCGCGGGGCTTCCTCCTTCGTTAAAACTTCGGAGGACAAGGCGCGGGTATGACGGGATGGGCGGGAATGACGGGATGGGCGGATAATGCATGAGGCTTGAGTAAGAAGCAACGATTCAACGCATTATTGCATCAGGCAGATATAGGCCTTAAGAAACTGCACGGTTAGCAAGAGCGCTTCGATCACGCGTTCCGTGCGGTCCTGGCAGCCAAGCTGGCCGCGGATGGCCTCCATGTCCTTGAGGCAGGCGATCAGTTCGTTTTTGTATGCAAGCCGCCCTTCTTTGTTTAAAAACGGATCGAACAAATGCGCCGGGAACTCCGGTTCTTCTCCGAAAAGGCCCCAGCCCGCAAATTCGCCGGGCACATCGGCTTTGTGCTGCTCTTTGATGCCCTTGACGTCCCATCGTCCGAAAAAGCCTTCTTCCACGCGGCAGAAAACATCCGCCAGTGTCTTGCGCGCCTCGGGCGTACGCGGACGGTAGTAGAGTTCGATCACTTCCTCCAGTACGTCGCGCGGGTTGCGGCTTACATCGCACATCATCCGTCCCGCCACCGCCGTGTTGATCTCCACCGCCGGATTGATCATCGGCCCCTGGTAATGCAGGCATCCGCGCGCGCCTTTGTCGTAATCCCGTTTGAGGTATTGCCCGGCGCGCATCGGATAGGGCAGGAAATAACTCAGCCGATCCATCCGGACACAGTGATACACCCACAGCCCCCCGGATGTCCCATACGCGCATTTCAATTCCGGAATCCATTCCGCCGGCGTAAAATTCCCCCGGTGACCCTGATCCATGAATACGTCGATGTGCTTGCTCAATTCCACGACCTCATCAAACTCCGCCCGCGTGAATGTCTGCTGCACCCCCGCTTCGGTCAGCCGCAACGGGACCCAGTTGATGGGGATGGTATAGAGCAGAAGGTTCGGCCACTTGCTTCGGAAGTAGCCGGCGGCGCGGATGTTCAGCCGGCAGTTATAGCCCACGGTTCCGTATTTTCCCCCGCACTCCGGACACATGCACCAGCCCAGGTCCGCGGATTCCATGTGGACGCCCTTGAAATCGAACTGGCTCATGGCGGCGTCAATGAGCTTATAAATATAGGTCCAGGTTTTCTCCTGCGCTCCGCACATGGCGTGCGGATGCGGCTTTCCATCCTGATCCTTCCCCCGCACTGACGGATCTTCCTCGATAATGCGATCATAGCCCCATGTAAGCAGGCCCAACGGAAGGATCATTTTAATGCCGAGTTTATCCGCTGCCCGGAACAGCTTTGTCAGATAGTTGTGCCGTTCCTTATCCTGAAACGCGCTTACGATGTCCGGCGGATAATTGTTCGTGGCCCATAGCCCAAACGCGTCCAGATATTCATAGCCCGCATCCCGCATCACCTCCATGGCGCGCACCGCCCCTTCCAGGGTCGCGTCATCAAACTGCGGCGCGGGCCAGTTCTGCACCGGCAATGGTGTATTCCGCATGTCATTGATCCACGCCCCAAATCCGATCCGGTAGCGGTACGCGTTCGCCGGCGGAACCGTTGACTGCGCGTTGTTGTGTCTTGCCGCCGCGCAGGCCGTTATCTGACTCGTTGCAACGCCCATGCCGCCATACGCAATCGCTTTTACAAAATCCCGCCGATCCAGGTTCATGCCCATTTCCCTTTCGATAGTTCTCTTTATCCGATTATCTGCCTTCCGTGTCCGTGACTTTCACAATCCGGAATCCATAATCGCCAAAAACGCTCCCAGCGGCCATTACCCCCCGAAAGGCCGATCGGCACCCTTCTCCGTTGTAAAAACTGCCGCCCCGCACCATATGGTCATTACAATTCCCCGTTTCCCACGCGCTCCCCTCCGCGGGCGCGCCTGCATAGTTGTTATTACCACAATCCTGCACCCATTCCCATACATTCCCGCACATGTCATAAATCCCCCAGGCGTTGGGCAGTCTTCCGCCCACGTCATGCGTTTCATTCCCGCTGTTTTCCTCATACCACGCATACTGGCCCATATCACTGCGCGCCGGGTCCTCTCCCCAGTAAAACCGCGTGGTTGAACCCGCGCGGCATGCATATTCCCATTCCGCTTCCGAAGGCAACCGGTAATTCATGCCCGGACGCCGCGCGTTCAGCGCCTCCAAAAATGCCTGCGTGTCATTCCATGAAATATTCTCCACCGGGCGCCGATCTTTATTTTTACGCACCCCGGCCCGGAATTCAGACGGGTTATCCCCCATTACCGCTTTCCATTCCGCCTGCGTGATCTCATATTTGGATATCCAGAAGCCCTGATTGAACGTCACGGTATGCTGCGGATCTTCACTGCCCCGGCTGTCCGCCTCCCCGGCATTCCGGCCCATTAAAAAACTCCCCGCCGGACACCACACAAACTCAATCTCATCGATGATTTTATCCTTGTCCGGACACCCCCCCAGCATCAACAGGATTCCCAACGACATTACGGAAATGCTCAAAACCGATTTTCGGCGCATACATCCGGCCCTCCTTTGCTTAGCGTTGCCTTATACTCCCATCAACCATTCGTCATGATTGTAGCACACATGCGCAACGAGATCCCGCGTCAGGACAGGGTCCGCCGTATAAAGAATTTCAAGAATCAGGTGCGGAGAATGGCCGCGATGGCCGTGCACAACCGGTCCATGTTGTTTTCGGTCATGCCGGCGACGTTGATGCGCCCGGACGCCACCGCATAGATGCCGTATGTATCGCGCAGCGCCGCCACCTGCTCCTTCGTCAGCCCGGAAAAGGAGAACATGCCCTTCTGCCGCGTGATGAAGGAGAAATCACGCGCAACGCCCTTGTCCTTCAACGTATTCACGAACAGATGCCGCATGCCGTTGATGCGGTCGCGCATGGCCTTCAATTCCTTTTCCCACAGCGCGCGCAATTCGGGATCGGAGAGGATGGCCGTGATGATCGCGCCGCCGTGCGACGGCGGATTCGAGTAATTCTGACGGATGCACAGTTTCAACTGGCTGAAGGCCTTGTCCGTGCTCTCCGCGTCCGCGCCCACCAGTGTGATGGCGCCGCAGCGTTCGTTGTACAGCCCGAAATTTTTCGAGAACGAACTGCACACGATCAATTCACAGCCTGGGGCGCAGAACAGGCGTAGCCCGGCCGCGTCTTCTTCCAGGCCGTCGCCGAAGCCCTGATAGGCGAAGTCGATCACCGGCAGCGCCTTGCGCTCGCGCACGCACTGTGCAATCGCGGCCCATTGCGTGAGATCGGGGTCCATGCCGCTGGGGTTGTGACAGCACGCGTGAAGCAGCACCGCATCGCCTTCCGGGACCGTGCTCAGCGCCTTCATCATGCCGTCGAAATCCAGGCACTTGTTTTCCGCGTCATAATAGGGATACGTCTTGATTTCGAGGCCCGCCGCCGAAAACACGCCCTTGTGATTCTCCCACGTCGGATTGCTCACCCATATGGTGTTTCCGTTGAGCATGCGTTTGATGAAATCGCCCGCCACCCGCAGCGCACCCGTGCCGCCCGGCGTGTGCGCCGTAGCCCCGCGCTTGCTCTTGACGATCTCGTGATCCGCGCCGAATACCATCGCGCGAACCTGCGCCCCGTACTCCGGCGCGCCCGTGATCGGCAAATAACTCTTGCTCGATTCCTGTTTCAGCAGCCGCTCCTCCGCCTTCTTCACGCATTCCAGCACCGGCGTGCGGTCCTGCGCATCCTTGAACACGCCCACGCCGAGGTTGATTTTGTCCGCGCGCGGGTCTTTTTTGAATGCATCCGTCAAGCCCAGAATCGGGTCCGGGGGAGCCATTTCCAGCCGCTCAAACATGGTTGGGATTCCTTCTTGTTGGGGTTTTAAGGCATTCCATTTAAGATCGCCTGTATGCGCAGATCATACCCTAAGCCCTCCAACCAGGACAATGCGGCAATCTTGCCGGAACAACCGGGGGTAGAATATTGAAGATATACTGCAAATTGTTTTAGTCTTTTAACGCACACGGTTATCATTTGCCCGCTTTACAGCACGATACGGGGTTGAAGAGAATGCAACGTAGTCAATCTTTGGCACATAAAAAAATACTGCCATATTCTGATGACTTCCCAGAGGCGCTTCGCTCTTATTGTTCTCAAATGGAGGAAGCTATTCGTAGAAATAAACACCATGATCATCGTAGAAGCCTGCTTATCAATTTTCTTCGGCAAGGCATGGGCCTTGACCCCGTTGAATTTGAACTTGAAAAGAAAATACAGGCGTACAAGGTACGAGGCTTGATAGACGCCTTTTTTAAACAACTTATTATTGAGGTCAAGACGGACCTGGACAGGGAACGTGCAGACGCCGAAACTGAGTTGAAGAAATATTTCGAATCACAGGCACACCCGTTGGACTATTCTGGACTTGTAACCGATGGCTTAAGGTTTGAGGTGTATATCTACGAAAAACGGACTGTTCGGCAAATCCGTGTTTTTTCCCTTGATCCTGAAGCACCATTGGTTTCTTTTAGGCACTTGGATCAACTCTTTTTCACGGCTAAGCTATTGATTCCTTCCCCCGGCGATATTGTGGATCGTTTTGGCCTGCATAGTGGCGCCTACAATGCATTTCGCCGGTCCTTAGAAGAGGCGTACGATGGAGTACAAGAAGAAAGCGCGGTCAAGGTTAAGTTTAGGGAGTGGAATGCACTTTTATCAAAGGTGTATGGCAGTGAAATTGGCGACATAACCCTTTTTATAACACACACTTATCTTGCTATGCTCTCAAGGGCCATTGTGGCTATGGCATTGTTTCCAACGGTCAGGCGCAATTTGAAAATGTATCGCGGCATTGTGGACGGAGTGTTTTTTCGTCAAAAAAAACTGGTTAATCTTGCAGAACCAGATTTTTTCTCATGGGCTCTCGGCACAAAAGCCGAGCAAACACTGCTAGAGAACATTGAACATCTTTTTTCTTGCTTGGATATTTACAATTTCGACAAATTAGACGGGGATATTCTCAAAGAGCTATATCAAGGTTTGGTAGATCCACAATCCCGGCACGATCTTGGCGAGTATTATACACCCGATTGGCTTGCAGAATTGGTCATAAAGGAGATTGGGTATAAGGGAGGCAGGCTACTTGATCCATCCTGTGGTTCCGGAAGTTTCCTGTATGCGGCGGCGCGTCAGCTTCGTAAAACGGCTAAAATGACAAAAACAAAATTGGTTGAAGCATTGACCCAGGATATTGTGGGGATAGATGTACATCCTGTGGCCGTTCTCATGGCAAAAGCTAATCTTCTTTTAAGCCTTAAAGAAGAAATATCGGGATATCCTGGCGAGATCAATCTCCAAGTATACATGGCCGATACCCTCATGACGGGAGAGGACAAAGAGCAAAATAACTTAGTAATTCCTGTTTCGGATAATCATGAAACATTTCATATTCCCTTTGAGACTATTGATAGAGGAGCTGGCGCTCTTGATGAATTAATTGATACTCTCTGTGAATTTTCCATACGTGGCTCCGAATCAGTACAAAAAGAGAAATTGGCCTTCGATGGCCTTCGTGGCAAACTTCAAAAAGGGAGGTTTTCGCCGAATGAAATCTTCTACTGGCAGCAAAATTTCCGTTTGCTGCTAAAGCTTGAACGTGAAAAACGCAATACGGTTTGGGCATACATTTTAAAGAACTCGTATAGGCCTTCTTATTTGCGCCGCGATAAAGTAGATTATGTTGTTGGCAATCCCCCATGGCTTTCTTATCGTTACATTAGTAACCCAACATACAAAGTCCGTGTTAAAAATCTCACTTTCGAACATAATTTGTTAGAAAAGACAGCGAGAAATCTGTTTACTCAAATGGATACATCGACCGTCTTCTTTGCACATTGCCAAAGGGATTTTCTCAAACCTAAAGGCATTATGGCGTTTGTTATGCCAAAGACGGCAATGCTGCCAGCAAAACAACATTTGCGTTTTCAAAGAATGGGTTTTTCCTGTATATTGGATTTTAGCGATGTTAAGCCTCTTTTCAATGTCCGCAGTTGTGTTTTGATACGCGGAAAAACACCCAAAATAGTGGCGATACCCTGTAAAATCTACCATGCGGATTTTAAGGGAGAACGAAATCTGACGCTTTCTGCAGCTTCTATGATGCTTTCGCATACAAAGAACAAGCATGATTTCTTAACATCAGATATCCAATACTCTCCCTATCATGCCCGCTTTTTACAGGGTGCAACGCTTGTTCCGCGTTGCTTTTGGTTTGTTGAGCATGAGGATATTTTAGGTGCAAATATTCAAACACCCTTCTTGCGTACGTCAAGGGAAGCCTATGAAAATGCAAAATCACCTTGGACCATTCAAATAGAAGGTCAAATAGAAAAAGAATTTCTTTTTGGTACGGTATTGGCAAAAGATCTTTTACCTTTTGTCGTCCATCATTTGAGCCTTGTCATTCTTCCTTTGTCCGTTGCATCAGGCAAATCATTACATATCATTAATTCTGAACAGGCCTTGGCAGATGGTTATGTGCATGCATATGATTGGTTCCAAAATGTACAAAATATCTGGTTGTCGAAGCGAAAGGATAAATCGTACACAGTCTTTCAGTGGCTCAATTATGATAATAAACTTACACAACAGTCTCTGAAGAGCAACTTCACAATTTTATACAACAAGTCAGGAACCAATATTTCTGCATCTCTTGTTTCCAAGAAAGAAGCCGAAAATATTGGGCCTTTCAAGATTCGAGGGTTTGTTGCTGACATGGTGACATATTGGTTCAAAACTGATTCAGAAGAAGAAGCGCATTATCTTGTTGGAATACTCAACTCTGAGATTGTTAATGATGTTATTAAACCATTCCAAACTCAAGGTTTACAGGGAGAGCGGGATATTCATCGCAGGCCTTTTGAAGCATGTAATATCCCGCTTTTTGATCAGAATAACAAAAAACATTTGCGCATAGCGGAATTATCCAGAGATTGTAGAAAAAGACTCCTCCCAATTGTTTCGAGAATGAAAGCGCCAGTGGCAAAAATGCGTAGTGAGGCACGTAATCATGTTTCCGGTATTTTGAAGAAAATAGATGAAGAAGTTATATCGCTTCTTGCTGGAAGTCATTATCAAATAAACTCCGATGCACGATCAGTCGAGGAACAGAGAGCATTGTTTTAATAATGGAAGAAGGAATATTCGTTTATATCATTAATAAACGATTACTCAATGGGATTAACCGGGCACAAGGTTACCGTGAAATTGCCATACATACGCCCCAAGAGGTAATAGAGTATGAGGAAAAAGAGTTTTGATTGCGTTGAAATGAAACGTAAGGGGGCGCGTAAAGTATATGAAGCCACTAAGGACATGACGGTGAAAGAGGAAGTTGCCTATTGGCGGCATCGGACGGCTGAAATCCGTAAGCGGTTGGAAAGCCTTCAAAACGGCACCCGAGCCAAAAAATCTGCTGCGCGTTAATCTTCCCTGAAGTATCAATCGCATATGAAATCAATAAACTCCAAGGAAAACTCGACCACATCCTACAGCAACGCCTTGTTTGTGGACTTTGTGACGCTGCTGCGGGAGTATGGCGTGCCGGCCGGGCCGAAGGATCTGCTGGAACTGAATAAGGGCTTTGAGAAGGGGGTCGTGAAGAGTCTCGACGACCTGTTCGTGTTCATGCGGCTGGTGTTCGTGCGGCGCGTGGAGCATATGGACGCCTTCGAGCGGGCCTTCGCCTTTTATTTCTACGACCTGGACATCCCGGCGGTAAAAGAGGGCGATTACGCGCTGTTTAACACGGAACAGTTCAAGCGTTGGCTCGAAAAACAACTCGCCGAGGGGAAACTGCCCAAGCGTGCGTATTGGGAATACGATGCGGATGAGTTGATGAAGCGCTTTTGGGATACGCTACGCAAGCAGATGGAAGAGCATCATGGCGGCAGCAAGTGGGTGGGCACGGGCGGCAATTCGCCGTTCGGTCATTCCGGCAACGCCGAGCGCGGCATCCGCGTGTTCGGCGAATCACGGAACCGGTCCGCACTGAAGGTGATTGGCGAGCGCCGCTACATCGAATATTCCGAGAGCAATCAGTTGCGCGAGGAAAACCTCCGGCAGGCCCTGGAAACCATGAAGCACATGAAGAACGAAGGCCCGCGCGACCGCCTTAACCTCGACGACACCATCCGGCGCACCGCGAAAAACGGCGGCGAGATCGACCTCGTCTTCGAGCGCGACCTCCGCGACAAGATCAGCGTCATGCTCTTCATCGACAACGGCGGCTACTCCATGCGGCCCTTCGTCGAGGTTACGCGCCTGCTGTTCACCAAACTCCACGAGCGATTTGAAGACCTCACCACCTATTTCTTCCATAATACACTGTACGAACGGGTTTGGACCGATGCGCGCCGCTCGAAACCCGCGCCGCTTGAACAGATCCTCCAGCGCCGCAACGATACCCGCCTCGTCTTCATGGGCGACGGCACCATGGCCCCGGAAGAACTGGAATATCAGGGCGGCGAGATCTATCAGTACGGAATCTCCAATGCGCCCCCCAGCACCTACTGGCTCAAACGCCTTTCCGATCGATTCCCTCACAGCGTCTGGTTGAATCCCATCCCACGCGACCAGTGGGCCACCACCTACGGCCACTACACCCTCAACCGCCTGAGGGAATTCTTCCACATGGAAGACATGACCCTCGGCGGCATCAAAGGCATGGTCGAATTCTTGAGTGAAAAGTAAGCTGCCCTCAGTTATTGTGTTGGGAGGGCGATGCTTCCGCCGAGCCGTAGAACAAAATCTACTTTATATCATTTGTGAGTTCACGACTTTCCCGATCTTATTTTCACGGCTCGGCAGGAGAGGCTGTCTGAAAATTCTCTTTGAACATTGCTTGATACGGCTTAGAAGAGTAAAGCTATCCCGAAGGGATTCGATAATTTCAGCCCAGGGTTGCGCTTCGCTACCCTGGGTCAAGATCCCCTAATGAACCTACCCTGAAAGGGTTGGTGCATTTGCGGCAAGGGAACGGATTTGCGGGAGCGGTATAAAACCCTTTCAGGGTAGATTCGTGGGTGGCCCTTAACCCAGGGTAGCGAAGCGCAACCCTGGGCTGAAATTATGAAATCCCCGTTGGGGATTTGTTGAGTATCAAATGGGTGTTGCTATGCGAAATGGCTTGTACAACCCTGAAAATATGAAATCTTCTTCGGGGATAATCGATCGTTTTTTGCTTTCAACCTGTGCTGCGCCATTCCCCGAGCGTATTTCCGAGGTTCTTATGAATTCTCAAACAATCTCGGGATCCCTCCTGCAGCGGATAAACCTCGCCCTCACAATGGCGCTCCATGGAATGCCAGGCATGCGTGTTGAACCCCGCCTTTAACCGTTGTAGTATAGTCTCAGCAATAAAGTACTCCGGTGAAGGTGAAAATGGTGAGGGAAAGTAGAAAGGTGTGGTGCGCTCAGGTCTGGTGTGGTTGCTTGATGAGGCGCCAGTAGGCCACAGCGCGCATACAAGGGAGAATACGATGTTAACGGCGGTTGCGGTAATAGCAGGCGTTTTACTAAGCGCGGGGACGCTTTTTCTTCTGTACTGGTTCCGATTCAAATGGAAACGATCCTGGCACGAAACCTCCGTGTTGTTTTTAGCAATATATATCCTTGTTGATCTCGTTTTTCGCCATTATCCAATACATTGGGCCTATAACCATAATCTCCTTCCGATAGTTTCTCTGCTATACACCGGAATATATTTATTCACATTCTGCTCTATGCTAGTTTTTTTTGTCCGTTATCTCCTGCATTCCCCTATAAAAACCCTTCTGTTTTATGGCCTGATGATTGGCATTGTTTTTCTCATCGTTAAAACACGCCCGTTAGAATATGCCGAAAAGATGCTGTATACGCCCAAACCGCTTACCTTTGAAGGCAGTTCTGAAAATCTTTCCAGAACGCAGATCGTTCCTTCGCTGGATACGCCGATAGCATCGGGAAAAAATGTGATCTGGTGTGCCTCGTGGACAATGATGTGGAAGGAAATACAAAACACCTTGGCAAAAGAACCGGTGATCGTTTAGGTGGCCGAAGAATTCTCCCAGCGGATGAATCTTGCCCCGGATTATTCCCCGGATCTGCCGCAGGGCGATTGGTATGCCAAAGGCGGCTGGGTGGATCAGGGTGTGATCCAGGATATTCACAAGGACATGGCCGAACATTTTCCCCGGGCGCCGAGGCCAGAATTTCCAGGGATTGAACAGAGATCATTTCTGGGATATGCCTTCTTAACCTCAAAGATAAAATTCAGTATTCCTTATGATGAATGTGAACGCCCTGCTGTTTTTACGGATAATCAAGGGAAAACCACCCAGATCCCGGCCTTTGGTTTTAATGGGACAGCCCGAAGGTATAGCAAGCAGATAAAACGGCTTTATTGTGAGAACATGGCTCAGAATAAGGCAATGTGGGGATTTTTTCATTATGCCCTTGATTTGTGCGCCGACGATCCGGTGTATCAAGTCGTGGTAGCGGTTATTCCGGCAAAAGCCACTCTGGAAGAAACCTTGAAATATCTTGAAGAAAAGATAAGCATTCCTTCAGAGTTTGAAAGCAAAATAGATGGCAATGATACGCTTCAAGCCCCCGAATTGGCCTTTCATATTACCCATAACTTCACAGAAATAACCGGTCATTCATTTGAAAATGAATCCATGCGGAAAAGTCCTATTGATGACGCTTGTCTGGATATCCTGTTTCGTCTGGATCGAAGTGGTGTTGAATTAATTGCACAGGCAAAGAGTTATTATCGTTGTATGCCGGTAGATTACAAATTTCTTCAGCCATTTCTTGTTTATTTGAAAAAACGCGGCGCTACGCGGCCCTATTTTGTCATGTGGGTGGATAACGACGAATTACTGAGAAAATAAATTCCCCCGACATGACTGGATTCCCGCCTGCGCGGGCTTCCAAACAGATCCGGTTACATTTGTTCCGCCCTTTCAGGGCTTTTGATAACGGGATGCATTTACCCAGGGCGGCGCTTTGCTTGCCCTGGAATACTAATTCCAAACATCGCAAAAATATTTTGCATTTTTGAATTGTTTATCCCCTACAGGGAAAAACATGTGGGGGAATTGCGGACCCAGGGTAGCGCTTCGCGCAACCCTGGGTCCCTAATTCTCCAACTGATTGAAAAAGTTTCGCACTTTATCGCTAACTTGTTGGTTTGGTTGCGGCTACGCTGCGATAGGCTGGAATTATGTATCCCCGTTGGGGAATTTGGTTGCGGCTAGGCTGCACTGGGTTCAGAAATCCCTATCCTGCGAAGCCCTGAAAGGGCGGAACACTTTTTGGAGGGCTCCCTGCGCGGGAATGACGGTAAAGGAAGAATTTACCGCTCGTTCCCACTTGTATTCAAAGCGGTGCGTTGAAAAATCGACAGCGCATCTGACTGTCCGTACAATAGCATTGGAAAATCAAAACCAATGAACACAGCAACCTCTGACATAGAAACGCTTTCCTGGCGCGGCGAGTCCATTTCGCGCCTTATCCTCGGCACGGTGCAACTGGGCATGCCCTACGGCATTGCGAATACGCAGGGGCAGCCTGACCTCCGGGTAGCTACGGAGATCGTGGAAACGGCGTTGGCGGGCGGGGTCCGTTATTTCGATACGGCACAATCCTACGGCGAGAGCGAAAAAGTGCTCGGTGCGGTCTTTCGGGAACTCGGCGTGCTGGATCAGGTGTGCATCGCATCGAAACTCAACGTGCAACTAGACCCCACGGATATCCCGCAACTCGATACCGCCATTTCCCAAAGCTTTAATCGGCTGGGCGTAGAGCGTTTATGGTGCATGATGCTCCACCGCGCGTCTTGGCTCGACTATTGGGATCACGGTCTGGGCGAGACACTTTTGCACTGGTGCGACAGCGGCCGTATCCAGCATCTGGGCGTGTCGATAGCGGGGCCGGCGGAAGCTGTACGTTGTCTCGAACATCCGGATATGGAAATCCTCCAGGTCCCCTGCAATGCATGGGATCGCCGATTGATCCAGCAGCGGGTATTCGACACCGCCCGCGAGCGCGGCAAATTGTGCTGCGTGCGGAGCATTTATCTTCAGGGCTTGCTTACCATGTCTCCCGAAGCGGTAGCACAGCGTTTGCCGGCCGCCCGTGACGCCGCGGAACGCTGGCACGCGTTTTGTCAGCGGCATGCTCTTCGCCCACAGGAAGCCGCGATGCGTTTCGCCCTCAGAGTACAGACCCCGCTCGTCGTGGGCGCCGAATCCCCTGATCAACTTCGTGATACGTTAGATCTAATGGGAAAAGATCCTTTTTCACCGGAACTGCTCGATGAATTGAGTCAGACACTCGACCCGGTGTTAACCGAAGAAATACTCGAACCCTGGCACTGGCCAAATAAATAGAGACAATTTATTCAAGTGGAATGTATAAGCATGAGAAAAGAAATCGCATCCAGAATGACTGACTACTCAAAAGCTGACGAAACTGCATACTTTTATCATGATGTTGGTGCTTTTGAGGAATCAGTCATTCTGGATGCTAATACTCGCTTTTCTTTGCTTCTTTCTTTTCTCGCGAAAAGAAAGAAGGTCTTTTCCCTTTTTATTTTTTTCTTCATGGTTTCTTTTCCCTTTTTAATGTGCGCTCAAGACAATCCTCCGGTGTATTCATGGGCACAATTGCTTGATCAAGGAAGAAATGATCCCGCGAAAGATACAGATCGCTCTGCGCTGATTGATAAGGCGCGGGAACTGGCGAAGGAGCCGATTATCCGCCGCGCGAAGACCCTCGCGGACGTCGGTCAGAACCGCACGTGGCTCGATGGCCGCGCCAACGCCCTTGAAGACGAAATCCGCGAGTTGTTTGCCCTTGCCATGTCGGACTTCGGCGCGTGCAGTACGCTTATGAACGAATTGCCCTTACTGGCCGCGGCCTACCGCCTTACCGGCGACGCCTCCTTTCTGAATCGCACCGTGGTGCAACTGGAGGAAATGACATCGTGGTCGCCGCTGCAGCGTCCCGGCTGGACCTTGTATGCGCCGGGACACCGCCTTCCCGCGGACGGTAAAGACGGCAACTGGCTCGCGACCGGATGCGGGGTGCGGTGCATCGCGGACACGTTGGAAACTCTTCCCGAGGGTGCGTTGAACGCAGATCTAAAGGAAAGACTGTTTGCCTTGCTCGAAAAAGAGATTGCGGGCGTGGTGGACGACTGGCAAACCAAACGACCGTGGTTTGTCCGGAGTAACGATCCGATCACCAATCAATGGGTGCTGCCCACGGAAGGATTGGTTCGCGCTTGTCTTGTGTTGGGCGTGGAAAAGCACCGCGATGCCTATGAACTCGGCGTGAAGAACCTGTTGGCCGCGCTCGATGCCCACGGACCCAAAGGCGAATTTGAAGAAGGATTCGGCTATGCCTCTTTTACCGTGACCAGCCTTCTGAACGTGGCCCATGCCATGGCCGTTGCCGGAGACCGGCGCGCCATTGACCATCCCTTCCTTAAAAATTTCTCCATGTGGCTTGTCCATCATTTCCAGCCCGGCAAAATGGTGATCAACTGCTTCGATGCGGGGGGCGCCTATGACGCCGCCGAACGCACCCGCCCGCTCTTGTCCCTGCTCGCAGTGTGCACCGGCAGCCCCGCCGCGCGCTGGGCGCTCGCAAACCAAGTCGGCGGCCCTTCCGACGACCTGCCCGGACTCGCCGCGAAAGCCCTGCCGCCTGTGGGCCCGGACGCCGCGCCGCCCCTCTTCGCCTATTACGACCGTGCCACCCGCGTGAACTGGCGCAGCAGTTGGGATCCCGATGCCAGCGGCGTATGGGTGCGCGGCGGACACACGCTCGATCAGCATGATCATCAAGATCGCGGCCACGTCAATTTTATCGCCCACGGCCGCCCCATCCTCATCGAAGCGGGCACTCCCGCCTACCACCATCCCCGCATGATGACTGAATACACCCCCGGCGTCGGCCACAACGTTTTGCAGCTTGGCACAGCCACGGCGGAAGGCAGTGCAAAGGCCGGCGAACTCATCCAGCCCCCCGGCTGGCAAAAAGCCCATGGCATCGCCCCTATCCGCGTGGACAAATTGGACGAAACCGGCGGCACGGTGATGGTCGATGGCACCGCCTGTTATGACAACCTCACCCACTGGCTGCGCACCGTCCAATGGGACGCCGCCTCCATGAAAATCACCGACGAAGCCGTACTCGACGAAAAGAACCCTGACATTGTCCTCTTCCGCTGGCACCTCGGTATTGAAGATCCCGTCACCATTTCAGGAGAGGGAAAGACATTTACCGTGGTGCCAGCG
>Ga0209311_1001983_pt1 | contig 15543 bp, 12 predicted proteins | sample AD_UKC045_MetaG_FD_184417 | JGI IMG/M metagenome (GOLD analysis project Ga0209311, IMG submission 184417) | Active sludge microbial communities of municipal wastewater-treating anaerobic digesters from USA - AD_UKC045_MetaG (SPAdes) (version 2) | ecosystem: Engineered > Bioreactor > Anaerobic >... | reverse complement strand
ATTGTTGTACCACTTCAAAATGCCTGAACCAATACTTCCAACAGTGTTATCAGATGAATTGTCAATTAACCAATAATTGTCATTATCTATTTTCAAACCGTCAAAAATTTTGTCGCTAAGATTAAATGTATTGTCGCCTATAACAACATTTGTTAGGTTAGAAGTTATAGCGTTTCCAAGAACAGCTTTTCCTGCGTATATTTTTCCTTTCAAATACTAATTATCAGAAAAGAAACCATATCCAGATAAACTTCCAAAGTTCTAATCAGATACACCAGAAAGATTACCTAAACGTGTTTTTGTTTTATAAAGATTCTAGATGTTTGTTGGAGATGTTTGTTTTTCTAAAACATCAATATACTACTAATTTGAATCAGAATTGTTCTAGTTAATGAAAATAGAGTTCTGCACAACCAAACAAACAGTATCTTTTTTAAACTATTGCTATGTTGTTCCTAACTGCTACCTTTGTACTGTATAATTTCCAGCAGAATACTATGTAACTTTCATTATTTCTTCTTTAAGTGTGGTATCGTAAGTTTTAAATCTTATATAATAAGGAAATCCGTTTTGAGGTAAACTGTTGTCTACAACCTATATGGTTGTTTGAGATGTGGTTATATCGGAGAGCAATTGCTAATTTTGCTATAAAAATATGGAACCAGAAACAGTAGAAATACTGTCTTTTTTAAATACCTAAGCTTGAAGCTACTCTCTTATTCGTATATTTTGAAATTCCTAATCTCCATTTGAATTAATTTTCCATCCAATGCCGTTTATACCTGAAATATAATTCTATGACCCTATTCTTTCTTTAGATATAAGTAATGTTTTTTCGGCAGCCATGTTCTTTCACGCAGGCTTTTGAAGCCTTTTCTCCTTTTTGAAATTATATCCATATTTCAATTTCGGAACCGTTGTATACCATATAAGCTTCTGATCCTAAGTTTATTCTTTGAGAAGAAACTGTTTGTGCAGAAATTTCTGATGTTTGCAATTTTGAACCGTCAAAAGTTAAATTCTAATTTTGTATAAAATTACCATACAATATTTGATTATTGTTAAAAGAACTTTTGCCAGTTCCACCATTTGATATTGGAATTGTAGCTATATCTGTCGGAACACCAGACTAATCGGTGCCAATTATCTTTGACTACCCTCTTTTTGATAATTTTTCCCATGCAATCGTATAACTGTCAATTTCAGAGTTTGTTATTTTTCCCCACTATGGTGTTGTTCCTGATTTTAATACATTTCCAGACTATGTTATCTATAATTTTGATAAAACATTTGTCGCTGAAGCATATAACAAATCTCCAACAGCAAAAGAAGTTAAACCAGTTCCACCATAACCAGTCTGAATAGTTTTTCCAAGCCAAGACTAATTCTTTATCTGAACATCAGACTATGTGTTAGATATAATCTATGTTATACCTATAATTAACTTATCTTCCTACTCATTGGACAATGATATCTTTTTGAGGGAAATTTCTTTTTTCACATTTAATTTAGAGTTGGATGTTACTTCGATATTTTCTTCAATAGGTATATCTGTTGCTTCTAAAACATTCCACTATGGCTATTGCTACTAAGTGCCTGTTCCTGTTTGCGTCAAGAATTTTTTGGTTGTTGTTGTATTTGCTGACAGTTTCTATAAAGTTGTCTATGACTACTAGTATATAATTTCTCCCAAACCATAACTGTTAAAACCAGTTCCACCTTTATTTGCTGGAACAGTTTGATTGTAAGTAGTTGAAAGAGTTATTGAACCATTTGAATCAAAATTTGTCTTCTAAACAGATACTGCACCAGATAGCGTTATGTTTAAATCAGTTAAGTTTTTCTAGTTCTAGCTTAAAAGGTAAGGTCCTCCTATTTCAATGGAATTTAAGTGTGTATGGTTTCCCTACTATGCATCAGACTAATCAGAACCTATTTTAATTATTCCGTATGTAGTTGTTGTCTATGTTGGTAGCTAAGACCAAGATACTGTTCCCTAAGTACTTCCCTACATTAAGAATTTATATGCATTTGTAGTTCCGTTCTATGGTATATGTAGATTTCCATCCCCTGTAGGATGTACATAAGGATTATGTGTACTTATTGTTCCTGTTTCATCAACAGAAATATTTGCTCCTATTTTGACTGTTCCTAAAATTGTTGTTGACTAAATAGGTAAAGAAGCCCAAGACATTGCACCGGCTATATTTCCCTACATCAAAAACTTTCCTATGTTTGTTGTTCCTGTCTAAGGAACATGTAGATTTCCATCTCCAACAGGATGAGAATACTATGGCTACCATTTTGGCAGTACACCATCAGATGTTAAAACATATGTATTGTTACCAACGCTCAGTTCATCTAAAACGTTGTTTGCAGACTAGTATAAAATTGCTCCTTTTGATATTGTTGTTCTTCCTGTGCCGCCTTTATTAACAGGAACAGTATTAAGAACTAATGTTCCGGTTACATTTTGCGACCCATCAAATTCAACAGACTAAACACCATCACCGGATAACTAAATTGTCCTTACATTCTATAGACATGTCTATTTGCCGTGGTATACGCCATCTTTATCTATAAAACTTTTTATAAGATCGTTTGTTTTAAATTCAGCAATATTACCTGTTCCTGTTGTTTTTATTATCTACTATTCAACGTTTGTAATTGTGCTATCTGTGTTTTGATTGTGTATCTTGTTGCTGTATGTAGTCCAGTCGCTCAAATCATTTGTTGATAATGTTTTCCAGTAATTGTTTGTTCCGTCAAATGCAACAAATTGACCAGATAACTAACCGGCCGGAATATGTTTAAATCCGTCTTCTGTTTTGTGTGAAAAAACTATTTTGTTGTTTGCTTTATCGTATTCTATTTCTATACCTTGCGTGTTTTCTATATTGATAAGTCCGTTTTTAAATATAACAAAATCTGTATCGTTTTTTTTGAACTTTATTCCAGACTAAAAGGTAAATTTTATTCCATTTGTTTTGTCTATAGACAGAGATAACAAATTGTCTGTAGACTAATTGTCTATGAGCCCTATAAGCTCTTTTACTCTTGATTCTGTGAAGAATAAGTTCGTTGTCCCTTCTTGTATTATGTCTGTTGTCTAATTTTTGGATAAATATAAGTTGTTTAAATCTAAAAACTGGTTATCTTTTTTTATAAAAATGTTTTCTGTTGCATAAAAGTTTTTCCCATAAACAGAATCAAATGGATATGTTTCAGAACCAAGGTTACAGGCATATGTAGATGTTTTGTCTGCCTCTTTGTAAGAACGCAATCCAAGTTTTGGTGTAGAGATTAGTCCATCCTAATTGTTTGGATTATCCTATAACTATTTGGCTGTACTTCCTGCTATTGGCTATAGATACTATATATTCTCAGGAATCATTGTTGTTCCGCCAGGTTGTGTTTGCAATCCTTTAGCAAATACAGTACCATCTCTTTTTACACCAAATATTGTATTTTCTCCTGTCTAATCATTAATGCTAAACAAGTAAGTTCCTTGCGTAATATCTGGATAAGAATTTATTATAAATGGTTCTGTCTAATCCGTACCTTTATAATCAACTTTATATATTATTATTTCAGAATCATTGAACGATATATCTTTTGATAACCACAAAAAGTTTTCATTATATATTATTTGATTGCTTGTCTGTTCTACTATTTTGTATCCATATTTTATAAATTTTTCTTTTCCGTCAGGATCTTCATATCTTTTTACTATAAACTTATAATTATCACCATGATATGCAGCTGCTAAAGAAGAAGTTAATCCGTTTGAAGGAAATATTATTTTTTGATAAATAACTTCTTTTTCGCTTTCGTTTATAGCAGCTTGACCTTCTCCTGTATATACCGAAATTGGTTTTAATTTATCTGACGATTTCTAATATAAAGTCATTTGCAACTATAATTGCTGATTTGCAGATTCTGGGTGTGGATTAATAACTGTTGTTGATTCGTTATATTGATCAGGAACGGATAGATTATATTTTTTAATTTCTCCGTTAACAGAATAAATATCTCCTATCTAAATATAATAACTATCGTTTTTAGTACACGCAGAGATTCCACCATGCAATAAAGCAAAGGAGCCATTTTCATTTATTCTGAATCTTGACAGTTTATTATAAGTTCCGGAAGTTTTAGAATTAAAACGTATTTCTGACTAGTACCTGTCTAATCCCGATCCAGGATTATTAAAATATAATAGTCCATCCAGCATTGTTGTTGTGTTCATGAACTAATTTGATATGCTCGAGCTTTTTGTGTCTATATTTATACTGTTTCCGTCAAAAAGTATCTTGTTTATAGCGTTTCCAAACTTAAACGTTCCATCATTCAGATTGATTGAATTAAATTGTTGCTATGTTGTATTTGTTGGTTTTAAAACGCCTCCAAACACCTAGTCTCCAGAAATGATTGTATTTTCCTAATCAAGGATAATTTTTCCGGTTTGACCGTCAATAATCATTTTTGCATAGTTTACTTTTGAGGGATTCTATGGATTTATAGCAACAGTTATAAGTTGTATATTCCCATTGTCCAGTAGTATTTGAGCTGTATTAGCGTATGGATTTAAAGTATATATTTCTCCAAAAAAATTAGTAATACTAAAAATATTATTTTGTACATTTGCTTCACAGAAAAAGATGAGTCTTTGATCAACTGTATTGTTTTGTATTTCTATAAAAGTTATACCGTTCCAATAACAAAATTTATTATTTATTTTAGAAATAAGATATACAAACTATTCTGAAACTTGATTATCCTAATTTTTTCCAAAATCAACATAAGTTGGTTCAATTGCATACTCTGTTATTCTAGAAAAACTTATCTATATATAAAAAGACTAAATGTCTATAGACATATTGTCTATAGACACATTAAAATTATATATATTCTAGACAGAGTTATCTTTTTTAGCAACAACAGCAGGTTTATCTGTATTTGGAGTCTATGTTCCGTTCTAAACATCGTTTCCACACATATATATTCTTTTGGTAGACGAATTATAATTTATACCGCCAATAAGCTATAAATCTTTAGATGTTTTGAAATCCGTATATTCTTTTGTTGCTATGTTTATTTCGTTTGTTTTTACAGTTATTTCCTAGAGCTATTCATTATACTTTTGAGTTATTTTTGAATAAATATTTTTTAAGTTTTGCTGTAAGTATATTACTGTATTTTCGTCAATAATTCCGTTTGTGATTTCAAATTCTATCAAAGATATAAAATTGTTTTTAAATACATTCTACAGATTTGATATTGACCATCCTGTCTAAAAAGACATATATGCTGGCAATAACTCAAAATCTTTTGTTCCGAAGTTATATATGTAATATTTATCACTCTAATAATCTTCATGTATAAACTAAAACTCGTTTTGAATAAATGTTTTTCCGGTCTGCTATAAAGAGTCTTTAAATTGCTGATTAATTATATAGCACAACGTTGTTTTTTTGATTGTTCCTGAATAATCTAATTTTATTGAAGTGTTTGCAGGAAGTTGTATGCTAGCTGTTTTTGAATATATTATTCCTTCTGAATTGATATCAGGAGAGTATTCCTAATCGTATCCCCATAAAACAACATTACCGTTATTTTGTGTTTCTTCAATTGTTGAAACATTTTTTGTAAAGCTTTTATTTACCTTCTATTCAAACAAAACTGAATACGAACCAGAAAACTATATACTTGCAGCGGTTTGTGTAGTGCCACCGCTGCCATACTATATTTTAACCCACATTCCAGAGATATCTTTGTAGTATATGCCTTGCTAATTTGTCTCTAATACAATAGCATAATATCCATTTAACTAGTATGATTTTGTCCGCATATCTTCATATGTATTAAAAACTCCAGCAAAGTTATTGATATCTTTTACTATTTTCTAAAACTCATTGTAGTTGTATCTTATAATGTCATTAAAAGTCTGTTTTAAATCCATAAAAATCAGAACCTTTCGTTGATATAATACATATAGTCATTTGATGTTGGATATGTTGCTTTTACTGTATATATGTTATCTGTTTCTAGAGCTGTTAGACTTAATTGTTTGTTTATATAGAATGTTTCTGAATATGGTTCTTGACTTGGAATTATTATTTGTCCATTTTGATTTGTGAGCTAATGATAAACATTTGTATCTGTATCATAAAACTGATTGTCATACTGTGTTTCTATTGTTTTATAGCTAGGAGACTCATGTATAACTTCGACTTTGTTTGCTGTTTCACTTACACATGACGTTTCAAACTTATATAAAACATCAGCGCTCAAAAGATCGAATGTTTTTTTGTAAATCTATAGTATTTCTTGTTGTTGCAAAGCACGGTTAAATAACTAAAAATTTCTTATGTTTCCTGTAAATCCATTGTTACCATACTAATCTGGAATAAGATGTTCGTTTAAAATAATATTTTGATTTTTTCTCGGAAGCTTATTCTATTCCATAGAAAATATTTTCTATCCATTTAAATATATTTTTATAAAATGACCATCATTAGTTATATAAAATGAATACCATTTATGCGTTTTGAGTTTAAAAAGTTTTATAAGAGGAAGCCTATTCAAAACATCTTCGGTATTATCGTTGTATGCATATAAATAATTATTATCTATTTTTATAACTTCGCCTGTTGTCAAATCATTAGAATGTTTAATAAATATACATTTATTTGATTCGGAAGAAGTAATAAAATCAAATCCGTAACTGTAATTCTAATTGTTTACTATATTCCAATTTGAAGTGTCAAGTGTATAAGCACCATCAATAGGTTTCTATATATTTATTTCAACCTTTTTTTGTCCAGCTATTTCGAGCGATGGATAAGCGCAAAACTGTTCTGCGTCATATAATATATTTTCAGTTTTACATTCTTTTTTTAAAACAGGAATAATTTCGTTTGAATTAAATTCAACACACGATTTCTTATTATTCTTTAAAAGGAGTTTTAAATCGAACCCATCAAACTGTATTGGTTGATTATTTATATCTATTGTCTAACTAACCAATCCCTAATTATAACTTTCAAGATTAATTGAACAAGTTATTTCAATAACGTCTTCGGTAGATTGAAAAGTAAACATACCATTGTGTTTTTGAATGTCTGTGGTTTTACCATTAATATTGCATTCGATCTACCCAATGACGTTCTACTTATAAACGTTGTTTATAGGGTTGTTTGTTTGTTTAACAGCTTTTGTTTTAAAAGAAAATATTTTTTTTATACCAGAAATATCAATTATTATATTGTTTCTTTTGTGTCTCTATATAATAAGCTAAGTGCTTTCTGCGATTGATTTAAGACCAATTATATCAACAGAATTTATAAAATCAAATTCTTTTATGTACTATATTTGTTTTAACTATTCTGGAATATCAAATTTTGTATTATCATTTTGGTCTATTTGCTAAAACTATATTGGTTCGAGCTTTAACTATGTAGAAGTATTACTTGTAATAAAGTTCTATGTACAAGAAATATACTGTGAAACAATGTTTGTATAAACTTTGTAGGTTATTCTTGTTTTTATATCTCCTTTTTCTGTTGCTATATCATAAAAAAATAAAGACTTTTCTACAGGTTCTCCATTGAAATATCTTAAAATAAGACCATTTTGTTTTAAAAACTCTATATCATAATTATCAACAAACCCGTTTTCTATTTCTTTTGAAAGTTCGTATTTATAAAACATAGGCAGTTGTGTTTCTGGATGAAAAGTCTAACTAAATATAGGATTTATAAACTTTTGAATATCTACTGTTGTGAATTTATGCTATTTGCTCTGCTATGTTGTTGAGTTTATATCAAAAACGTTTTCAATTGATTGATTCGTTAATGCCTAAAAATAAGAACATTCTTCGTTATATTTTCTACTCAATTGGAAATTGTTGTTTGGTATTTCAAACAACTATGGTAATGATTGTCCAGATTTAATTATTGAAAAATATTCTGTATTGAGTAAATGGTTAAAGTTTTCTATCTATATTACGTTATTATTTGCATCTTGGAATTTCAACGAAGTATCTGTATATAGACAGTTTATAGAAAACTATTTATTTACAACATCTTCTTTTACAAACTAAGAACAAATTGGAGTATGTATCTACTGTATTACTGATGATTTAGAAATTTTTGAGTATTGAAATTTTACTGACTCCATATTCTTACATTGAATAGTTTTTTGCTGTATATCAATCAAGATATGCTTTTCTGTTGATGGAGATATCTAAAACACAATGTTTTCATATTTATTTAAATATATAAAATAACAATACTCTGTGGTTTCACACCACAGAGCTTTGTCGGTTAAAAACTTTATAACAATTTCTTGTGTTTCCTAAAATAAATTATTTAAAGTATAAAGTGCATTGTCGATTGTTTTGTTAAGTACTTTATTTCCAGACATTAAAACAATATTGTGTATGCTTGTCCGCATTTTTCCACCTCAAAAAAAAACAAAATTATGTGAATAATTGACTATTTTCTTTTAACTATATAAACAGGTTTTGTTTTTCCTCTCCTGAGCCTTTATTTTGGGCATAGGAAGTGTTTAAATGATCACAGCCATATAATTCCACATTGTAAGATTTTAAATTGAGCTATAAGGCGTATACGATGTTGAGCCAATAAATCTAATTTGTTGTATATTTATCTGAAGAACTTCGCTTAATTTTTTTTATTTCTTGTTCCTAATCAATTACATTGTATAGTTCTAAATAATTTGAGCTTTGATTATAATGATTAGTACTATAAATTGTAGTTCCTATTTGTATGTCATAATCAAATATAACTTCGATGTTTTTAAAACTTTCTTGTGATTTAAGTATAAAACCGTTTGGTATTACACAAAAATCAATATAATCTGTAAAATCGTAAGCGAGTTCATACATCTTCTTTTTTGTTATATAGTTTATCTATACTATTTTTGTTACTGTCATTATATATAAAACATTTCCATTAAACTAGTAGTTTTTTATTGTAGAATCCTATTCAAAAATCTGTATTGGAGGATTTATGGTTTTTATTGAGTATTTATTTGTTTTTATATTTATCTTTTTCTGGGTAGAAACTATTGAATCAAATATAGTTTTTAAAATGAACTTTGGTGGTCTATACTTTTTAACTAAATCGGTCGGATTGTAAGAACCTGACTCAACAATTTTGTTTGGAAATAATGGATTTATCTAAATATCTTCTTGAAATTGATCCACTGTTTCATAATTTTTGTATATGTCCGTGGAAGAACTTTTTTCGCACAAATAATCTATCTAGAAAAACTAAAAATTACCAACCAATACTTTGCTATACTATGTCTATATATCCTCGGCATAATCAAGCTAGGAAAACAAAATCTATAAAATTTTATAAACATTTGAATCGTTTGTTTTTTTGATATCCTAAGGGAAATACTTAATGTATTTTTCTATAATGTTTTCCATTATGCACCAGCAATCTCCAAATTGTTAAATTTGACAATTGAGTATTGATTAAGATAAATATCGTTTGTAAGCCCTCCACACTCAATTATGCTTCCGTCAGTGTTTTCAATGAAACAATTTATCTTTATTGTTATGTCTCCATCAAAGGCATTTCTTTTCTTTATAAAAGCAACAATTTTAGATATTTCAATCTTTTGATAATTTGTTTTAAAATATTGCTCTAAATCTTCCTTCAACAAAGAATAATCATATGTATCTTTTTTTGTACCTGTAATTTCTATGTTTAATGTGTAATAACATGGTTCTGAAACTACAACTTCAATACACCCAGGAATGAATTTTTTGACTATATCATGAATAAATGATGTTTGAATCTATCCTCTGGTTAAATCGTTTGGAATAACAATAATTTCATAGCTATTTTCAAATTTTTCGTTTTTAAGTATTCTAATGTCAAATAAATTGTTGCCACTTAGTTCTTTGATTATAAACTTTATTGTTTCATCATTTATTATAAATGACTGATAATTTATTGTTGGATTTTGCCCGAATGTTGCACTGTATATATTGCCTATAAACTGTTGTATATCTAACTAATTGTCTTTTTTTGTTATAATCAGCTCATATTTTTCCGGCACAACAAGCTCAATACCTTCTTTGATTGTAAATGTAGAATTTTCCTATATTGTAGTGTCTGTTGAATATTTTATTAAGCATCTAATCTAAGGTAAAGATTTTGATTGCTATAAATACATATATTCTTCTTCTGTAATCTAACGTTCGTTGTTAAATGAATTTTGATCTACAATAATTGAAAAATCATTTGTTTGTATCTGTATCCCAGTTTGTAACTCATTAAAAGAAATAATGTCTTTTATAGCTTTATCATTTTGCGAAACAAGCTGCTATTTTATGTATTTTGTCTATTGATCGTATTTGTATTCCATGCCGTACTACTAATATAAATCTTTAAGAGACTCATTATTATAGTTTGCAAATATACCATAACTGAATTTTTCCTGAAGTTGTTTGTAAACATCTGATGTATAGTCCTAAATCTATGTTATTAAACTGCTTGCTATTGTGCCAGTCACAGTAGAAATTCCTAATTGTTCAAATTTTTCTACAAGATCAGTAACAAGTTGTTCTTTATCTGGAAAAATTATATTCATCGGAAAACCCCTTTACTATAAAGGTACAATGTACCTTATAAATTGACATCAATATTAAAACTTTCATTTGTTAAAAGACTTGTAAACGTTAGTATTATTTTTGTTGGTTGCTTTTTTACATTAATTGAATACAAAGAAGCTATAGTTGGTTCCTATAAAAACAATATATCTTTTATTTTATTAGCAACAAGCATTTCAAATCTTGGATTATTAAAACTTATACTTTTTATGTACTAAGCAAATTCACTGCCGATAAAATTTTCATAACTTTTCTGATGGCCATAAGGTTCTACCACTTTGTTTTTAAGCACTTGTTGCTTTGTTGTTTTTTCGTCCTACAGTTCAAAATCATCAGTTATAGAAATATCATTATTCTTAATAAGAAAATCTTTCACTAATTTCATCTCCTTTTCGATATAAACATAATTAACGTTTGATAAGACTGTTCAAAATCTAAAAAGGATTTGCAAACATAGTCTAAGGCAAAGGAGTAACAATACTTGACGGTATGGGTACAACAAGCTATGGATTTATAGTATAAGCGGTACCAAAAGTTACATTTTGAAATAAAGGCTATATATCTACATTTTGTGTTTTTAGCTATATACTGTCTTTATCTATAATTATTTTGTTACCCTATACGTTTAAAGTAATTGAGTTTTCTTTTATATTTATATATGTGCTGTTATTATTTCCTGAACAAAAAAAAGTTCTTCCTGATTTCTATTTTTGTTTTTGACTGAGTTCATACAAAAATGCATCCTTGAGTTGTTCTGTTGATTCAGACATATCTGCACCTTATACGCTTTTTAAAGAGTTGATTTTTTGTTTCTAATCACTCATAAAAAGAATTCCTATTGCTTGTTCCTAACTTTCCCCAACAATCAACACCTTAAAATCTTCTTTTACTATTTCTGCGTTTGTCATCTATTCTATATACATACCAAACTATAGCTTGTATTCTTTTAAAGTATCAAAAATTTTTACAGTTACAACACCCTTTTCTATGTCTATTTTTTCAGGGAAAAACATTGAGCAAAACATACGGTCATTCCTCCTTTTACTCGGATAAGCCCTTTAACATCTAAGCGTTAAAAGACTAATTCGCATCTGTTTTTGTAAAATTAAATAATTTAGCAAGGTCGTATAATACGTTGGTTGTTCCAGTTACCTAGTTGTAACCAATATTGGATATACCAAGAGAAATATTTTTCCAGTATTCATTTATGTTTTTTCTTATAATATATGAAGCTGTTCCATCAAATTTTGGATAAGTAGTTCTTATAAACTTTGGTGCTATCTCCTGATCATTAATGTTTAAAGGAAGTATTTTTATCGAGTTAAAAACATTATATCTGTTTGTATATGATTGTTCTTCAGAATCACTTATATCCTTTGGAGTTATTATAATGTCATTTGTAAGCGTATTTATTTTTTGTGTAGCAAATAAAGCAGATCCAAACGCTATCTATCCAAGACCAAAAGATAAAGTTGTTGTTAAAGCAAAAGCTATCATTGTTGCATATACACCCAATGTCAACTAATCACCCCAAATATAATTTATGCTGTCAATTCGTGCCGGAAGTGTTTGTTCTGTTTTCATTTGTGGTACTATTTGAGTTATAAAACCAGTGTTTGAATTAAAATGCGTAATTACTTCTTTTACAATTACACTTCCGCTGACATTTCTATTTGTATCCTATATTTTTAGTTCATCATATGGTTTAATTGTTGGACATCCAATAAGAGTTATTGTTCCTTGATAATAATTCTATAAACTTGACTATAACAGATTTGAGGCTATTATTTTATCTACCTATGTTACATAACCGTTTTCGTCTACATATGTCATTGTTTTTAGTTGTGTATCAGGTATTCTTGGGTCAAGGATCTAAGAAACACATTTCATCTTTTTTCCATTAATTTCCTATTTTTCCTACCCAGATCCAAACATCTATAATATACCACCAAGGAATCCTTTATTATCTATAAAACCACATGGTCCAAATACACTTACCACATTAGACACCATATTATCATCAGTACATATATTGTTTGAAATAATGTTTCTTTCCGTGCTTGCTAAATATGTCTTTTTAAAACTTATAGAGTTTCTTAATAAATTTACAACACTATCTGTTTGTTTTGTGTATTTTTTAAAGTTTATAATATTGTCTATATAGTTCTCAATATAATTGTTGCTGTTGTTATAGACAACAGGCAAATTCATGGATTCATACTCATAAACACTCTATTGCAATGGCATTTTGTTATTCTTAATTATTGTCTATTCATAATTTAAATTTATTTTTTTGCTTGTGTTTATGGCATCTCCAATTGAATTGAACTACTTACAAAAACTGTACTAAATCAATAGTTTAAAAAAAGACAATGTCATTTCCTATAACTCATCTTGTTTTGATGATATTTTTTCTATGTTTCGTTCAATATCGAACTATTGTAAATTTATTGTATTTATATTTTGAATATTTGTTTTTATTATTTCTTTTGTTTTTGAATAATTTATTGTTTTGTCAATCGCTTCTTTTGTGGAAGACAATTCGGTATCGTTTGATATCTTGTTTAATTGTTCAATATAATTGTTTTTTAAAACATTAAATTCTTCGGTTTTAAGTTTTTTTATTTCATCAAAAACATCTTTAATTTTATTTTTATTTTTTGATAAAAAATTAGCGTTCGGAAAGAAATCTGCATATATTATAGACTACTACACAATAAATTCTTCACTAAAAACATTTTGCCAACTACTTTTTATATCATCTGTTTTCTATTTTATTTCTTTAAAATCTTTTTGTTCTGTTTTTTGAATAAAAGGTTTGGTCTATTGTTTCCATTCTGGTTTTCCAAAAAATACTCTTTGGCTGCCTATACCAAAATCGTCTACATACTAGATATAATTAGGTATACGCAGTTTAGCATCAGTTATAATATCCCATGGCGTATATCCACTTTTTGGTTTGTATGGATTGTTTGTTATTTCATTTGAAAAATTAAATCCAATATTATTGTAGAACGCCGTCCACTACTATTTAAAGTTATTCTTTGTTTCATCTGACATAACAAACGTTTTGTCGTTCCTGTTTGTTGAATATAACTATTTATAGTATTTATCGGGTCTGTATACATTTATACCAAGCTTTCTATATTCTTCCTAATAAGAATAGTTTATTACTTCGTATGAATCTTTGATTATTGTAGTGCCGACAGGATTTTCTTCAGAACCAAGATATCCAGTAAACTAACCAAAAACATAACTACCTGAATCCTAAATTGCTTTTAAAACCATATCTGACGGATCTATGTAAAGTTTTGCTTTTGCTGTATATTGATTGTTGGTTTTTGGTATGAGAAGATCTCTTCCGTAACCATCAGCTGTAATTGTTATTGTGTCACCTCCGTCCTGTACCTGGGTAACTACTCCTTGAAACACACATGGCAATTTATAAATATCACTGGTATAACCAGCAACAATCTACAGTTCTGTTCCAGGACTAAGAAACACATTAGAAAGAACACTATAAAAATCAACATCTGAATTTGAAGAAAAATCATAATAAATGTATTTCTAAAAATCATTATCAGAGGTTTGCTATAGCAAGCTTTTTGAAGTATTGCTTAAATTTATTATAGCTTGGTGCTAAGGACTTTCTTGACTTTTGCTTACAGAAAAATTTACTATTCCTTTATAAAAAAGTTTAGAAATATATTCAAAATACTTTTTGTTAAACTACTTGTTTTCATACACTTTCCTTTTAAGAAATATTATTGACTATTTAGGCTATATAATATTTATATTTATATCGTAGTTTTCAAGCCCAAAAAGCATTTGCTATACATTGTTGATTATATTCCACTACTAATTGTCTTTTTCTTCTTCGGTATACTATTCCTAGTATATCTTTAAATTTTTAAAAGTTTCAAACTATTGGTCTAATTGTTTTTTGTCGTTTTTTGAAGATTCTTTTAGTGCTTTATCTGCTTTGTTTATAATCTATGATAGTTCGCTTTCTTCTATTTTGTACAATTCTTTTGTACCACCAAGAACTTGATTAATATCAGAAATGCTTATTTGAAAACTTTTCAGAATATTTTCTGTAGCTTCTGTTGATTTCTAAAATTCAGTTGTTTCTGTATTTCCTGTTTTTGGTGTGTTATCTTTTATTATGTTTTTTAGGCTGGTAAGCATTTCTTTATATATTTCTTCAAAACCTTCGGCTTCAATATCCGATTCTTTTAAAAGAGCATCCATTTTTATAATAGAGTTTTTGAGTACTTTTAATAATATTCTTGAGTATTCCTTTATCTATTGATTTTCAACCTGTTCATATTTATAAAATATTTTTTCTGGATTGAATCCTAAACCATAACCTAGATTAAATGTGTCATTTTCTTGTATTTTCTAAATTATTGTTTTTGAATTGTCGGTCAGAATATTTTGAGTTTCTTTTTCAAAATAACTATCTATAATTGTTTGGAATAGATTATCAAGGTTTATATCAAAATCAGAGATACAGTATATCTAACTTATAATATTTTTGATCTAACTATTAAAAGAACTTTCATCATAAAACAGTTTTAAATTTTTGAAATAATCAGTTTCATATGATGTACTAGAAACAGTCTAATCTTTTAAACTGTTATTATAATGTTTTTGAAGCTATAGATATTGTTGGCCTGTTAAAAACACATCCTAATATTCAGACAACACATTTTTCATTTCTAGAAACTATTCGTGTAGCTTATCAACATCTGTTTTTAAATCTATATCTACTACCACATAAATATTAAATGGAGCAAATGAAGAATTACATATTCCTATTTGCGCTGTTTGTATTGAGATAAATAAAGGAAAGAGTTTTTGATCTATACTTTCGTATTGATTATAATCCA
>Ga0209311_1001962_pt1 | contig 15662 bp, 13 predicted proteins | sample AD_UKC045_MetaG_FD_184417 | JGI IMG/M metagenome (GOLD analysis project Ga0209311, IMG submission 184417) | Active sludge microbial communities of municipal wastewater-treating anaerobic digesters from USA - AD_UKC045_MetaG (SPAdes) (version 2) | ecosystem: Engineered > Bioreactor > Anaerobic >... | reverse complement strand
GCGCGTGTCCGGTTTCGTGAATCAAGGTTTTAGGGTTCAGTTTTGCCGGCGGATCTGGAAGCTCATAATAAGTCTCCCAGTTCCACGAAAAAACGTCCAGCATTTTTCCGTCAATCGTATAAGCATAGTCGGTAAAGGTCGATTTATAAGACCACCAGAATCCGCCCCAGCCGCTATTCGGCCCGGCCCAGAGAAAAATTATATAATCAATCTTCCCGTCTCCATCGTTGTCGTATTGAGAAAAGTCATGGCCGAGCGAGTCGAAATAGTCCAACGCGTCTTTGATGAGTTCTCTGCGGTCAGCATTTGTCTCCGGGATGGAAGCGCGGGGAACTCCCGCGTCATACCATCCGAGGACATTGCCGGTTATGGTTAATTGTCCGTATGAAGAACGGTCATAATAATTCGCGAGGCTCTCGTAAGGAAAAAAATCGCCTATGAGAACATCGCCGTCGCCGAAAACCACATCGTCAATTTCCGCAGGCGAGTATGTCGCCGGATAGTCGCTGAATTCCAATCCTATGACGGGAATCTTAACGACGCCTGTCGTAGGCAATCCTTTCCAAGCAGGAGGCGGAGCCATCGCTGATTTCTCAACAATCCCCTCGGCAGCCATCAGTTGATCCATTTTGTACATAGCGCGCTTTAAAAGTTCAGGGGATATCTTATGATTTGAGATTTCTTTCATGAATTCGACGCGCGTTGAAAGAGAGCCGTCGTTTTTGTAACCTGCGAGTTCGCCGGGAGCAGGGGGAGCGGAGCAAAACGCCGATTCAGAAAATGCTAACAGTATCGCGACGAAAGCCGCTTTGATAATCTTCAGGTTTAGTTTTGTTCTAATTTTTATCAACTCAATTAATGATAATACAAAACATATATATATCCATTGTCTCAAAATTGCTTGAAAATGTCAAAGAAGAGGCAAAATGATGGCTCAAACAAAAAAAGAACCGCCGAAATAGCAAAAAAAGCTCCGGATGGTTTATCCGGAGCTTTGATTTAGCATTTACTAATTGAGCGAGCTTATTTTCTTCCGAAAATGCCGACGCTGCAAACGCTCATCGCCGGGAACCCGCCGAGGTTGTGAGTGAGAGCGAATTTCGGGTCCTTGATCTGCCTGTCTCCCGCGCGGCTAAGCAACTGGAGGTAGCATTCATAAATCATGCGCAGTCCTGACGCGCCGATCGGATGCCCGAAGCATTTGAGACCTCCGTCAGGCTGGCTGGGAATCTTTCCATCCAGATTGAAAAAGCCGGCGTCGATATCTTCTTTAGCTTTGCCGATTGGCGAAATCTGAAGGTCTTCGAAAGTCACCATTTCCGTTATTGAGAAGCAGTCGTGAAGCTCAAGCATCGAGATTTCTTCGCGAGGATTCTTGATTCCGGCTTCAGCGTAAGCTCTTCTCGAAGCTTCGCGGGTGGTTTTTACATAAGTGCCGTCCCAGTCCGTGTACAGAAGCTCTTCTCCGGATGTAGCGGCGATCTGAAGCGCTTTCACCGTTATGAAGTCGTCGCCTTTAAGCTTCTTCGCGATTTCAGGAGTGGCGACAATAGCGCAGGCCGATCCGTCGGAGACTCCGCAACAGTCGAAAAGTCCGAGCGGCTCGGCGATTATCGGCGAGCGCAGGACTTGTTCGACAGTGACTTCCCGGCGAAGGTGCGCTTTGGGGTTCTTCGCTCCGTTGGCATGACTCTTAACGGAGATTTTAGCGAGCGCTTCTTTGCCTTCGTCGCGGGTCAGGCCGTATTTTTCAAAGTATCGCGTGGCCATCATCGCGAAAGCTCCGGGAGCCGTGATGTTCGGCAGTAGCATTCTGTTTCTAGTGCCCATCGCTTGGCCGAAATCCGGCAAGCCGCCGTATCCGGTGTCTTTAAGCTTTTCAACGCCCATCGCTAGCGCGATGTCGCACGCTCCTGACGCCACAGCGTAAGCGGCTCCTCTGAATGATTCTGTTCCGCTGGCGCAGAAGTTCTCCACGCGTGTGCAGGGAATGAACGGAAGTTTAAGCGCTAGCGAACAAGGTATGGCGGACTTTCCGACGTTCACTTCGTCGAAACATACGCCCATCCACGCCATTTCAATGTCTTTCGTTGATATTCCAGCGTCTTTCGTCGCTTCGCTAAAAGAGTCCACCATCAGGTCTTCAGCGCTTTTGTCCCACTGTTCGCCGAACTTGGTGCAACCCATGCCTATTATTGCGACTTTGTCTCGTATTCCTTCAGCCATCTCAGTTCGCCTCCTTTCCAGCGGGCACGGCTTTCCATGAGTAGCCTGAAATGCCGCGTCCTTTGTCCACATATTTGCGCCGGAAGCTAAGTTCGACAGGCATGTTGACTTTCATGTCTTTAACTTCGACGTCCGTGAAATCCATCCACAACCTGCCTCCGCCATCCATGTCCACCAGCCCGTATATGGCAGGCGGGTCGAACGTGAACGCCAGCATGTCCGCGGTAAATGTGAAAAGCTTGCCTTTTTTATCCGCGAAAGAATAAGGCTCCATTTTGTCCTTGGCGTTGCAGGCCGGATTTGCGCAAATTCTCTGTGGAGGGAACTGCGGAGTCTTGCATTCCTTGCAGCGCGTTCCGACATACGCCATAATCGCTCGGCGGTCTTTCCACAGAACGCTCAGCGCGGAAGCTGCGGGCGCTTCGCCCCGTATCCCTGTCTCGATATCTTCTATTCCACTGAAAACCTTGTATTTCTCATAGCTTGTAAGCTCTTTCCGGTTTGCCAGACACGCCTTGACTGCGCGGCGCGCGGGAAGCTTCGTTATCTCTTCCGTCGCTTGGAAAAGAAGCACGTCCGCTCCGCTTCCGAATCCGACGACCACAATCTGGTCGCCCGGTTTGGCGTCTTCCAGAGCGGCGGCTAGCATAAGAACAGACAAAGCCGCTCCGCAGTCGCCGACCGTGTTCACCATTGATTCTTGGAATTTCTCAGGGGTGAGCATCATCTTCTTGCCCATTCCGCTCATGTCGGCGGGCAGGGCGATGCAGATTTTCGAGATGTTCGCCGGGTTTACCCCGTGCTTCGTCGCGGCTCCCATTATGGCTTCCGGAAGAATCTTCGAAATGCCGGCGTCGCGTATCCATCTCTCCTCCCAGTTGCGGTTGAACTTCTCTCCGGACGCTCTACGCTGGTCCGCAAAATCATAAGAGAGAGAAAAAGAGCCTTTGAACTCGGCGATAACGTTTTCCGTCCCGAACAGCACGGCGGCGGCGGCGTCTCCGAACATGTGCTCGTATGCTCCGCCGGGTTTGCCCAGCCTGCTGTCTGCGGCAAGCACAAGCGTTTGGTTCATTCTTCCGGCCTGAAGCGCGTCCAACGCTGAAATCATTGCGGTGGTTCCGGCTTTCAGTCCTCCCGTGATGTCCGCAGCGCTAACTTGCGACTTCAGATCGAGGGCGGTGGCCGCTATCGAAGCGTTCATCCTTTCGTCGTAAGGCAGCGTTGTAGACGCAAGGAAGAGACCTCCGATCTTTCCACGGTCAAGTCCCGACACGCAGTTCGCTCCAGCGTTCACCGCCATCGACAAACTGTCTTCATCGTGATTGCTTACGGCCTTTTCGCCCTTGGCGATGCCGTACGTGAAGGGCGAATACCATCCCATGGCTTGGAAAATAGACTGGCGTTGCAGCCTGTTCCACGGTATGTACGCCCCGTATGATGTGATGCCAATCATACAGTAACACTCCTTTCAGGGTGTATTTTCAATATATGCCGTTACGCGCTGCTAAACCTGATGAAATCCTTATGCGTATTCGACAACGCATTGTATAACGCTCCGGCGCGGACAGTCAATGCGTGATTTTATTCACAATTGAACGGCATAACCGGGCGCGGAACGCTCATCCGGCGTTCTGCATGTAAGTTTTCAAGCCCCGTGTTCATTTACTATTGAAAAGTTGGAATATAATATAAGAAAAGCAGTAACAAGGGAGTGTGAGAATAATGAAAAGATTAGCCGTAGCGGCAATCCTGACATTGACGATGGCGGTTGCGTTTGCCTCTGACGAAGCCGATAAAAGAATAAATCCGTCTGAAACAGGCGCGACCTATATAGGCGATGTCGTCGCGGACGCCATGCGCTCCGCGCTTGGGGCCGACGTGGCTTTTATCAACGGAGCTTCTCTCGGATATGAAGCTCTCCCGGAGAAACTCGGCAAGGAAAATCTCAGCAAAGTAGTCCCATTCACTTCAGACGCGGTTGTGATGGTGAAAATGAAAGGCGATGCCATACTGAGCGCTCTGGAACAAAGCTGCTCCAGACTTCCACGCAGGTCTTCCACATTCCTTCAGGTTTCCGGCCTCGCTTTCACATGCGATGTTAACAAAGAACCGGGCAAACGAGTGTCAGCAGTGAAAATTGGCGCGTCCGCTCTCGAACCGAACAAAGAATACACGGTCGCCACGACGGAGTTTATAAGCAGCGGCGGCGGCGGATTGAAATCTTTCAAGGATTCCAAGCCTGCCGGAGACGAGACGATGACCTTAGGCGACATAGTTCTTGAAAATGCGAATTACGACGGAAAAAAGGCTGGAGCGCCTTCGTCGCGCATAAAATTAATCGATGAGAAGAAATAATCTATTAAACCGAATCAGTCATTACGATTCGGGAGAAATCAATGTTTCTGTCTTCTGATGTGCTCTCGTAGAAAAGCGCGCTCGGCGCGTGTCAGCCGGTGAATTCCTTCCCTGTTAATCTTATCCAAGATCGCGTCAACTTTTTTCTGCGCCGATGCCGCGTCATAGTAGTCGTCTCGCTCGGCCGGTTTGACCAGTTTCCCTGCGGCCCCTCCGACCGTTCTTGTTATCGCAGCAGGATTCCTTAGAAAAAGAAATCCGAACAACATGCCTCCCACGTGAGCGGCATATGATATCCCGCCTCCATGCATGAATATCAGATAATAAAGCTCAAAGAAACACAATCCTATTACGAAGTAGAGCGCAGGAACTGGGAACACGAAGAACAGAAGAATCATCCTGTCCGGAAAAAGAAGTCCGAACGCCAGCATAACGCCGAAAATCGCGCCTGACGCGCCTATAGTCGGCGCGCTCCAAAGCCCCGCAGGAACCGTCATGGAAAGCGATTGTCCGATCGCAAACATTCCTGAATTGAACGCAAGCGAAAACAGTCCGGCTCCCAACCCGCAGAAGAAATAAAATATGACGAAAACGCGAGTTCCCATCCGTCTTTCCACTTCGACCCCGAACATCCAGAGCATCAGCATGTTGAAGAATATGTGGAACAATCCAGAATGAAGGAACATATATGTCAGCGGCTGCCATATATGCAACCCGCCGAGACATAACTTGGGGGAGATTCCGAGCCGAAGAATTATGAAGGCAAGGATGTCCGAACCGGAAAACCTGTCAACGAATCCCGCTATGCTTGTCAAAATAAAAACAGCGATATTGGCCGTCAGAATCGTTCGAACAGCCGGAGTTATGCCGCCGGGGCCGAATTGCACCTGCTTATAATAATAATTCTGCATTTTTATTTGCCTTTAATCGCTTTGTAATTGTCCAGCGCGTCGAACGCTGCGCGGGTAAGCATCGCCCTGTAGATGAATCCACCCCATCTTGTCATCATCATCTTGTGGCATAACTCTCCCATCATTTCATCCCTCGTTATCAGTTTCACGCAGCAGATTTCCTTTGTGTCTCTCGGAGCTGGTTCGCCCCCGTGGTCGTGTCCGAACATGACGTAAGATGTCCAGCCACGCTCGTCTCCTTCAGGCCCTGTAAACACAACGTTCACAATGAGAGGAAAACAGTCTATTGAGACTTCAAGCCCGGTTTCTTCGAGCATTTCCCGCTTTACTCCCTGTTCAAGCGTCTCGCCGGGATTAAGCCCGCCGCTGGGAGCGCGAAAGATGCCCGTGTCCTTATACATAGGTTTTTGTATGCCGATGTAACCGCCGTCCCGCGCGATGAACATCGTCACATCGTGCGCTCTTCCGCCTTCCATGCTTCCAACGAGCATCTTGTATTCGAAATCCTTCATCGCAATAGGATCGAGCGCAAGTCTCAGTGTGGGGCCGTATTTTCTTTCCATCTCCAAAAGATCTTTTCTGTCTACGAACATTGTCTGAACCGCGCAATCCATTGATGTGTCGCGGCGCCGATTTCTATAAACGCCGCGATGAAACTGAATCTAGTATACGATACCGGCGTAACCCACGAAATCGACAGGCTCGCCGTAAGGCCTCACATCGTGGCTGGTAGTGTATTCAAGCAGAACTCCCCGTTGCGCTCCGGTCTTTCCGGCGAAAGCGACAAGCGCAGAAATTGCTCCCGCTCCGCACGTGTTATGTCTGTCCCTTGCTTCTGAGACAATCGCGTCCGCGTTCATTCCGACAGCCAGTTCAATAACTCGTTTGTCGTTAACGTTTCGCACCCATTCTAACGCCTCGCGTCCTGTTCCTTTCGGAGCGAAACCGAATCTCGGCCCGTAATGGCTTAAATCTGCGCTGCCGATGGCGAAGACAGAATCGTCATTGCGCGCGACATCCGCCACCGCCGCGCCGAGCGCGAATGCGTTTTCATGCGCGGGAACCAGTATCGGCGCGATACGCGCTTCCGGAAACAGCCTTTTGATGAAGGGGACCTGCACTTCGATTGAATGCTCGCCGTCGTGCGCCGAGGCGTTTTCTTTAAGTCCGTCCACTTGTTCCAGAAGACGAGACGAAAGAGCGGAGTCGATTTCTATGTCGCCGAAGGGCGTTTCCCAGAATCCTTCCGCCATCAGGGCAGGGGGACCGAAATAACCGTGAGACGCGCCGAAAAGGATGAATGTCTTCGTATTTACATGTTTTTTTATTGCGGCGAACACCTTGCCCGCTGTCGGGCCTGAGTAATCCCAACCTGCGTGGGGAACTATTCCGGCCCTGAAAATAACATCTTCAACCTCAATATCCGACGCCGTGCAGTAATCTATCTTCTCCGCGCATTCTTCATGGCCATAAGGATAAAAAAGACCTCTGACGACGCTCCCGCGCCGGTTAAGCGACATTGCATGAACCTCCTCTTGAGCCACTATCACGCGTTTTTATTATATACACAATATTCTCATGTGTCATATCGCCCCAGTCGCTTCATTGTGCTAATATTCTCAGATATGGAATCATTAATTACAATAATAATATTCTTAGCGATGAACGCGTTGGCGTTCTCGGCGGCATGGCGGCTCGGCAAAGCCGGCGCGCGCGGATGGTTGGACGCCGCGATTGGTACAGGCGTGGTTTTTTTCGCGCTCATCGTGACGTTGACAGCGGTATTAGGATTCGCGGGCGCGGCGGGGAAATGGCCTTTCATGACGGGCGCGGCGATTGTATGGGCTGTTGTCATGTTTGCTGTCAAACCCGTTCCTGTGAAATTTCCTAGCATCCCCATAAAAGTTTTACCTGTTTCAATAATGTGCGCTATTTCCATCCTAGCCATAGCTGGGATTTTTATTTGGGACGTTGTGACTCCGCCTCCCGCCGGAGGCGACCCTTTTATTTATAATCTCACGTTCCCGGCGACATGGCTGAAGGCCGGCCGAATTGAATATGTGGCGCTTCCGTACGGCGCTCAAGCCGCAACTTACTATCCGCTGAATATGGAACTCTTCAACATGTGGCTACTGGCAGGGGCAGGAGGAGATATGGCCGCCAATCTGGCCCAGCTTCCCACTCTGATCCTGTGCGGGCTTGCTGTCGCGGGAATCGCCAGAGCGGCAGGGGTCGCGAAACCCGGCGCGCTGATAGGCGCTGCATCTGCTATGCTTTCTCCGGGTCTTGTTCAACAGGCAACCGTCGCCAGAGTCGATGTCGCTTTCGCAGCTTGGTTTGTGACAGCAATTTATTTTGCTTATATTTGGGGCTCAAGCCGCTCGAATCGTCATCTGGCTCTTTTCGGCGTCTCATTGGGACTGCTCATCGGAACAAAATCCCTCGGAGCGGTTTATGCGATTATTCCCGGCGCGCTTTTTTTATCCCAACTTAGGGGGGGCGCATCGAGATTCTTTTCCGATTTAGTCAGAGTATCGATTCTTGCCGTCGTTTTCGGCGGTTTCTGGCACCTGAGAAACTGGCTCTCGACTGGAAATCCTTTTTTCCCTTTGAACGTGTCATTATTCGGAATCAATATCTTTTCGGGCGCATACGACGGAAGCGCGATGAGGGCTTTCCACACTTCGGACACAGCCGAACTCGCTAAAATCGGAGGCCTTTTTATTGGGTTCTGGTTGCAACAATATCTATTGCTGGGCGCGGTAGTCGCTGGTTTTGCGGTCCTGTTAAAAAACCGTCTATCTCGCAAGAAACTCGCCTATCTGCTATTGACTCCATGGGCGACTCTTGCGCTTTTCTGGTTTGTTAACCCGCACAACAATCTGACTAACGGCAGGTTCATTTTTCCAGCCGTTCTGATGCTCGGATTCTGTGTCGCAGTCGCAATCAACGACGCCAAAGGAATTGTTGGCAAAGCAATGGCATGGTTAGCCCCGGCGGCTGTCGTCGCGACCAGCTTCATCAAAGATTGCGATCACTTGCCGAGGCTGTTGAGGGATGTCGGCTCAGCGGCGGTCGGTATCGGCGGCGGCCTTCTAATTCCCGCTTCTGTAGCTATTGCGCTTTTATTAGGGGCGGTCGCCGCGGCGGCTCTAGCCCTCATCGCGCGGCGCAAAAGATTTTTTGCTTTTGCATCATGTTTCGCCGCGTTAGTTTTGCTCGTTTCAGGAATGACCGCCGCTTTAGATTACCACAAAGAGCACAAATACGATTGGCACGCTTTCTTCCCGGAGGGGAGGGCGTGGGCGCAACTTGAGATGATGACCAAAGGCAGAAGTTTAAGGATAGCTTCGGCGGGCGGCGAAAGGGCATACGGTCTTTTCGGCGCGGATATGCGGCATAATGTGACGACTGTTAACATTGACGAACACCTTGACTGGCAGTTTCATGACTATTGGAAACAGGCTCTCATCGACGGCAAAGCCGACCCTAAGACTGCCGGAGAGAGACCTCAATGGCACAGAGAAGCCGGCGATCCGAGACGGTGGCTGAATAATCTTCAAGAACAAAAGATCGATATTGTTTTTGCATCTGTTTTAGACCCGATATCGCGTTCTTTTATGCGGCATGACGACGCAGGGTTTCCCGTCGAGGTCGCGTGGGCGGATTCTATGCCTGATGATTTCAGAATGCTGTTTGCAAATTCCGTTACGCGGATTTACGCTGTCAGGCCTGCGCCGGGCATCGCGGACAATTGACCGGCGCCAATGACATTAAATATACTTTAACTTGTTGCTATCACTTGTTTGATAGACATGCGCGCGCCGCGCGCAAATGAGGCGGCATACGAATGGAAAGATATAAAAGAGAGTTGGCAAGGCTGCTAAAAGCGCGTTTCCCCTATATTCTCATACCCACGCCGGAGGAGCAGCGCGCTCTGGACATGATTTACGATGTGGCGGAAAACGAGGAACTGGTCAGGACGACTCGCGTCGTATATAAGTGGACTGCGACGCGCGGAATGGTCAAAGAAGACCGGCCCGCCGACAAGGGCGACACCAAACAGCCTCTCCGCGCTCTTGAATTCATTGAAAACAACAAAGAAGCCGCTCTCTTCGTGTTGCTGGATTTTCATGTTTATTTCGGCGGATGCGGCAGAGCTTCCGACCATCAGATTGTAAGAAAACTCAGAGACATCGTCCTTAATCTCAAACAGAATCCGAATCCTCAGAACGTCGTATTGATTTCTCCCGTGTCAGAACTGCCTCTGGAGCTTCAGAAAGACGTGACGATAATGGATTTCGACCTTCCGTCAAAGGAAGAGCTTCTAGAACTGCTTCGGGATATGATTGCGGCAAACAGACAGACGGGAAGAATCGAAGTCGAACTTGTCGCGGAGGACGAGGAACGCCTCGTGAACGCCGCCCTCGGACTGACCATGCAGGAGGCGGAAAACGCCTACGCGCGAGCTATGGTTGACGACGGACGTCTTGACGCGGACGATGTCGAAACCGTGTTGCAGGAGAAAAAACAGATAATTCTAAAGAGCCAGATTCTGGAATACATCACCACCGACGTTACGATGAAAGATGTCGGCGGGCTGGAGAACCTTAAACGCTGGCTTGAAAAGCGCGACAGGTCTTGGCTTGAAGAGGCCCGCAAATACTGTCTTCCTTCTCCCAAAGGAATACTCATAACAGGTGTCCCCGGATGCGGAAAAAGTCTGACAGCAAAAGCGGTCTCAGCCGCGTGGCAACTCCCAATTCTTCGCCTCGATGTGGGAAAGATATTCAGCGGGCTTGTGGGCAGCAGCGAGGAAAACATTCGCCGCGCTCTGAAAACCGCGGAAGCGGTCGCTCCTTCCATCCTCTGGATCGATGAGATTGAAAAAGGATTCGGCGGTTACACCTCTTCGGGCGACAGCGGGACGACTTCCAGAGTGTTCGCCACTTTTCTGACTTGGATGCAGGAAAAAACCAAGCCCGTATTCGTCGTGGCCACCGCGAACAACATTCACATGCTTCCGCCCGAATTTATGCGCAAAGGTCGTTTCGATGAAATATTCTTTGTGGACTTGCCCACAAAAAGCGAGCGCAAGGCCATTCTTGAAGTCCATCTTAGGAAAAGACTGAAACACAAGGAAATTCTTACAGGATTCAAGTTGGACGCTCAGTTGATTGAAAAGATGGCCGATGAGACCGAGGGTTTCTCCGGAGCAGAAATCGAGCAGGCTGTCATTTCCGGGTTGTTCGAGGCTTTTGCCGAAAACAGAAGTCTGTCTTTCGACGACATTTTAAGGGCGGCTGGCAATACTGTTCCGTTGTCCGTGACGCAAGCCGAAGAAATACTGGCTATAAGGCAGTGGGCGAATGTCCGCGCGGTCGCCGCCACGCCGGCAGACGAGAGGGTCGAATATTCCAGCCCGGAACCCGGAGAGGAACCGCCGGGTGACACCGCCGGAGATTCGGACAAAACAAAAAAATCGCTGTTTTCAACTCGCGGCGGCAGGACAATTGACTTCTAAGAATCGCAGCGCATTGACCGCAGTTTATTGTGTTTTGGAGGCGGCAATATGAGCACAGGAGTGGAAATCATACCTTTCTTCATAGTCATGTCTCTTTTTGCGGCGGCGACGGGCAAGACTATGGTCAACGGCATGGATCACAGCGGAATTTGGAAATGGGATATGAATAAGCCTAAGAATAGAATAGGCGTAAAAACAGAACAATCAGTTCAACCAGAGCTGAATAAGGCAAACAACAAGACTTCCATCGACACCATTATGAATGACGAGGGCCTTTTACTGGCGGCTCTTGCAGACCTCGGACTCGACTTTATCAACGATGGCGGCAGCATAAAAATTTCAATCAATAACGTTGATGTCGCTTTTGCAAAGGACATGTCGGGAGCTTACGCCGCGGAATTCGAAGGCGGAGACGCGACGGCGGTCGCATCGCTAGTGGAGAATGTTTCCGAGTTGTACAAACAGAAAGTCCAGCAAAAGGTTTACGACAATGTGATGTCGCGCGCTTCTGAAAACGGTCTTTCGCTCGAAAGCGAAAGAGTCGCCGCGGACAATTCAATAACATTGACTTTCGTTGTCAGGAGGGATTGACGATGGAGGAGAAAATTACGATAAGAATTATGCCGGACGGAAGGGTGCTCGCTGAAACCGACGGTGTAAACGGCCCGAAATGCGTCGACTATATGAAACTCATAGAAGATATTGTTGAAGGCAAAATCGTCAAGGAATGGCGAAAGCCCGAATTCGACGCCATCGATCAAGCCGTTTTGAACAACGCTCAGAACCAGAGGATTAAGGAATAGAAGCATGAAGTGTCCGATTTGCGAAGCCAACACAAAACTGACCGACAGGTTTTGCCCTGCCTGCGGGGCATTTCTCCGAGGCAAGCGCTCCGGTTGCGATGAATCGAAGGATTTGAGGGTGGATGTAAATAACGATTCGCTTGAACGCATTGAGAGGTTGCCCGGCATTTCACGGGAAAGAGCGGTCGCTTTAGTCAGAGAAAGAATGAACAGATCGGGCTTTATGAATCTTTCCGAAGTTATGTCGTTTCTAAATCTTGATTCAACTGAGAAAATCGAATTTGGAAAAAGCGCCGTATGCCTGCCTGTCGGTGTCGAGATACCGAGCGAATGCGAGAAGACAGCCGCTCCTTCTCAAGCTGATGAATGGTCTGAGATGACTAAAAGGGAAGAGGCGAGAAAAAAGTCTTCTAAGACATCGCGTAAAGAAGAACGTCCAACTCCTGTTTCCGCGCGCAAAAAAGTTGATATTAACAGCGCGTCGGAGTCCGAAATCGCGGCTCTTCCCGCGCTTAACGCCATTATAGCGAAAAACATTGTGTCTGAAAGAGAAGCGCGCGGCGGTTTCTTGTCAATCGACGAACTGGCTCAAGCTGTCGGGCTGAAACAATTTATGATCGAATTGATATCTCCGATGGTAGAGTTCAAACCTATGGTTTCCAACAAGTCGGGAAGAAAGCTTAAAGGCAGAGTGGTTGATTATTAACTCTTAGATATTGATTGTTTCAAATCAAATATTTTTCCAACGAAGAAAGAATGTCGAGCAGATGCGGTTCCACCAGCGATCTGATTTTTTTATTTGCGTATCCAATCCATGAAACATCAGTGGTGGTGTCGAGAGGGCAATCAAGCGGATTTCCGTCGCAACCTGTCACTATTGCCCCGGCTTCGCGGGCGATTAGTTCGCAGCAAAGATCATACGGATGAGCGCAGAGCAGGGCGGGGCGCCCCTTAGCGGCAAGAATCGGGGATAAAGCCGCGCGGATATCGCATACGAATCTGTCCTGTCCCATAGCGAGCGCCGCAAGTTGGCCTCCGTTGCAGATATGCTGGTCTTCAAAATGAAACGACGGTCGTCCCGTCGCTTCCAATCTTGATTGCAACTCGTTCTCAATCGCCGTTATCTCTCTCTTTGCGCCCGGGAAAAATCTGTTGAATGTGGCGTATCCGTAGTGCAAGTCTTCCGCGCGCGACGGTGTCAGTTTTAAATTCGTCACTTTTCCGGAATCGATGTTGAACCTTTCTCCGTGCGCCCCTTGTCCCTTCGCGGCCCACATGCTGTCGGATACATTCTGTTTTATGGGAGGTATCTCGGTTTGAACTGCTAAACAAAGGTTTTTCATTGAAAGGGCGTCAGAAGTTCCGCGCGCCGCCGCCGACAACAGCCACGCGCTGCGTTTTCCATACATCAGTCCCCGCGTGCCGTCCAGCGGATCCATGATGACTGTATACTCGCAGTCGTTTCTCCGGCCCGAAGAACTCAAAACTATCCCTTCCTGCGGGCCGCCCTCGATGATTAGAACGAATGACGGGCCTTGTTTCCATCTATCGCGAACCCAATCAAGAATGATTTCCTCGGTTGTTTCATCTATGGAGTAGATCGTGTCGTCAGCCGCTTGTCGAGCCACCACAGTCAACTCGTCAACTGCCGAGCCTCGAATCTTTCTATGCATTTCGCGGCAAACATGCGTTCCCAGATTCTTAAGAAAATCGAGAAGAATTTCATCGCTTTTGACTTGCATTCCATCCTCCGCTCAAATATTTAAACTATCATTAAAACTTCGCAATATCAACAAACTGAAATACGCGCGTGAAAACCAATCCATAAATCAATATCCATGCAAATCGAGATTAATTCTGGACTTTTGCTCGCAACAGGCTATGATTCGAATAGAATAATCATAAGACAGACGCTGAGAACGACCTAGAAAATAGGCATAAAAATATTGAAATCTAACGCAATTTATATATTGCCGGAATGCAAACGGCAGCGGAGGGTGTGGAATGAGCGTTTTTGAATGGAGAGATGAATTCTCAGTTAATGTTGCTCTTATGGATGAGCAGCATAAGAAATTAATATCGCTGATTGAATTGATGGACTTGGAAACGAAAAGCGGTAAAGACACTGGTATAGTCGCTGAAATCATGGACGAAGTTATCGAATACGTCAAAACGCATTTTGCTGCTGAAGAAAAACTGATGGCAGACAACAAATATCAGGACCTCGATAACCATAGAAAAATCCATATCGAGTTATCTCTGAAGGCTGTAGAATTTAGAAAGAATTACAAAGAAAACACTCCATCGACAAATTTCAGGTTCAGCCAGTTCCTTATTGAATGGTTGATGGGACATATCATGGGAGTCGACAAAAAGTATGGTAAATTTCCAAACGAAAAAGGATTGTACTAAAACACAAACCATTTTGTTGACATCAATTAGACAAGTCAGCTTTTCGGATGGATTTTTTTGACTCTAGTTAAATCAAAAACGACATTAGAACTCAAAAACAAAAACAGACAAAACAAAAAACAGCAGTACAACACAGTTTTTTCGCGCCAAAAGTAATTTGACAGTAAAATTGACCAAAAAACGGCTGTAGCTTATAATGCAACGTCAGGCTCATACGCCAAAATAAATGAGCGAAAAAGGAAATGGAAGCCATCGGAAACAGTAGCCGCAGCGGCGGCGAAGACCACCCTCCTCCCCGTAGGAGATTCGTCGCTTCGGCTCTGACACAACTAAATACACTCGTGTGGAAGGGGGTGAAGGCTCGGTAAGCTGTCGCCCCGCCGCATAGCGGCTCTACGTTTTTCTTCGGTTCGCCTCTATTCTCTTCCGCATGAACATACTTGTTTGACCCGAACCGGCAGCGCCGGAGGTGTGCTATGCTGACAATTACAAAGAGAATTTCCCACCTTCTTGCCACTGGGAATAAAAACCACCTTAAACAGTTTGCTTCATCTCACCATCCGGTTGACATCGCCGCCGCCATTACTCCTTTAAGACCCGAAGACATCCTCAACGTGATAGAAACGATAGGAAACCATAAGAGCCTTGAGATATTTGAGAATCTCGAGAAAGACACCCAGAAAGCTTGCTTGGAATACGCTGCGCCTGAAAGAGTCATTACTTTTTTTGACGCGCTTTCAACCGACGAACAGGCGGATCTATTAAAACTGCTCTCTCCAGACCTGAAAACAAAGCTCCTTTCTCTGCTCGAAAAATCCGACAGAGAAGATTTGATGGGGCTTGTGAAGTACGAAGAAGACACAGCCGGCGCGCATATGACGACGAATTTCTTTTCGATGCGACCGGATGTAAGCGCAGGGCAGGCTCTAACCGAAATCAAGAAGAAACACGAAGAGGCCGAGACTATTTATTCCATATATGTCACTGATTCGGAAGACCATCTAGTAGGCGTGGTATCCCTTAAAGACCTAGTGCTGGCTAATTCCGACGCGCCGATAGGCAGGTTAATGAATCCGAACGTGATATCTGCGGTCGTAGACGAAGATGTCGAGATGGTGGCGCAGAAAATCGCAAAATACGACTTGTTCGCAGTTCCGGTGGTAAACGGCGTCAAGCAGATGAAGGGCATTATAACCATCGATGACGTCATGGATATCGTAAGCCGCGAGACTACCGAGGATATATACGCGTTGGGCGCCGCCGGCGCTCCTATTGATTATGTCGGATCAAGCGTTCTTCGCATCGCGCGCCAACGTCTTACTTGGTTGCTTGCTCTCGTATGCACCGGATTCGTCACAGGCACTTTGTTGAAACTCTATCAGAAAGAGCTTTCTCTGCACGTTCAATCGGCTTTCTTCATCCCGCTTC
>Ga0209311_1001957_pt1 | contig 15688 bp, 13 predicted proteins | sample AD_UKC045_MetaG_FD_184417 | JGI IMG/M metagenome (GOLD analysis project Ga0209311, IMG submission 184417) | Active sludge microbial communities of municipal wastewater-treating anaerobic digesters from USA - AD_UKC045_MetaG (SPAdes) (version 2) | ecosystem: Engineered > Bioreactor > Anaerobic >... | reverse complement strand
TTATTGATCTCCTGCCGAACCTTGTCAACTCCCGCTCCGGCTTCTATAGCTCTAGCTGCGGCGAGTACTACCATGGCCTGTCCGAAACAGACCTGGTTTGTGTCGATGACCTCTATGACCTTCTTCGACACATCCTCGTTTATCTGCCTTGCTGCCATCTCGGCAGATTGTATTGTGCCACTCAGCTCGTTGGATACATGAAGCGAGAAAATATAGTCGTAATCGGATAACATCTTCTTGTAGGCGTTCTCGAAGTCCAGCGGTATCGGCTGGTTTGTCCTCGGAAGTACATCCGATTCGGCTTGCATTTCGTAGAATTTCATGGGGCTTAGGTCAACTACGTCCTTGTAGTTCTCATCACCGAAAAGGATATTTAGAGGAACCATCCTTATGCTGTATCTTTCGTACAACTCTTTGGTGAGGTCGCTTAAGGAATCAGTAACCAAACCAATCCTCATAGGGCATCCTCCTTCACTCAGCTGCATACCAGGCTACTCCGAAGCTGTCAGGACCTATATGGCTTCCTATTCCGGCTCCCATGCCTGAATGGAACATCTTTGTGACGTTGAAATTGTCCTTGACTGCCCTTTCTAGCTCGGCTGCTTCTTTGGGCATGTTGTTGTTTATTATGCATGCCACTATCTTAGTGGCCGGGCTTATCTTCTTCTTCATGTAATCTATGAATTTGGGCACGGCGTTCTTCAGGCCCCTGATTTTCTCCACCGTATAGACGCTCTCCTTGCAGCCAATCAAGGGCTTGATGTTCAATATGCTGCCTATGAGAGCGCTTGCTCCGCCTATCCTGCCGTTCTTCTGCAGGTATTTCAATGAGCCTGGAATCCATATTATACCAGAGGTATCTATGGCCCTCTTGATCCGGGATAGGACCTCATCCACCATGGACCCCTTCTCTATGGACTCACCGGCCGCGTTCACTATCAGACCTTCACCCATCGCCCCGGTCAGCGTATCTATTACATGAATCCTTCCCTGCTGCTCTTCAGGAAAGTCCTGCCTTGCCATAAAGGCCGACTGAACCGTCCCGCTCAGCTTATTGGATATATGGAGGGATATGACGTGGTCGTTCTCCTCTAGCAGCTCCTTATACACTTTCTCGAAATCGTTCGGTGTCGGCTGCGATGTCTTCGGCATTACATCCGATGTCTTGAGCCTTTCGAAGAACTCCTCGTCCGTTATATCCACCCTGTCCTTGAACGATTCGCTGCCGAAATGGATACTTATCGGTACTACGGTTACTTTATACTTCTCCACGATCTCAGGTATCAGATCACTTAGTGAATCAGTGACCAAAGCTATCTTCTCGCCCATATAAAGGCCGCCCTGGCGGGCGGCTCACCTCCGTTCATTACTCTACCGAGATCAAATAATAATATACCGGCTGTCCTCCGGAATGTAGCTCTACTGACAGGTTATTGTACTTCTCCGTGATGACCTCAGCGATTTCGTCAGCCTTGGATTCATCCACGTCATCACCGAAGAATACGGTAACAATCTCACTCTCGGGTTTAATCATCTTCTCCACGGTGCTGATCGTTACTTCCTTCAAGTCCTGTCCTTTCGTTAGGAGCTGTCCGTCGATTATGCCGATATAGTCGTTCTGCTTGATATCGAGCCCGTTGATCTTCGTATCCCTTACCGCGTATGTTATCTCACCGCTCACTACGCTCGTAAGCCCCTTGTTCATCCTTTCGACATTGTCCTTTGCGCTCATATCGCCGTTGAAGCCCATCATCGCAGCTATGCCTTGTTGCATCGTCTTCGACGGTATTACGTAGACTTTTGACTTTACAACGTCTGCTGCTTGTCTTGCGGTGAGTATGACGTTCTTGTTGTTCGGAAGGATGATTACCTCTCTCGATCCTGTGGATTCGATTGCGTCGACGATCTCCTGTATGGAAGGATTCAACGTCTGTCCGCCGGTCACGCACCTGTCTACGCCCAAGCTTTCGAATATCTCGCTGAGTCCTTCCCCTGCGGATACCGCTATGGTCGATAATGTTTTAGCTCCTGACGGCTTTTTCACAGCGATAGGACCTTTTACCTCTGCTTCAGTTTCCTTGCCGTCGGACACCTTACCGCCAGATTCTGCTTTCTCCCCATTCGCAAACTCCGGCATCGCGAACTCTTCATGCTGGTCTTCCATGTTGTTAATGTGGATTTCGTGTAGGACGCCGTATTTTACGGCCTTCTCGAGTACTTTGCCCGGATTGTTGGAATGGATATGTATCTTCATCGTCTCAGGAACACCAACTACGAGCATGCAGTCCCCGAGCGCCTCTATGTCCTTCTTTATCTTCTCGTCTTCAAGTCCGGTGCCTTTTATGATGAACTCGGTGCAATACCTGAATTCCAGTTGCACAGCTTCTTTCTTTTCTTCGATGATAGTTGCTGCTACCTCTGGCTTTATCTCGGTAGTTTCCAGCTCGTGAGCCTTTCCCTCTAGAGAAGCCAAGACTCCCTCAAGGAATATCACATATCCCTTGCCCCCTGCGTCGACCACTCCGGCTTCCTTAAGGACCGGCAACAAGTCCGGAGTCTTCTCAAGTGCCCCTTTGGCGCCTTCAAGCGCCGCCCTGTAAACCTCAATCACGTCGGAACCTGATTTGAACGCATCTATGGCTTCCCTTCCGGCTATCCTTGAAACTGTAAGGATGGTCCCTTCCACCGGCTTGATCACGGCCTTGTATGCCATATTCGAAGCTTCCATTATCGCCTCGGCTACATCGCCCGCGTTTGCATTCTTCCTTCCCTGCAGCCTCTTGGCGTATCCTCTCATCAGTTGGGAGAATATTACCCCGGAATTGCCCCTGGCACCCATAAGGCATCCTAAGGCTATGCTGTTAGCTACTTCCCCGACTTTTTCCGCCGGGTACTTTTCCATCTCCTTGACCGCAGAGCTCATCGTGAGGTACATGTTGGTACCGGTGTCTCCATCGGGGACTGGAAATACATTCAAAGCGTCGATTACGGCTTTCTGACCGCCCAGATACGCGGCAGCGTCCTTGAACGCCTTGGTCAGCGTTTTCCCGTCGAGAGGCTTTGATGCAGGCAACTTAGTTGTTACTGCCATCAGCGTTTTTCCTTTCCGCCATTGCCCACACGGACTCCCTGGACGGTTATCTTGACTTCGGAAACGTTAAGGCCTGTCATGGCTTCTACTACGTATTTGACCTTGTCTATCACGTTTTTGGCTACCTCGGTCACTCTTGTTCCGTACTCCACTATTACGAAAAGGTTGATCCTGACGTGTTCTCCGTCAATCTTGACCTCAACGCCCTTGCTGATGTTCTCAAGACCAAGCAGCTCGGCTATTCCGTCAGTAAACGTCCGCGACGCCATTCCCACGAGGCCATAGCTCTCATGCGCAGCCATGCCAGCTATTGCTGCTATGACATCGTCAGATATCGTAATCTGGCCAAGTTCAGTACTTAGCTCCCTTGCCATCGGCAATCCTCCAAATCATCGAATGCGCCAAATAGCGCTAATGCCTTAAGCATTACTAAATAATTCTACCTATAAGCATTCAATCATTCAATCATTACTTTTACCATCAAAGCATAGCAGTTATAATCGGGCTATCTATCATGCCATTAAGTATCCGTCCGTATACGATACTTGAAACGTATGGAAACCGGTGCTATATTATTATAGTAATTGAACTTTAGGCCTGCTGCCGGAAGGAGAATAATAATGTCGAAGGTATGCGAGATATGCAATAAAGGCCCCGTATCGGGCCATAAAGTAAGCAATTCCATGAGGCACACCAAGCGTAGATGGCTCCCCAACCTCCAGAACGTAAAGGCGGTAGTCAACGGATCCACGAAGCGCATCAGGGTATGCACCAACTGCCTTAAGTCCGGCAAGGTCGTACGGGCCGTATAGTCGGTTAACATCCTTTAAAATCAGGAAGGGCTCTAGAGCCCTTCCTTTTTATTGCGCAGATCCTTGACCGCATCTATCAGCATGTCTATCGTTTCTACGGGTACCTTGCCCGCACCCAACGACCCTGAATGGAATACGGATGATCCGGGGAATATCCCATGCCAATCGGATCCGCCCGTAATTATCAAGCCGTTGTCTACCGCAAGCTTCTTGTATCTTCTGACTTGCATGCTTCCGTGCTTCGGATAGACCGCCTCAATTCCCATGAGCCCATGCTCTATGAGGCCTTGTATCAGATGATCGATGCCTGATGTCCCAGGATGTGCGAGCACCGCGGCCCCGCCGGAGTTCCTTATCCACTCTATCGCCTCTGACGGTGTCATGTCGGAAGTAGGCTCGAATGCCTCTCCTCCGATGTTGAGCCACTTATCCGCCCTTTCATCGAATTCCCCTGAGAATGTATCCCTTATCGCCCTGAAAAGATGGGCCCTTCCCACTATCTCCCCTTCTGTCCTGGAGAATACTTCTTGTTCTTCTATTGGGCAACCTAGTTGGTTAAGCTTCTCTATCATCCTCTTCATGCGTCCAACACGCTTTACCGACATACGCTCTATCATTTCCAGAAATTCTCTGCTCGGACCATCCGGGAAGTATCCTAAGACGTGTACTTCTCTTTCTTCGCACACGGTGCTCAGCTCCACTCCGGGGATGAAACGAAGTCCTAGCTGTTCGGCCTTGGATCCGGCTTCCTCTATGCCTTCATAGGTGTCATGGTCCGTTAACGCCAGCCCTGCCAGGCCGGAATCTTTGGCCCTCTGCACTATCTGGGCAGGAGCATCCCTGCCGTCAGAATGGAAACTGTGCGTATGTAGGTCAGCGTACCCTAGAGATAGAGACTTTGACTGTTTCATCGTTCACTTCCCACTCTTTTGAGTATTCGGCATCGAAAGTACCTGTCATAAGCTCATCAGAGAGTGTCTCCGATTTGATATAGGCCCCGAACTTGCCAAGGGCGGCTTTAGTCATTTCACCACCTTCCAAGCCAGTCCTTATCCTGTCTTCTATCTGGAATCCGGCCTCTTTCCTCGAATTCTGTATCTTGTTCAGTAGCTCCCTTAGGAAGCCCTCGAGCCTAAGCTCGTCCGTCACTTCAGTATACAGGGCAACTTTCCGGCCTTTCTGGTTAACGACGCACCATCCTTCTACTTGGATGGTCTCAACGACCAACTCACCCGGCTCCAGCGCGACTGAGTCAGCGCCTAGGTCTATGGTTATCGTCCTGCCTTCAAGTACTCGTGCCGCAAGAGTGCCGTCGTCTGACGAAAGGGCGTTTTGGACGGCCTTCATCTTAGAACCGAGTCGCTTGCCGAGCAAATCGAACCTGGGCTTAAGCCTATATGACGCATAACCGCTGAGGTCATGCTGGAACTCCATCCCCTTTACGTTAAGTTCCTCTTCCACCAGAGACGACAGGTAGCGTAAGTCCTCTTCCTCCTGCAAATCCTTTACTTCTACCACTATCTTCGCAAGAGGTTGCCTATTCTTGATGTTCACCGTATTCCTGGCCAGCCTGCCCATGTAGACGACTTGCTCGGCCAGGTCCATCTTCCTTTCTAGTTCCAGATCCACAAGGTCTTCGTCCCTCTTCGGATAATCACATAGATGCACACTTTCGAGCGCGTCGATACCTTCCAATGAAAGGACCAGGTTACTGTACATCTCTTCGGCCACGAACGGAGTGAACGGGGCTGTCAGCTTGGACAATTCTACAAGCACTTCGTAAAGGGTAAGGAATGCGGCTTCTTTGTCTTCGGTCCACTCCGATCCCCAATAGCGCCTTCTGGACCTCCTCACGTACCAATTGGAAAGGTCGTCTACGAAAGCTTCCAGGGTGCGCCCTGCGTCAGTTATGTCGAATTCGCTAAGATCATCCTTTATCTTCCCGGCGGCATGGTTCAATCTGGAGATTATCCACCTGTCTATCTCAGACCTTCTTTCAATCGGTACCTGGTGCTGCCTTGGGTCATAGTCGTCGATATTCGCATAGAGCACGAAGAATGAGTACACATTCCACAGGGTTCCAAGGTATTTCCTGACAGCGTCTGTTATCCCGTCTTCGTAGAATCTTGTTGGGTTCCATGGAGGATTGGTCGTGTACAGATACCACCTCATCGCATCGGCACCCTGTCTGTCCAGTATTCCCCATGTATCCACAACGTTGCCCTTGCTCTTGGACATCTTTAGACCCTGCTCATCGAGGACCAGTCCCATAACGAGGCAGTTCTTGAACGGTTCTCTGTCGAACAGTAGCGTCGATATCGCGACCAGGGTATAGAACCAACCCCTAGTCTGATCGATCGCCTCCGTTATGAAATCTGCCGGGAACCCGTCCTCGAACACCTCTACGTTCTCAAAAGGATAGTGCCACTGCGCAAATGGCATCGATCCAGAGTCAAACCAGCAATCCATGACCTCAGGAGTGCGTCTAGATATGCCTCCGCAAGCAGGGCATTTGAGCCTGACTGCATCGATGTACGGCCTATGAAGCTCTGGCAGGTCGAATTCTTCGACCGCCCTATCCTTAAGTTCCGCCTTGCTCCCGATCGCGAACTGATGGCCACAATCCTCGCACACCCATATCGGCAACGGAGTGCCCCAATATCTCTCCCTCGATACCGCCCAATCAATTACGTTCTCAAGGAAGTTGCCGAATCTTCCCTCCTTTATGTGCTCAGGGAACCAGTTTATCTTCCTGTTGTTCTTAACTAGGTTCTCCTTCAGCTTCGACATGGCTATGAACCATGATGAGCGTGCGTAATAAAGCAGAGGGGTATCGCATCTCCAGCAGAAAGGATAGCTATGAAGGTACTCCTCCTGCTTGAAGAGCAAGCCGCGGGAAGATAGCTCCTCAATTATCCTGGGGTCAGCTTCTTTTACGAACACCCCTTGCCATGGTTTGACGTTCTCGTCGAACCGCCCCTGCAGGTCCACGACCTGGATTACCGGCAAATCGTTCTCCTTGCCAACCCTGCTGTCGTCCTCTCCGAATGCAGGCGCTATATGGACTATGCCAGTTCCGTCAGTAAGCGTTACGAAATCACCCTTGACGACGAAGTACGATTTTTTATCGTTCTCAACGAAGTTGTACAGCGGTTCATACTCCGATCCCAGAAGATCCCTGCCAGATACCCTCTTTGTGACCGAGTTGACGTCCAATCCCATTTTATCGACCAGTTCACTGGCCAGGATCAACGTCTGTCCGTCAAGCTTCACATAGGAGTACTCCGCATCTTCCTTAACGGCAAGAGCGACGTTTGACGGTAGTGTCCACGGTGTTGTCGTCCATACTAGGAAGTAGGTCTCCCCATCACCCTTCTTCTTCATCTTCACGTATATGGAAGTGTCGGTAACATCCTTATAGCCTTGAGCCACCTCATGGCTGGAAAGTGCAGTCCCGCACCTAGGGCAGTACGGTACCACCTTGTGGCCTTTATAGATGAGGCCCTTGTCGAATATCGTCTTGATCGCCCACCACTCTGACTCTATGTAGTCATCGTGATATGTCACGTATGCGTTCTCGGTGTCCAGCCAGAAGCCGATCCTCTCGGTTATCTCCGTCCATTCCTTGAGGTACTTCCACACACTTTCCTTGCAGCGGCTTATGAACTTCTCCACCCCGTAGTTTTCGATCTCAGGCTTACCGCTTATGCCGAGCTGTTTCTCAACTTCCAGCTCCACGGGCAAGCCGTGGGTGTCCCAGCCGCCTTTCCTGTTCACAAGGTATCCTTCCATGGTCTTGTACCTGAGGATCACGTCCTTTATGGCACGTGTCAGGATGTGTCCTGGGTGCGGCCTTCCGTTGGCGGTGGGCGGGCCTTCGTAGAACACGAACTTCGGACTTTCTTTCCTTCTTTCAAGGCTCTTCTCAAAGATGCCATTATCTTTCCAGAATTCGAGAACCTGTCGGTCCATCGCCGGGAAGTTCACTTCTGAGCCGATCTTCCTGAACATCGTAATTACCTCCAACAAATGAAAAAACCCGTCCTACATGGGACGGGATTACCCGCGGTACCACCCAATTTGGCCGCATGGCGGCCCTCTCAAAGGCACTGATGATGCCCCATCCCTTTAACGGAGGATCTTCCGGCTCGGCTTACTCCTGCATTCAGCCTGCTGCTCCGGGGTGATTTTCACGCTCTATGCCACACGGGTTCACACCTACCCCCGCTCTCTTTCTGGCAATCGGGCACTACTCTTCCCCTTCGACGCATTTCGATGATTTATTAAACTACATACGAGGCTTTTAGTCAAGATGAGCGTCTTTTTCGTTTATCACGACCGCAGCCTCGCCAGAGTCACAGGATACCTGCGCCAGCTTGTACATCACCTGGTTAGAAACGCCCCTGCTGCTGCCGCAGCTCAAGTCCTCGCCGTGAAGCTCGAATTTCATACCGTTCGTCTTGATGCCGATGACCGTGTCGCTCAAAGGTATTATGGAGATCGTGCATCCTTCCCTGCCAGAGATATGACAAGGGAAATCATGCGTCATCATCTCAATCGTGTTCATCTTCCCGATCATTGTTATCTGCATCCCCATGGAGGCATACCTTCTCATAAGCAATATGTTGGCCAGGCCATGATCTATCCTGCCACCGAGGGCCCCGTATAGAAAGCACCTTCTTGAACCGAGCCTGAAGGCCAGCTTCAAGGCCAGATCCAGGTCGGTTTCCTCCTTCTCTGACGGATATTCGAATATCCTCGTGCCTTCGGTCCTTGCGCGTTCCAGCTCCTCTTCTGTTACAGAGTCGAAGTCACCTACCGCGATATCGGCCTTCATGCCTGCCTTATGGCAGAATCTTAGGCCCCGGTCCGCGCATATGACGGTATCCGATCTCCTCTTTATCTCTTCATCGGGGAAAGATAAGTCATCCTCGCAGCCGGCGAAAACGATGCAACCCATCTTTTCGTCAGTGGACACAGCGATCACCTCAATAGAGAGGGCAGCCACCGGGGCTGCCCTCCACCATGGACGTTTATTGCCACTTTCCCTTCATCACATGGGCACGGATCTCGGTCCTGCTGCTCATAGATATTATCTCGCACTGCTTCTTTGCGTTCTTAAACAGCGCCACGCACGGCGGGTCAAGATCGTCCTCTATGCCCATCTCCGCTATGTCTATGGCTTTTTCCATCAGCCCGATGAGCTTCATGTGTAGGTCGTTGGTGTATCTCGCCCTTTCGATCAGCTTGGCCTCGTCATCTGTGAGCTTCGTGAACTGGTCTTTGGGCGCTCCGCACTTTGGGCAGCGCTCCGGGGGCTCATCGCCCTCCCAAATATACCCGCATACACCGCAACGATACATCCTTATCACCCCGGTCAATCAATAATTCTCGCAGAGCAATTCGTAGTATGACTGAGGATGCGCACAAGCCGGGCACTTCTCGGGCGCAGATGCCCCGAAGTGTATGTATCCGCAGTTGCGGCACTTCCAGAAGACTTCCTTGCCCTTCTTGAAGACAGCGCCGTCCTCAACGTTCTTCAGAAGCTTCAAGTAACGCTTCTCATGCGCCTCTTCAACTTCACTGATCTCCTTGAAAACGGTGGCTATCTCCTCATATCCTTCTTCCTTGGCGATCTTCTCGAATTCTGGATACAGCTTGGTATGCTCGAAATGCTCTCCTTCTGCCGCGTGCTTAAGATTATCTGATGTAGAGCATATCAGTCCTAGGAACTTTGCGAACCTCTTAGCATGTTCCATTTCGTTGTCCGCAGTTTCGGTGAAGTACCCCATGATCTGCTCGTATCCTTCTTTCTTCGCGACAGATGCCCAGTATGTGTACTTGTTCCTAGCCTGGCTCTCTCCTGCGAAAGCGGTTAAAAGGTTCTGATATGTCCTACTATCTTCAAACTTCCCCATTCTCCATCCCTCCAATCGATCCGTACCTATATAGCGACTAATCCTCAGGGCTAAAGCTGTCCTTGCCTACTCCACATTCCGGACATACCCAGTCCTCAGGAAGGGCTTCGAAAGGTGTACCTGGTTTGACTCCCTGGCCGGGATCTCCTTTTATAGGGTCATAGACATAACCGCATACATCGCAAACCCATCTCTTCATTGGCATGCCTCCTTTCGCATAGTAATTTAAAAATGCAAGCAATCCTGTAAGCCGAGTTCTGTCGTGGATGGCCATCCATCTCGACGCCATGTCGCCATGACGCTCTATCGATCGACCCGAGGGAAAGGCGGGCCACCTTGTTCCCCTCCTATTCGATCTTTCTCCGGGTGGGGTTTGCCAAGCCGCATAGTCGCCTATGCGCTGGTGCGCTCTTACCGCACCTTTTCATCCTTACCTTTTACGGCGGTTTGTTTTCTGTTGCACTTTCCTTAAGGTCACCCTCACCGGGCGTTACCCGGCACCCTGCCCTTTGGAGCTCGGACTTTCCTCAGGTTTTATCCTGCGGCCATCCGGATTGCTTGCAATTATTAAATATATCAGCTTCTTGTAGCGCCTAAAAGGTCCTTGTACGTTTCGGGATCCATACTTATGTCCGCCTTCTTGCCCTGGACATCAGTGCCCAACTTCCTTGCACAATCAATGCACCTGTGAGTGCCGGGCATGGCCTCCAAACGTTCCTTGGGTATGAACCTTCCGCAGGTGTCGCAACGGGTCCTTTTCATATACTTCCACCTTCCGAACGAATTGTGCACCACAAAGTTACAGCCTTACCATGTTAAAATTCTATCTTCTCAAGATAAATCCTTCTTTGCTGGATAATGAGAAAACGGCAACGTCTTAACGTTGCCGCGTCCTTCAATATTGGTGGGCCCACTTGGGATCGAACCAAGGACCAATCGGTTATGAGCCGACCGCTCTACCGCTGAGCTATGGGCCCAAGACAGATTATAAATGCTTCACCATAGCCTAGTCAAAGGGAAAATGCCTTATTGCATTATTAATTCTACTTCAAATCGAGCGATCAAATCAAATCATTCATATTTCGAAGAATCAAAGCATCATCCCACATGATGCCGCTTTCTCTTTGGGACTTCTGTCTTGGCATAATGATTGGCATTCCTAATAATCAAAGCAAACTTGATATCGTAGCTTTGTTATTGTTTAATAATATGAAGGAATACGCTGTACAGGGAGCGGCATTGCCCTCCGGTAGGAAGTAAAGGGAATAGGATATGCTCTATTTGCTTGGTAAGGCCTGGATCTCGAAACTTCGACTATGGTAAATTTTCGAAGGTAATCGGAGTCATCGTTCGTAGCACAATCGTCGATGGTTAATATGCCTTCCTGCTCCTTTTATCGTAAGATTATCCGTATTTAGGCGACTTTCATGCGTAGTCATTGTCAGCAAGGATTACCGATAGCCAGATTTTGGAAGGTTCGACACGACACATGCTAATCCGAATCTTTATTCGTTATTAGCTCCTATCACGCATCGAAGCATCCCGTCCTTCGGAGGTAGGAAATGCAAAGATTGTTCATCAACAAATCGAATAGAGAGATTGATGCCGCGTCTCAAGAAAGGGTCCTAGTCAATAGGGCCAACGTAAGGATTTCCGTCCTGCACCTTCAGATTGATGAACGTATACAGCTTAAACCGACAATTTTTGAGGACCTGCTAGAGTTCTTCTTCATACTAGAGGGTGAAGTAGAGGTTGAATCGGGCGGCTTTAAAGTACAGCTAGCCAAAGGGGAATATTTCTACACCCATAACTTGAGGAAACCAGTCCTTGTAGCGACGAAAACCGATACTTACATCTTCATAGCTAGCAATATCTCAATAACAAAGCAGATGAACATAGGGATGGACGAAAAGCCCTATAGGAAATCTGTCGGCGGCGGCCTTTACATAATGGGCCAGGGCTGCATAAGCAGGGTATCACAGGATAACAACGCCTTGAGCCTTCTGGCGAGCGGCGGCGGCCTGGACATTATGATGCAGGAGATATTCGGAGACAGGCCCGGATGCGTCACACCCGGGGATGTGCCAGATTTATTGGAATTCTTCTACATCGTAAACGGCTCCTTCTATCTCAAAGACGAAGCCGACGTCCACCGATTAGATCCTGGCGATAGCTTCTATGTCTATGACCTCGACAGGACGATTTCTTTTAGCGCAGATGATGGGGCTAAGGCGATATACATTGCTTCTAAGCCCATATTTGACTACCTGCTGGACTTCATGGCTGACTTAAACAAGCTTCTGAGGCAGTATGAAGAGAAGGACGTCTATACACATAACCACAGCATAAGAGTTGAACAATATTCCCTGAAGATAGCCTCGCGTATGGGCTTGCCGAATGATATGCTTCTGACTCTTGCGGTCGCTTCACTTTTCCATGACATAGGAAAGGTCAACATACCGGATGAAATACTAAACAAAGCCGGCAGGTTGAGTGAGCTGGAGTTTGAGTACATAAAGCACCACCCTAGTGATAGCGTCAAGATGCTCAGCTCGAAGTTCGAAGAAGACCTCACCAACATAGTCGAACAGCACCATGAGAGATTAGACGGCTCAGGATACCCCAAGGGGTTGAAGGGCGACGAGATAATGCTCGAAGCGAAGATCGTAGCTGTAGCGGACGCTTTCGATGCCATGACCTCGGACCGGGCGTACAGGAAAGCCATGTCGCATGATGAGGCGATGGATGAATTAAGGTCGCTTTCGGCGCAATATGATGGGGATATAGTAGAAACGCTAGGCGAGATACTGCAGGAAGAGAACAAATTGATGCGAAATAGTTAGCATATACGCATATTGAAACTTGGCCTGCATGTATATATACTGAAGTTAATGCGCGTATGCGCAGAAATATATAGGTTGGGCTTTCTTACCTTCACCGATAATAGCAAAACTGGCGAAAGCCAGCGACGCAAAGCTAAGGGCCTAAGGGCGCAAGCCTATGGCTGCCAGTTGCCGAAAGAAGGACTTTCTGTTCCTTTCCGGGGACTGGACGGCATATACCGAAAGGCATATGCCGTCCTCTTCTTAACCGGTGGGAGGTAGGGGCAGACCTTGAAAGTAGGAGGTCACATGAGAAAGCTTAACGCGATCGCTCTGTTTACGGCCATTCTGATAATAGCATCCGTAGCAGTTCCTGCCTTTGCAGCGACCTTGACTGCCGAGGAAGCGAACCATCTTGAAAACGTGAACCTTCATATCTACAGGGAAATCGAAAATGCGCAGACAAAAGCAGATGAAGCTGTTGCTGCTGGTGATTACGCCAGTTTGGACGCAATCATCGAAAAACTTCTCGACAAGACCGCCTCTTTGGTTGAAGCGGCGCTTGATTGGGCCGCAAGGCTAGGAATCCAAGCGGAGCATAATTTCATCGATGTCGTTATAGGCGATCGTTTAGTGACCGTAGATCCTATCCATATCCTCTGGTAGCCCGACCATTTCATACAAAAGGAGCCGCCCTTTCATCTTTATTGCAGGCGGCTCTTTTTTATTGAACAAGAAGGCCAACCTCTGGGATAATACCTAGAAAGCCCCCGGAGGTATGTACTGATGGTAAATAGGTACTTCTTATCTAGGGAAAACGGTTTCATATTGTCATGTTATTCATGGATACCCGATTCTTTTAATAGCATCATAATAATCGTCCACGGCATAGGAGAACATGCGCTCAGGTATGGACATGTCGCTGAGGAACTAAACAGGGCAGGATCGGCAGTGTTCTCGTTTGATCTTAGGGGTCATGGAAGCAGCGCTGGCAAGAGAGGCCACATAGTCTCTTACGAAGCAGTCATCTCGGATATCGACGCAGTTGCGGAGATGGCAAATAAGACTCTTGGAAGCCATCCTCTTTTCATCTATGGCCACAGCATGGGAGGGGGTATAGTTCTTTCCAAGAGGATGTTCTTTCATGGCAAGGAAGCCGGGTACATTGTGACCTCACCCTGGGTTGAACTCGTCAATCCTCCCTCTCCCCTACTTTTCCTACTAGCGAAGGCATTGAGCTGGCTCCTCCCATCATTTACCATGCCATCAGGCTTGATAGCCGACTTAATATCTACGGACAAGGACGTAGTGAAGTCATATAGAGAAGATCCCCTCGTTCACGACAGGGTCTCAGCGAACACGGGAGTAGATGGGATAGAATACGGTAGACTGCTATTATCCAGCAGAACACAACCGAGTGCGCCGCTGTTCCTGGCACATGGAAAAGAGGATGGGATAGTAAAAGTCGAGGCTAGCAGAAAGCTAGCATCCCGGGGGGACGGAAACGTTACGTATCTCGAGCTACCAGGATACCACGAGCTTCATAACGAACCTTCGTGCTTCAGGCAGCTCATGGACGGCATAGAGGTCTTTATCCGGAACAACGCTCGATAGGAGGCGATTAATGTGGCTTGTTATCTATTGGCCGTGGATCAAGGGACAACGTCATCCAGGGCGATAGTATTCGATAAGGACGCTAAGCAGGTCGCATCGTCTCAAAGGCAGCTAAGCCAACAATTCCCACGACCTGGGTGGGTTGAGCACGATCCGGAAGAGATATGGTCGTCAGTAGTAGAGGTGTCAGTCGATGCAATACGCAAAGCAGGGCTGACGCCCCATGACATCCATGCTATAGGTATTACGAACCAGAGAGAGACGACGATATTATGGGACGAAACCACAGGCAAACCAATCTATAATGCTATAGTGTGGCAATCAAGGCAAAGTGCCCCCATATGCGAGGAAATCCGCAAGAATGGCTTGGAGGGAACCGTCAAGAGGAAGACCGGGCTTCTAGCCGACGCCTATTTCTCAGGTTCGAAGATAAGCTGGATCCTAAGGAACGTACCGGGAGCATCGGACCTGATGCGAAAAGGCAGACTTCGGTTCGGCACTGTGGATTCGTGGCTTATCTACAAGATGAGCGGTGGAAACGATCACATTACTGACATTAGCAACGCCAGCAGGACGTTACTTTACAATATCCACAATAGATGCTGGGACCAAGAGTTATGCGATATCTTAGGTATCGACAGCACTATATTACCAAGTGTAGTCGATAGCTGCGGAATATCTTCCTATACAGCTCCTGAGGCTTTTCTTGGCCATAGAATACCGATAGCCGGTACTGCAGGAGATCAGCAATCAGCCCTTTTTGGACAACTTTGCTTTACGCCCGGGGAGGTAAAGAACACTTTCGGGACCGGATGTTTCATGCTTATGAATACGGGCGATACTCCATTTACGTCCAAAAACGGTCTATTGACCACCATAGCTTGGTCCATAGACGGCAAGACCTCCTACGCCTTGGAAGGTTCTGTTTTCGTTGCAGGAAGCGCAGTGCAGTGGATTAAAGACGGCATCGGTATAGTTGGCTCCTTTGAAGAAACCGAGGCTTTGGCAACAAGCCTTGAAGATAATGAAGGTGTCTACTTTGTGCCTGCATTCGTCGGATTGGGTACTCCTTATTGGAATCAATCCGCAAGAGGTACATTGACCGGGATTACGAGAGGCACGACGCGTGCCCACATAACAAGAGCGACATTAGAATCCATCGCCTATCAGACCAGGGACGTGCTTGAGGCGATGAAGCTAGATTGCGGGATATCCCCAAATAAGATCAAGGTTGATGGAGGGATGGTCCAGAACGACTTCCTTATGGGCTTTTTAGCCGACGTAAGCGGAGTCGAGGTAATCAGGCCATGCTTCCAGGAGACCACCGCATTGGGTGCGGCTTTCCTTGCAGGTTTAGGTATAGGGCATTGGGGAAGCATCGTGGACTTGAGGGCTATCTGGAACCTCGATAGGACTTACACTCCTAATATG
>Ga0209311_1001951_pt1 | contig 15702 bp, 13 predicted proteins | sample AD_UKC045_MetaG_FD_184417 | JGI IMG/M metagenome (GOLD analysis project Ga0209311, IMG submission 184417) | Active sludge microbial communities of municipal wastewater-treating anaerobic digesters from USA - AD_UKC045_MetaG (SPAdes) (version 2) | ecosystem: Engineered > Bioreactor > Anaerobic >... | reverse complement strand
CGGCCTGTTTCGATCAGGAATTCCGCCGTTTCGCATCCCACGAGGCCGCCCCCGATGATGATGGCGGAACCGCTCACCGTTTTGCGGCCGGTCAGTATGTCCTCCGCCATGACGACATTGCCCCCCCGGATGCCCGGAATCTTCGGGATCAGGGGTTTGGCCCCCAAGGCCAAAATCAAGACATCGGGCCCTGCTTCTTCCACGGTTTTCGGTGTCGCCTCATGGTTGAGTCGCATCTCAACGCCGGCATTCTGTGTCCTGATTGCGAGGCTTTTGGACAGGTTCCCGATTTCCTCCTTGTGGGGCGGCAGGCAACCCACTTGCAGCCATCCACCCGGCTCTTTGCCTTTTTCAAAGAGGGTGACCCTATGGCCTCTCCTTGCGGCGGTCATCGCCGCCTCCATTCCCGCGGGTCCCCCACCGACGACGAGAACCTTCTTCGGTTTTTGTGCAGGGACAAGCTTGTATTCGGATTCTTTTCCTGCCATCGGGTTGACGGTGCAGAAGGTCGTTGAGGGCTGACCCCAACGCTTGTAGGTGCTGATGATTTCACTCAGGCAATTGGAGCAGGCGATGCAGGGGACGATCTCGTTAACTCTTCCTTCCATGGCTTTGAGGGGAAGTTCCGGATCGGCGAGAAGGGCCCTTCCCATGCCAACAAAATCTGCTTTCCTGTCGGCAAGGATCTTCTCGGCCACGAAGGGGTCGTTGATGCGGTTGGCCGCGATGACGGGGATCCGGACCCAACTCTTGGCCTTTTGGGCAAGATGGGCAAAGGCTCCCTTAGGAAGGAAGGCCTGGACCGTCGGCACGGGCGATTCGTGCCAGCCCGTGTATGCGTTGAGGACCTGAACGCCAGCCTTTTCGAGGGTTTCCACGACCTCTTTCGAGTCCTCAATGGTATGGCCCCCCGTCATCTGATCCTCGAGATTGATTCGGATACTGATCGGGGAGTCACTTCCAATTTGTTTCCTTATACTTTCAATAACTTCAAGCGTAAACCTCATCCGATTTATCAGACTTCCGCCGTAGGCATCGGCCCGCTTGTTGGTGATCGGGGAGAGGAAGCGGTTCAAAAGGTACCCGCCCCCGACGAGGATTTCCACGAGGTCAAAACCCGCCTCACGGGCCCGGCGGGCCGCCCTGCCGAATTCACCGGTGATGTAACGGATTTCATCGACGGTCAGTTCCCTCGGGACGCAGCACATGATCTGGTTCATCACGGGTGACGGACCGACCACCTCGGGCGTGCCTTTGTCCAGGATGACGTGGTACGAGACGATGAACTGTGCGCCGACCTTGGCGCCGCCGTCATGGATTCGATCTGTGAATGTCCGTGCGGAAGCGACGAACCGGTCGTCGTACATCCCGGGCTCCACGGGGGATCCCGCGCGGACCGGGGAAAAGGGTACGATGATCAGGGCTGCACCGCCCTTCGCCCTCGCTTCAAAGAAGTCCGTGATGCGGTTGCCGACGGTTTCATCCGCCTCGGTGTATCCCGTCGTCATGGGGAGCATGACGATCCTGTTCTTAAGTTCCAGACGGCCGATTTTCGCCGGCGCGAAAAGATGTTTGAACGGTTTCATTTGCACTTCTCCTTTTTTGAACGCGACTTTCCGTGCCGAGAAAGTCTACGTTGTAAGGCTGAACCCGGTAATTTTTGCGAGGAAAAGACCCAGAAGTACTATGAAGATGACCGTGAGACTCACGACCATAACAGTTTAGCAAAGAAACACTTGAGAGTTTCAATTAAAGCCTTTTCTTTGCTGTGCGAAAAGAAGATTCCTAAAAAACTCATCTTAGGACGTGTCGGAGACAATAGTTCTTACATAGGAAAGAGCTCCGTCGCGATCATTTGTTGAATCGGATCATTTAATTCATCGCAGTTACCCAAAGCCCATTTCTATTAACGATTCGGGAGGATTCACCCAACCGGGGAGGACGCTTATATTCTGCTATAGTATAATTTGAATCATAGGGTAATTTCACTCCCAAGAAACCTTCATCTGTTTTGTAAGCCTGAGGCAAAATTGTGAAAATCTCACGTTCAGTTGCGGTTTTAAAAAGCTGTTCAGTCGTTTGAAAAAAACTCAATTCTTCAACTGTTTTCAAAGTGGGTGGTGATAAGGGCATTTTGCCGATCTTGTTCATGCGCAAGGCATCATCTGGAGTCGCCCAAACTGAAGCTATCAATTCATCTTCGTCATGGGAGGTATATTGACCGTTGGGAAACCTTGCTAAAAAGAAGCGCGTATCGTAGCGTTTTGGTTCTATCTCAGGTGTTATCCAATGAGCATAGGGGATCATCATACTCGGGACAAATCGAATTCCCTCAAGAATAGCAAGATCCTTCATGGTTATTTCGCGTCGATGTATACGCTGCCGGTATAACTTGAAACGTTCTACCTTTTTTGCATCACAGAAATCAATAATGGTCCCAGAGGCAGAAACAGCCAGCAATATCCCTGATTCTTCAAATGTCTCCCGGATTGCAGCCATATAGAGCCCGCGTGCTGTTGACTCCGGCAAGGTGGGTTCTTGAAGTGTTTGAGATGACTTAGAAAACATTGGAATACAATAATGCTCCCAAAGTTCCGTATCGCAATCTGTATCATCGAGACGGCCTCCTGGAAAGACAGAATACCCTCCCATGAAGCCTTGATTTTGATTGCGGCGCATGAAGAAAATCTCGAGTCCCGCAGCCAGGTCTTTCACCAGGATAACCGTCGCTGCGTTTCTCGGCATACGATCGCTCATGAGTTCCGTCTATTTTCTGAGCTCGGTTTCAATTTGTCTCGTAAGTCAACAGTGATGACGAGAAACTAGGGATTGTCAATTAAGTTTCAATGGAATAAATTATGCTGCGTAAAACTCCGTAGCCACTCCTAAACCACCGCCACAACAGAGAGATGCAATACCCTTTTTATATCCCCGCCTTTTCATTTCATATATGAGGGTAGTCGTAATTCTAGCCCCTGACGCCCCAAGAGGATGACCGATGGCTATAGCCCCGCCGTTTACATTAACTCTTTCATTATTTATTTCTAACAATTTGAGAACGGCGCAGGCTTGGGCCGCGAAAGCTTCGTTGATCTCAAGCAAATCATAGGTATCCAATTTTGAACCGCTTTTATTGACCAGTTTCTGAATGGCCGGGGCGGGACCGATACCCATGATCTCGGACGGAACACCCACGGTCGTAAAGTTGCCTACATAAGCTATAGGTTCATAACCTAACTCCTTGGCTTTAGAAGCCGCCATGACCAACAGGAGACAAGCCCCGTCATTCATCCCAGACGCGTTGCCTGCGGTTACAGTGCCGTTTTTTTTGAAAGCCGGTCTCAGTTTGGCAAGATCCTCCTTCTTAACGGTCATGCGAACATATTCATCCGTATCAAACAACTTTGGGTCGCCCTTGCGCTGGGGGATTGGAATGGGGACTATCTCGTCCTTGAAGCGGCCCTCTCTTATCGCAGCGGCTGCTCTCCCCTGGCTAGTCAATGCATAATCATCCTGCGCTTCACGGGATATGCCGTATTTCTCCGCCACATTTTCGGCTGTCAGACCCATGTTCATGTTGGGATAGTCGTGAGGGTTACAGCATCTCTTCGCCCCTTCAACGAATGCGTCATAGACCTGGTTGTTCCCAAGCCGATATCCCCACCTCGCCCCTTCCATCCAATAAGGGGAGTTGCTCATATTCTCCGTGCCGCCCGCGACAATAATCTGCGCCTCATTGTTGCGAATCAGTAACGCGGCTTCATCGATAGCCCAGAGACCGGAGCCACATTGACGATCGACCGTTAAGGCGGGAACCTCCACGGGCAACTTCGCCTGCAACCAGGTCAAGCGGGCCACATTGCCGCCTTGCAACTGGTTAATGCAATTGCCCATGATGATCTGATCCACAAGATTGGGATCTAATCGATTCCGCTTCAGCAGTTCCAGCAACACGACGGAGGCGATTTCGTAAGGCTTCATATATGTCAGAGACCCACCATAGCTCCCCACCGCCGTTCTCAAAGCATCCACAATCACCACATCTTTTTTCATCGCCTCAGTATCCTCCCCTCTCACCTACTCCACTTCTCCATTTATCGTTCCCTGTCTTTGCGCTATTTTTTATTTAAATTAAGAAATCTTTGCCGAAAGCTTCTGCTGTGCAACTTTAACCTCTGCAATAATCCTCTCAATGACTGGTCATGCCCACCGGCAGCAAGCCCATTCTGGCGTCGCCACCTTCCGTAGCAGCCTTGAAAGCCGGAAAGGACTGGGCAAAATGAGACAACTGCTTGGCGTGCAGACCTGTAACCTCGCTAAGCCTTTGAAACATGCCTCTTTTTTAAATTAACATGGATTCAGTCTTTAAGCATAAAGGCAGATACGATTATTCTCTGTACCTGATTGGTCCCCTCATAGATCTGGGTTATTTTTGCATCACGCATCATTCTCTCTACCGGATATTCCCTTGAGTACCCATAACCGCCGAATAATTGGACGGCGTCTGTAGTGACACTCATCGCCGTATCAGAAGCATGCCACTTTGCCATCGAAGATATGATCGGGATATCGGGGGAATTCGGCTCATTGTCAATCAGTGATGCTGCCCTATAAATAAGGGTTCTCGAAGCCTCGACTTTCAATGCCATTTCCGCCAGCATCCACTGGATGCCTTGATTTTTCGCAAGAGCCTTGCCGAACTGTACCCGTTCCTTGGTATATTTGATGGCAGCCTCAAGAGCACCCTGCGCAATGCCCAAGGCTTGCGCGCCTACTGCCGGCCTTGTGTAATTGAAAGTCGTCATCAATATTCCAAATCCTTTACCCTCTCCGCCGAGCATACACTCATCCGGGACAAAACAGTCTTCAAATACTAGTTCTCGGGTATCGGATCCGTGGATTCCCATTTTTTCTTCATGCTTGCCCACGGTAAATCCCGTTTGACCTGACTTGACTATCAGCATGCTTATACCACCCCGGGTCCCTTTTTTTGCATCAGTGTAAGCAAGCACCGTTATGATATCTGATACTCCGCCATTGGTAATGAATATTTTATTTCCGTTCAAAAGGTAGCCGCCATCAACTTTCTTTGCCGTCGTTTTCATTCCACTTACATCAGAGCCCGCAGAGGGCTCTGTAATAGCACAGGCGCCCAAACAGGCACCGGAAGCCAATCGATACAGATGCTTTTTTTTCTGTACCTCTGTACCGGCCAAGAGCAGCGGGTCCGATGCCAAGGCTTGTGTCGTCAATATGACGGAGGTTGAGGCGCAACACCTTGCCACTTCCTCCACTGTCAGAACAAGCGAAACCATACCGGCCCCAGCCCCGCCATATTCTTCCGGAATCTGGATGCCTAGAAGACCGTTTTCCGCAAGAATCTTGAAATGCCTCTCGGGAAATTTTTCTGTCTTGTCGATCTCTGCTGCCCGCGGCGCAAACTCCGTTTCCGCAATGCGCCTAACCGTATCCCGAAGCATTTTTTGATCGTCACTGAGTCTAAAATCCATGATCTTCTCCTTGCTGGCACAATGGTTGTCTATTCCCGATATAAGGACCTTTCAATATTTCAGGTTTTCAATGACCGTGACGACACCCAGTCCCCCTCCGCAACACGCCGAGAAAATGCCGTATCTACCTTTCGTGCGAACAAGTTGCTTCATGGCAAACATGGCACACCGGGCGCCTGACGCACCGTTAGCATGGCCGAATGCAATAGCGCCTCCCAAGGGATTCCATTTTTCCATATTGACTTTTTCCCCGGTCTCGCGCTCAAGTTCTTTTATGACGGCAATATTCTGAACTGCAAAGGCTTCATTACATTCAATCACGTCAAGATCAGAAAGCTTTAACCCCGCCCTTTTCAAGGCGATGGATATAGCGTATGCCGGTGCGACCCCCATAAGCGACGGATCAACACCGTACTCAGCTCCACAGATCCACCTGGCCAATGGTTCGTAGCCCCACTCCTTCGCCTTCTCCATCGTCAGCATGAGGACGAACGCCGCGCCGTCATTCAGCCCCGAGGCGTTTCCCGCCGTAACGGTCCCGTCCTTCTTGAATACCGCAGGCAACTTGGCCAGATTTTCCAGAGACTCTAGGCGTGGATGTTCATCCATTTTGAATTCTAGGGGAGGTTTTTTCTTTCCCTGGGGGATCATGACAGGGATGATCTCCTCCGCAAAATAACCGGCCTCGATGGACTTTTTGGCCCGAGTCTGGCTACTAAATGCAAACTCATCCTGTTCCCGCCGTGATATGCCGTACTTTTCCGCCAAGATCTCCGCTGTCAAACCCATCTCGAAGGGGGCGTATGCCCGACCTTCCTTTGGTCTCGGCTGAAGCTGATAATCGAGAAGCCGTGGCGGTGTTATGCGGTAAGGGGGCGTACTCGAAGAATACCTGAACGAAAGCTGACTGAATGATTCCATCCCTCCGGCTATGACGCAATCCGCCGCGCCGCTAAGGATCTTCCAGGCTGCATGGTTTATGCAATCAATGGACGAGCCACATTGCATCTCCACATAGGAAGACGTTGTGGTCACGGGAAGACCTGCATTCAATACGATCCACCGGGCAGGGTTCATAGCGTGGGATACAGGAAACGCCGAGCCGGCAAAAACGGAGTCCAATCGACCCCTTTCGGTGATCCTCGTCTTATCAACAATACCTCTCAGGGCGATACTGCCCAGTTCTTCCGCCGTAAAGTCCCTCAAACCACCTCCCAATCGGCCGAAGGCTGTTCTCGTACCTTCTATGAGGATTACCTCTCTACCAGCCATAAAATACCTTCTCTCCCTGTTAAATGAGACACATCGACACCTCTATTTCGCATGCTTATAAAATCCCTCGCCGGTCTTCCGGCCAAGCTTATTCTCAGCAATCATTTTCTTAAAGAGGGGCGATGGTTTATATCGCTCCTCCCCAGTCATCTGATACATTGCCTCGATGGCGAAGGCACAGACGTCCACGCCGGCCAGATCGATGATCTCCGTGATTCCCATGGGCCAGTTACACCCCAGCTTCATAGCCATATCTATATCCTCGGCGCTCGCAGAACCGTTCTGGATCATGTTGGCTGCCTCGTTGTAGATCAGGCAGAGGAAACGGTTGACGATAAACCCTGGGATGTCTTTCACGATAATGGGGGTTTTCCCGAACTTCTTGCACAGCTCGACAGTCTTATTTACCGTGGCATCACTTGTCTCTTTACCCCGAATGACTTCAACCAGCCGCATCGCCGGGACCGGGCTGAAATAATGGGTGCCGATCACCCTCGCGGGATGTTTTGTGGCAGCGCCAAGGCTCGTGATACTCAAGGTCGATGTATTGCTGGCCAGAATGACATCCGGCTGGCACAGGGCATCGAGCTTCTTAAAGATCTCTTTCTTGAGTTCAAACTTCTCGAAGACCGCCTCCACCACCATCACAGCGCCCTCAACCCCTTTTTTCATGTCCGTCGTGCCCGTAAGCCGTGAATATATGTCGTCACACTGGGCCTGCGTCAGCTTCCCCTTTTCAACCTTTTTCCCCACAAATTTGCGAATATTTCCGATGCCCCGGTCCAGGAAAGACTGCTGCGTGTCCACGACGGTTACCCCAAAGCCGGCTTCCACTGCTATCTGGGCTATGCCCGACCCCATCGTCCCCGCCCCGATAACTGTAACCTTATTGCTCATCCCTTCTATCCTCCCCTCTTGGTTATCCCCGACTAAACTCCGATTTATTTACAATCCTTCCTCGGGGATTTCCATGGCTGATCTATCCGCTAGCTTTATGGCTTTCTCCCGGGAAAACACGTTAATCATGATGTTTCGAACATAGTATTGTGCCGTGAATACCTTCCCCTTATAAAAAGCACCATCAACATGATCATCTCCCAGTTTCCGCATCTTGTCTTGTGCAATCAAGGCCTGCTCTAATAATAGATGCGCAATAGCCACCTCGGCACAGCAGTCCAGGAACCTGGTTGAATACAGGGGAATCAGACCCCTTTCTTCCCCGGATAATGATCGCTGGAACTCCACAATGGCTTGCACACTTTTTGCGGCCTCTTTTAACAAATTCAAATCCACTTCAAAAGCTTTGTTACCTGTGTTCTTTTCCACGAAAGACATCACATCCTGCATCCAGCCAAAAAATATCATCCCCTTGGCCATATTCAGTTTCCGACCAACCAAATCGAGTGATTGTATGTAATTTGTCCCTTCCCAAATGGTGATAATTTTGCAATCTCTGGCATACTGCTCTACAGGATATTCCCCGCAATAGCCGTAGCCGCCGTGGATTTGGATCGCATCACGACAGATCAGATAGGCCATGTCCGAAAAATAAGCCTTGCAGAACGGAACAAAAAGCTCGACTAATCCGCCTGCAGCCTTTTTTGCCTTCTCGTCATTACCGTAAAGAGAGACATCCAGCAGATAGTAAGTCTTGAACATCAGAGCTCTCATTCCCTCCACAACGGACTTCATGTTCATGAGCATCCGACGCACATCCTCGTGTTCAATGATCCTAACCCTCTTGCCGTCTTTCCCTGCCATGAACGGAACGCCCTGTACTCTTATTTTCGCGTAATCCAGGGAGTTCTCATAAGCACATGCCGAAATGGCAAGGGCTTCCAGCGCTGTTTCCAGCCTTGATTCATTCATCATGGTGAACATTTTTGCCAGGCCGGTATTCACATCTCCCAGCAGAATCCCTCTACACTTGCCGTTGTCGCCGAAATTCAGAACACAGGTCGGGGACCCGTGGATTCCCATCTTGTGTTCAACGCCGGAGGTGATCACATCATTATGTTCCCCCAGAGTTCCATCGTCGTTTACCCATATCTTTGGAACGACAAATAAGGATATGCCCCTCACGCCCTCGGGTGCCCCTTCCACACGAGCCAAAACGAGATGAACTATATTTTCCGTCAAGTCGTGATCCCCAGCGGTGATAAATATCTTGCTACCGGATATGTTGTAGATTCTCGACACGGCTGAGTCCGGCCGCGGGATTGCTTTAGTCGTCAAATTGCCCACATCCGATCCCGCACCCGGTTCGGTCAGGCACATGGTCCCTCCCCAGACGCCGTTATACATATTTCTCACGAACAGGGCTCTATCCTTTTCTGTTCCATACAATTCTATCAATCGACCGTTGCCGGTCGCCAGCCCGACATAGGTCCAGAAAGCGAGGTTCGCTCCCGAAAAATACTCTTTCGCGGCCTGTGCAACTACATGGGGCAATTCCTGTCCGCCATAATTCGAGTTCAGAGAAAGAGCGCCCCAGCCATTTTCCGTGATCGTTTTCCATGCGCCGTGAAATGAAGCTGGAACCCGTACTTTTCCTTGATCAAAAGTCACCCCCTGCTGGTCTCCATCCTTGTTAGTAGGACCCAGCACTTCGGTGGCCACTTTGAGGGCCTGTCCCAGAATCATTGAAAAGTCATCCATCGAAAAACTTTTAAATTTATTAAAATTCAAAAGTTCCTGTATTTTTAGATGTTCTTCCAAAACGAACTTTATATCCCTGTCATTTCGCTTGAAGAAGTTCGTACCCATACCGCCTCTCTTTTTTCTGGATGAATTAAAAAATTGTATTTTCTGCCTAACGATTTTTAAATGCTGGCTTTCTCTTCTCTAGAAAAGCCATCATCCCCTCTTTTTGATCTTCCGAGGAAAAACACAGGCTGAAACATTCGATCTCATAGTTCAACCCTGTCTCCAGGTCCGTGTTCAGCCCCTTCTTGATGGCATCCTTGGCCAGATTGACGGCAACCCCACTCAGAGAAGCAATCCTTTTCGCCAATTTAAATGCTTCATCCATAACCTTGTCCGGTTCAGCAACCAAATTGACTAACCCGATGGATAACGCCTCGGCTGCATCCAGGACTTTCCCAGTTAGAACGAGCTCCATGGCCTTCCCTTTACCGACCAGGCGGGCCAGCCTCTGCGTCCCACCGCCGCCCGGCATAATTCCCAGCGTGATTTCCGGAAGCCCAATTTTTGCTTTCTGCGACATCACCCTGACATCGCAAGCCAGAGCAAGCTCACAGCCTCCCCCCAATGCAAAACCATTGATGGCAGCAATAACGGGAATTCTCATGTTTTCAATTCTGTCATGAAAAAGCTTCGTTATCTGGCATGCACCTCGCATGTCCATGCTGCTTTTATCGACCATCCATTTTATATCCGCACCGGCAGCAAAGGCCTTATCCCCGGCACCTGTAACAATCGCCACCTTAATGCTTCTATCCTGCTCAATGTCGCCTATAACAGAATACAGCTCGTGAAACACATCTCCACTGAGCGCATTGAGAACTTCGGGTCGATTGAGCGTTACGACGGCAATATCATTTTCCTTCTTTACAAGAATGTACTTATATTCCATTCACATCTCCTTTCTATCTACTCGTACACGAACCAACCTTTCTTCGTTTTTCGTCCCAATTGATTTGCGAATACTTTTTGCCTCAAAAGTGGCGAGGGACGGAACCGATCACCGTATTCATTAAACAGGGTCTCAAAATTGGACAGCGCCAGATCATTCCCCGCAAGATCCATCAATTGAAAAGGACCGACAGGGTGGCCTAAACCTAATTTTGCTGCCTTATCTATATCACCCGGATCAGCTATACCTTCTTCGGCTAACCTGAAAGCCTCTCTGAGCATCGCGTGCAGCATCCTGTTCACGACAAATCCCACGCATTCCTTCACCCGGATGGGCTCCTTCCCGATGCGCCGGCAAAAAGATTCCGCCTCCGTAACCGTGTCTTCTGTCGTTTCCAGACCGGGAATAACCTCGACAAGCTTCATGACGGATGCTGGAGAGAAAAAGTGCATGCCGATAAAGTTTGTGGGGTATTTCATATTCCCCGCCAGTTTCGTGATGGAAATTGCAGATGTGTTGCTCGCAACCACGCAATCACTTTTTATCACGCCTGAAAGCTCCTTAAAAACGACGCTTTTGATTTCGTATTTCTCAAGGACCGCCTCGATAACAAGATCTGCATTCTCGATACCGGCATACTTATCCGTCGCGGTGATTCTTCCGGCTATCTCGTCCTTCGCAGATTCAGCCAGCTTTCCCTTTTCGACCTGTTTACCGAGAATTTTTATAATTCTCTTTTTCCCCGAATCGGCCAAAGCCTGGCTCATATCCTTCAGCAGAACCTCACACCCGGCCGCTGCGCAACAGTAGGCTATTTCTGCCCCCATCATCCCGGCACCCAAAACAGCAATCTGATTGATCTCTTTCATTGAACGGCTCCGTGGTCTATTCCAATTTCATTAAATTATTTAAGCTTCATATGACATTGTATCCGCCATCCACAAAGACGGTTTCACCCGTCATGTAGTCCGAGGCGGGTGAAGCCAGAAAAATGACGACGCCACTGAGTTCCGCAGGCTCGCCAAGACGGCCAAACGGGATATGCCCCAAAACCATCTTCTTGCTTTCCGGATATTTATCCAGAATCTCGACTATTTCGGTTTTGAACCATCCGGGACCGATGGCGTTTACATTGATATTAAAGCGCGCCCATTCCAAGGCCATGGCCCTTGTAAACTGGATGAGCGCACCTTTGGTCGTGCTATAGGCAATCGTATTCCAAAAGGCTCTCACGCCCAGTACGGATACAATATTGATGACCTTTCCTTTCTTTTGCTTCACCATCAAAGGCCCAACCGCCTTGCAGGTACTGAACGCACTGTACAAATTGACCTTTAAATGTCGGTCCCAGTTATCATAAGTTTCGTCACGAAACGCCTTATTGATCTGCATACCGGCATTGTTCACCAGGATGTCTATTTTCCCCATTTCCCTGGCCGCAACCTTCACCATTTCCTGTACATTGCCGTCATCTCCTACATCACATTTTATGGGCAAGGCCCGGCGGCCATGCCTGGCCACCAGGCCCGCTGTTTCTTCGAGCAAACTCATCGTTCGAGCCGTAAGCACAACATCTGCACCTGCCACGGCAAGTGCTTCCGACATGCTTCTTCCTAGACCCTTGCTTGCCCCCGTGACAAGTGCCACCTTTCCTTCCAGACCGAACAACTTATTGATCATTGTAACCCCCCTAGCGAAGAGCATCCTTAGCCACCCCCTTGAGCTATTTCTTGCTATATAGAGGATGAAAAAACTGGATATAACCAAGGAATTGACAGAACTGAATAGCATGGAATCAACCATCCATCTCTCATGCTTTTCCTATAGCTTCGGCATTCCCATAATACTTCTGACAAATGGAAAGACCCTTTAAATACATTTCCCCGATTTTGCCGGGGTACACTCTTTCCTGTTTCCGGATCTTTAATTTAAATAAGTCTGAGCTGGATGAATTTTTACTTCCCAATTATTGCCCTTGAAACTTTGGTTTCCTCTTTTCCGAAAACGCCTCCAACCCCTCATTAGAATCAAAACTGGTCAAACAATAATGATGCGTGACGCGGGATTCGAGCGCGATGGAGTCCTCAAACCTCATGGTGAGGCCCCTGTTGCTGATCTGTTTCATGTTTTTGACTGCCAAGGGGCTTTTGGTTGCCACAATATTAGCAAATTCCAAACCCGCTTTCAGGAGTTCCTCGTCAGGGACGACACGGTTCACCAACCCCCATTTCAGACAATCCGTAGAGGTAAAGAATTTAGCAGTGAACATTATTTCTCTCGCGTGATTTGGAAGAATAGCCCTTGGCATTCTCGTTAATACGCCACCGCCGCCCATTTGCCCGAAGTTGAGGTGCGCATCACCAATTCGAGCGGATTCCGCTGCGTAAGCAAAATCGCAAGCCAATAATATTTCCGTCCCGCCTGCGGCACTCACACCGTTCACCAGAGCAATAACCGGTTTAGGAGCCACGAATTGCATAAAGTTGCAGAGTCCATGAAAATCTTCCAAAAAGCCCCAGAACCCGACTTCGTCCTTTTGCAGCTTGAGATACCCTTTCAGGTCGCCTCCGGCGCTGAACGCCTTCCCTGCACCGGTAACAGCAATGACTCTCACCGACTTATCTTCCGCCAGTTCCTCCATAACCGACCGCATCATCTTTACTGTGGACCAGCCCAACGGATTCATTTCCTCAGGGCGGTTCATGGTCACCAGCCCCAGAAAAGTTCCATCCGTCGCAAGCTTTAGCCGTTCACACAGCACTTCATTAGCCGTTTGACTCATCCGTACCTCCTTTCACAGTGATATTGGCCACTCTCATCCATCACCTTCCTATGAATCTCGGTTTTCTCTTTTCAAAAAAGGCCTTGACCGATTCTCTGCAATCTTGTGAGCCCAACAGACCCTTGACCGAAAGCATTTCAAGATGCATCTGCTGTTCGAGGCTACTGTCGAGCGATGCATAAGCAGCTTGCCGGCACAGGCCTATGGCTAAAGACGGCCCTTCCGCAAATGAACGGGCTATGCTCATTGCTTCTTCCATCAGTTTGTCAGCAGGCACTACTTTTTTTACGAGCCCAATTTTTTCTGCTTCCCTGGCATCGATGATTTCACCTGTAAGCATCATTTCAAGTGCTCTGGGGAACCCCACTATCCTAGGTAAGAAATAGGTCGTGCTGCAATCGGGAATGATCCCTCGCTTGATCCAGATCGAACTGAATTTTGCATTCTCAGATGCAATTCGAACATCGCTCAGCAATGCCAGGGTTAAGCCGCCCCCCATCGCTGCGCCATTGACAGCTGCGATGATAGGCTTGGTAAAACTTCTCAGCGTAAGTGCCCAATCCCCGTACAATTGACTGAACTCGAATCGACTGGCCGGTTTCGTCAGACTTTCAAAGGCTGAGAGATCAAGACCTGAACAAAATGCCCGGCCGGCACCCGTAAGGATCAACACGTTGATATCTTCATCCTTGTGTGCTCGTTCAAAACAATCATTAAATCCCTCAAACAACATTTCAGCTGTGATGGCATTTAATGCATCGGGCCGGTTTATGGTCAGAATTCCGCACCCATCCGTCTTTTCCAGCAGTAAATCTGGTCGACTCATCATGACTTCAATCGCCTCGGATAGCTACAATCCCATAGGGAAACTTTTGTTTCTCCTCTTTGACTAGCTGAACCCTGCACTGTCACGCCGGCTCAAAGACATACAAAACAAGGTCTTTGTCGACCCTGTGATACTTGCCTTTCACGGGCATATCTCCTTTGACTTTATCAGGAGGACAGTCTACCAATCGACTGACGATCCTTGGCCCTTCCTCCAGTTGAATCGTCGCAATAATATAAGGAACATCTTCTTTGTAACGAGGCTCGGGTGTCACGTTTGCGACAAACCAGCTGTAAATCTTCCCTTTTCCCGATAAATGAACCCAATCCCCTCCTGCCTTTCCGCAATAAGGGCAGCTTGGATAAGGCGGAAAACGAAACTTTCCGCACCCGTCACATTTTTGCAGTCTGAAATCCTCTTTCTGCAGCCACTCCCAATATGGCTTACTGTCCATATCTTTTGTCGGATGAATAGCACCTAACATTTTTATTTTCCTTTCTGATTACTGAGTATTAAACCACTGCCTTCAATCCATGCCCCAGATGTGACAATAGCATTTTTAGCATCACGCACCTGTCTTGGACCGCACTCTCCCCGCAATTGACTCACGGCCTCAGCTATAACGTTCATCCCGTGAATATACCCTTCCGAAAGCATTCCGCCTCCTGTATTCGTGGGAATCTCTCCATTCATTCCAATAGCTCCTGAAGCGGCAAAGGGACCCCCTTCCCCTTTCTTGCAGAAACCGAGGCCTTCAAGACCCAACAGGACGGTATGCGTGAAACAGTCGTATATTTCCGCCACATCGATATCATTGGGAGTCAGACCGGACTGTCTGTACAGCTCCTTTCCCAACTTGACCGTAAAATTCTCCGTCATATCTCCGCGCAGGAAAAAATCCGCCCAATCAGAACCCACTTCTTTAGACCCGACCCAGGCACCTGCCTTTATATAAACAGGTGGTTTTTTGCAGTCTTTGGCACGATCAGCGGTCGTGACCAGCAATGCGCAGGCTCCGTCCGTCTCCAGACAGATGTCGAACAGCCTCAGAGGATCGCAGATCATACGAGACGACATATAATCCTCCATGGTAATCTGTTGCCTCTTCATCGCTCTGTTGTTGTGCAGGGCCTTCGATCTCTGATCGACGGCGATAGCGCCCAGTTGCTCCGATTTAGTTCCGTATGTCACCATATGTCGGCGACACCACATTGCCATCGTCTGGGGGAATGTCATATAACCATAGGGCATCCGGTACTGCCACATTCCCGTTGCCGCGTTGTCCCACCCCGACCCTCCAAGACGGTATCCGGACCGGCCGTTCATGGATCTGAACACCAGAACCGCCTTACACCTTCCGGCATTCACCAGAAGTTCTGCTAATTCTACGAGGGCTCCAGGTGATGTTCCTCCCGCATACCACTCGCAGGAATAGAATACATTTTCCAAGGCTAGAGCCGTAGACACGGCTTCCGCAGACACCGAATCCGACGTATTAAAAGTCAGAACACCGTCAACATCAGCGACCCCCAACCCTGCATCCTGCATGGCTTCTCTGCATGCTTCAACCGCCAGGACGAGTGTGCTGCGGCCCGAATTCATCGAATAATCAGTATGGCCCACACCTACAATAGCGGCCGGATTCTTCGATACCTTCGACATAAAAAACCTCCAATCCATTTTTAATATTTATGATTTGCTAGTTCGCGATATCCGA
>Ga0209311_1001944_pt1 | contig 15750 bp, 10 predicted proteins | sample AD_UKC045_MetaG_FD_184417 | JGI IMG/M metagenome (GOLD analysis project Ga0209311, IMG submission 184417) | Active sludge microbial communities of municipal wastewater-treating anaerobic digesters from USA - AD_UKC045_MetaG (SPAdes) (version 2) | ecosystem: Engineered > Bioreactor > Anaerobic >... | reverse complement strand
TACCGTTGACCGTGAGACGACTGGATGTGGAGTCCCCTTTAATCCCCTGCCCCGCGGGTATCGTCAATGTCGCTCCTGCATTGACAGTCAAGTCGTTGGAGGGAATGATGTAGGCCATCGTGGGCATATAGGACAGAATGGTGTTCTGCCCAATCGTCCCGGCCAGTGCTATCCCGTTTATTGTGTTGCCGGAACCCGAATTGCCAGCCAGAGAAGAATAGGTGCCGTTCTGGAAGTAAAGGTAAGCTGCATAAGCCGCATAACCCGCATTATTGGTAAAGGTGTTATTATTCAGGCTGACCTGATTGGCCCGTGAAAGATACAATCCAGTGTTGCCGTTACCACTGAACTCGCTATTGGAAATAGTGGTGGTATTGGATGCATCAATATACACCCCATACTCTTGGTTGTTGCGAATGGTCGATCCAGAGATGGTGACCTGAAAAGAGCCATAGTTACTGGATGTATAGACTCCGAAGTAATTGTTCTGGATTATAGAATTGGTCAGGAAGAGCTTGTTGAGATCTGTAGATAAGTTATTAGATAAATGGATCCCATCATTCCTACTATAACTGATGGAAGAATTGTTCAAAGTGGCCTGGGCGTTGCGATACAGGGCCAGGGAGGAGGCGTTAGTGTCAGTGCCATAACCGCCATAACGCAGGTGGGTATAGTTGAACTCCAGTAAACCGCCATCTTGAACATAGATACCACTCCAATCCCCAGATGCTGGCGTAGAAGCAGTACCATCCTTGTTATCATCCCCACCCACGCTGTCATCTTTGATCGAGGTAAAGTAGACCGGAGCGCCGCTGGTGCCCTGGGTCAGCAGCGTACCGTTGACCGTGAGACGACTGGATGTGGAGTCCCCTTTAATCCCCTGCCCCGCGGGTATCGTCAATGTCGCTCCTGCATTGACAGTCAAGTCGTTGGAGGGAATGATGTAGGCCATCGTGGGCATGTAAGACAGGCTTGTATTTTGCCCAATCGTCCCGGCCAGTGCTATCCCGTTCTTTGTGTTGCCGGAACCCGAATTGCCAGCTAATAATTGATAAGAATTGCTGCTAAACGAAATATATCCGGCGTAACCCTGGTTATCCAAAATATTATTATTTTGGAAGGTGAGCCCAGTCGCAGAATTGGTTTCAAACCCGGTTGAGCCGTTCTGACGTATTTGTGTTGAAGAAATATTTACAAGGCCAGTAGCGGAAGTGATATAGACATAAATGCCTTTATTCGTGTTATTTTCGATGGTAGATGAATGGATGGTAAGTTGAGTATTTTTACCACTCGTTGTCGTATTAACCCGCACACCATAATAACTACTGTGAGATATGATGGAATTATCGATCGAGGCGATCGCGTTGCCAGTTAAATAAACATTTGCGTAATAACTTGAGCTATAACCGCCATAGCGGACAACCGTCCACACAAGGTTTAATTGTCCAGTATCACCAACGTATAACGTGGACCAGTCGCCCCTCTGTGGTGAAGTAGTATTACCGTCACCATTTGTATCTCCGCCAAGTGAATCATCTTTATAGGATGTAAAATAAACCCGGTTGGCCTCGGTCCCAGATGCATTGACTGTCCCGTTGATCACCAGTCTGCGGCTTGTCGCATTAAACTTTATAATTGTCCCTGGTTCGATTGTGAGGGTAACACCTGAATTAATAGTTACATCGCATGTAACAATATAAGGGCTTTTATCTGCAGTCCAAATCGTATTGGTGGAAATCGCTCCACATATATTAGTCGGCCCGCTGGAAACAAGACTGGTATAGGTCGCTGTATTGTTAAGGCTGTTCTGATCAGTGCCATTTGTCCCATCATCTGCAATGGAGGCGGTATTGGAAATCCCCGTTATACTTGCTGGCAAAGAAGCATCCGCCGTAACCACAAACACGATCTGTCCACTTGCATTGTGATCAACATTCCCTACAGTATACTGGTACTGGCTGGTTGACCCCACTTGCAGCCAGCCCACGCTGCTTGATGCAACGTTGAATGTGGTGTTTGCGGGAACTGTTTCCGTCACCACCACACCGGTGGCATTGGCATATCCCTGGTTCGAGTAACTGAGGGTATATTCGATGACAGATCCGGATTGCACCAGGGCTGTTCCAGATTTGGTCAGGCCTAAATCTGGCGACAGGTTGAGTGCGGTTGTTCTGGTGGCAGTATTATTTGTACTTACCAGATCCAATCCATTAGCACCGTTATCCGAAATCACCGCACTGTTCGTCACGCTGACCACGCCTGTCGGCGGTGTACCAGTGACGGTAACAGCAAACTGGGTAGAGCCGCTTCCTCCTGCGCCCAGACTACCTACGGCGTATTGATATTGGGTGCTCGTGCCAACCTGCTGCCAACTTGCAGCACTGTGCACAGCATCGAAGGCGGTGTACTCGGGCAGATTTTCGATCAAAATAACGCCAGTCGCACCCTGATTGCCCACATTGGCATAAGTCAGCGTGTATGTTAGCGTTGCACCAGGAATAACAGATGTTAGTCCACCATCACTCTTTGTTAATGATAAGTCTGGAGTAGCATCAATGGCCGTCGCGGTAGAAGTTGAATTATTGACTGGTGTTGGATCCGAACCGTTTAAACCGTCATCAAAAATCGAGAAAGATCCTGACAACGTGGAAAGGCCGGCTGGGACAGAACTGGCCACATCAACTGTGAAAGAAGCAGTACCAGAAACGGCAGAGTTTAATCCACCAATCATCAGCCGGTATTGGCTGCCAGTGCCAACTTGCTGCCATCCAGCAGTGCTCTTAACAGCATCAAAAGAAGTGTTTTCGGGAAGCGTCGCAGAGAGTGCAACACCGGTTGCGCCCTGGTTTCCATTATTCTGATAGTTGATCAAGTAAGTGAGGGTATCTCCCGGAACTACCGCCTGCCCTCCATCAATAACCGCCAGGGTTAAGTCGGGTTGGGCTGAGAGAGAAAGGGATAAAGTGCTCGTATTGTTCGCGGCATTCTTATCCACGCCATGCGATCCATCATCCGAAATGGTGGTGATATGACTGATCTCAGCCGCACCCGCAGGAATAGCCCCAATCACATCAACCACAAACACCGATGAGCCTGACCCACCTTCAGCAATATTACCAATAGCATAAGTGTACTGGTTGGTGCTCCCAATCTGCTGCCAGCCGGCATTGCTTTCAAGTGCATTGAAGGTGGTATTGGCAGGCAAAGTTGAGGTCAAAATTGAGCCGCTCGCAGGCTCAGTCCCAGAATTAAGATATTGAATAGTATAAACAATCGTATCACCAGGAACAGCGATAGTGATATCGGCTTGTTGGGTAACGGCCAGATCTGGTAGATCGAGTGTCAGGGTGAGCGGCGTGATCGTGTTGACTGTGTTATTGCTATTGGTTGGGTCCGTTCCATTAGCGCCATCATCAGTTATTGTTGCCGTGTTGGAAATGCTCGTCACCCCTTGCGGGGGTTCACTGGTTACTATCACAGCAAATTGAACCGATCCATTTATGCCAGCCCCAAATCCGCCTATCATCAGTTGGTACTGATTCGTTGCCCCAACCTTCTGCCAACCTGGCGAACTGTGAATCACATCATAACTCGTGTGCTGCGGGAGCGTTTCCGTTATCAGTACGCCAGTGGCGTTCTGGTTTCCTACGTTGGAATAAGAAAGTTCGTATACCAGTGTGGCACCGGGCAGCACCGGTTGATCGTGATCATCCATGGATATTTTTAGGTCCGGCTGTGCCTCCAGTATTGTTATTGATGAGGTAGTATTGTTTGCCGCATTGGCGTCGTTCCCATTTAAGCCATCATCAACAATGGAAGCCGTATTGGAAATAGCCGCAACCCCAGCCGTAACGGTATCTGTAACAGCAACCACAAATGTTGCTGTACCATTACTGCCACTTGCAAGATCGCCGATTGCAAATGTGTATTCATGAGTCGTTCCAACCTGCTGCCAACCAGAAGTGCTCACGGAGGCATCGAAATGCGTGAAATCGGGCAAGAATTCAGTCAGGACCACCCCACTGGCTGGAGAAGAACCAATGTTGGTATATTCTAGCTCGTAGGTGATTTTTCCGCCCGGGACAGCTGGCTGTCCTCCATCTGAAACGGAAACTGTTAAGTCAACCTGGTTTGATGGGGAATTCACCGGCGTGCTTTCTGACGCACTGTTATTGCTGGTGTTTGGATCACCGCCGTGGGTTCCATCGTCTTGAATGGATGCTTTTATCTGTATCTCAGTCAGGTCTTGCGGGGCAGGATCAGGTATAGTGATGGCGAAAGTAACTTGACCACTTTGTCCTGCTGATAAAGATCCAATTGTTAGTGAGTAGAGGCGAGAAGTACCGATTTGCTTCCATCCAGTGGTACTTGATGAGCTATCAAACGAAGTGTTTACTGGCAAGATCCCTGAAAGGCTAATACCAGTAGAGTCTTTTGACCCATTGTTGAGATAAGAGAGAACATAAACAACGGTATCGCCGGGATTGGCTGAAACATTATTGTCCGAAATCGTTACGGCTAAATCTGGACCATTTAATGAAATGGGCGTGCCGCTTTTAACTGCAAGCGGTAAATATACACAATAATCATCCAGGCAGGAATTGCTTGATTTATCTGCTGTTACTTTTGGATAACTCTTTTTGATTTGAAAACTGGAAGAAAAAAGATTTGAAGGGGATAAAGAATTCTGAATAATATTTGACAATTCTTTGTTCTGAATATCTGGGGGCGCACTCGGTTCCTGATATTTTGCCTGAACACTTGGGGAAAATTGTGAAAGGAATAACGATAAAACAACAAAAAAATTGACACATATCTTACTGGCAAAACGGAAGGCTGAGTAGTGCATCAGTTAATCCCCCTCAAAAAAATTTTTTGTGTGGTATGGGTAAAAAGATTGTACACAGAATGATGTGGGGTGTCAAGGCAGTGCAATTTATGATACGCAAGGTCTATTTAAAAACATTCTTTGGGCGGCATCAAAGGGGCGACGTATCCGCGGTAAGTTTTTGTATAATACAATGGCGGCTCCTAAAATGTTGGGGGTGGCTGCTTGGCATAGCCGGCATGCTTTTATGAATACCCGCCGTACAGCCGCCCGATAGCGTTCGAGGCACTTTTCAGCATAGTTCCATCCTCCATCAGGCGCCTTCATCACTGCCGTATCGCTCTGCCGGCTTTGTGTTCAAATGATAAAGGCTGCGAACAGTGTTTTGCTCTCGAAACCCATAAGGGCCCGCAGCAATCTTCATCACCCTTTCGCTGTCTACCATATCCAGAATGCTCCAGTTTGGCTGCAAGCCAACCAGGCCCCCGTTTTCCATTAGCATTCTCCAGCATACACTGTGAATGGTGCCAATCCAGGCTCGATTCAAATTTTTACTGGCTGGCCCAATAACGCTGGACGCGATTCTGGTTGAAATTTCCGCTGCGGCTTTTTTTGGTAAAGGTTACAACCATCAGGTTTTCAGGGGGAATTTCATTGAGAAACGAAATGGCTCGCGAAGTTAATGTCCGTGTTTTCCCCGAGCCAGCACCCGCAATAATTAACAGGTTTGATCCGCGGTGCCGGACAGCTGCTTGCTGATCTGGATCGAGTCCGATATTGGAGGAATGAGCAATTGGGTTGCCTGCTGATTGTTGGGCAGAATCTTGTGTGTTCATTTTAGCTTCTCCCTACTTGCTTGAATATCCATTTCAGAAAAGGATGAGGTTATTGAAATGACGGCTGGAAAGCCCCATCCATTTCGTCAGTTAATTTTGAACTGCATGGCTGTTTGCGGCAGTACGGGATAATGATAAAGTCTCTTCTCCCTGTAACTTTTGGAGTTAACAACATTGGGGAATGCGCTGTAAAACTCTCGCTTGGTCATTTTAAAAATCCCTGCTGAGGTTATGACACAAAATTCAGCGTCCATATCCAATGGTTCAATCACATCAGCCTTGAAACACAATCTGGAATAGTTGTATGTAACGCAGTTTTCCGGTTTTGCACCCGGCATAGAGGTGGGAGCGGGGGTCTGTGGCTAAATTTTCTGAACGCTTTTCTGAGAAATCTGGTAAAACGCCGTTTTTTCTGAAGTAGCAGAAGCTGGTTTAGCCCCTGCCAAATTCAAAAAATCTTGCCATACGGGCTGATATAATTCCCGAAACTTGTTCTGGAAAAACGCAATAATCTGAGAATCTCCCCCATACTTCTGCCAGTTCGTTTTAGGAATGTAGAAATAATTGCAGGGGTGAATACTACGGACCGTGCGGAGCAGCAGTTCATTCCTATCCCATCTGTCATAACTTGTATTTCCATCTTTGACATTAAAAATATGCGCCACATGCCATCCTGCCTGGCTGATATTCACTGGCAAATGAACATCATAGATATGACAGGGGGCGGCTGCTATCAGGGAGGAAAAAGCGGTGAATTGCCGGAATTCACCTGAGAATAACTGATAATGGATCCACCACGAAGGAGCATTATCTGTTGGCCGAATTTGGAATCCGCCGTTTGACCGGTAAACTTTGCCACGTTCCAGCCCTTTCATCACACGGATCAGAAAGACTGGATCTGCAGACTCAAGGTAATACGCACGGCATTGTTTGTGGAAGTCCTCAACCGCTTTCAAATTCAGAAGAACGGGCCTGATCCAATTATCAAACAGATCGTCAAGTGTTCCAGAAAATTCTGTTGGTGCGGTAGGCATTGTTGATAACATTTTTCCTCCTGTAAAATCAAACGGCGGGTTCCTTTAACAAGGCAAATTATCCGTGCAAATAACTGCTGCCGAATGCTCCAAATAACCTCCTGCTCTAACAAATGAGCCGGCCAGGTTGAATGCAAAAAAATTTGCTTTAGTTGAGGGTGGCTGCACAGCCATTGATGTTCGACGCACACAGCTCTTCTTACCGCCCTTTTCAGAAATTCCATAAGAGATAAGTTCATTATATGCTTTTTGAGTAAAAATGCCATTACCCAGGCCGTTGAGATATTCCCAAAAAATTCATCAGAAAAACATTCCTGCGGGCCGCGAAAGATATGATTACTTTTTCCCCAGGAAGGAGAGAAAGGTCTTTTTGGTTTCCTGTTTCCCTGCCTGTTGGGATGCTTGATCAGTCGGCAGGGTGATCATTTTTGCCTGCTCACACAGTTCTTGAAACAGCCTCACCCACTGTTGGTGTTTCTTTTCAGATGGCTGAGCCAGGAAGAGCTGCGGGCTTCCCAGAATAATGCGCTTAACACGCGGGCGGGTAATCGCGACATTCAGGCGGTTGGGTTGAAAATAGAACTCAGCGCGCTGTGCGGCATGACCCGGGTCGCTGGTTGTCAGGGATACAATGATCATCTCTCGTTCCTGCCCCTGGATCCTTTCAACCGTGTCAACAACAACCTTGCCGATATCCTTAATCTTCCCTTCCAGACGCTTATACAATTCCTGCCGGATCAGACGGCCCTGGGCCCGGTAAGGAGCGACAATGGCAATTTCCTCCGGAGGCACACCGCACTCAATCGCTTCCGCTGCCAACCCGGCGGCAATTTCTGCTTCTTCCGGTGACCGCATCCCGCGGTTGTTGTGGTTTACTCTGACCTCAGAATAACCCGCCGCAAGCTATGGGGCTTCAGCCCTGGTAGATAAGCGGGTTTTGGTGCTTTCGGGTTTTAACTCGAAAAAAGGTGGCAGATATATCTCCGCAGGCCACACCGTTTAAGCGATTGAGGTCGGGTGAAAGGGTTAAAAAATAGAATATTCGTTCTTTTTGCGGTATACTTGTAAGTATGATCAAGTCCTTCAAGTATCGGTTATACCCAACCAGTCCCCAGGAGCGCCAGCTTGAACACATGCTGGAAGTCTGCCGGCACTGGTATAACCTGTGCCTGGAAGAGCGGAAAACGGCCTGGGAAGAGAGCGGGGTCAGTATAGGCAAGTTCTTTCAGCTTTCCCGTGTGAAAGAGTACAAACAGTTTTACGGTGTTGGCCTTCACAGCCACATGCTTCAGGTGGTTGTTCAGGACCTCGACAAAGCGTTCCAGAATTTTTTCCGCAGAGTGAAGGCAGGAGAGACACCCGGATACCCCAGGTTCAAAGGTGCTGACAGGTTTGACAGCATTGGCCTGAAAGAGTATGGAAACGGGTTCAAGATTGACGGGCGCAGGTTACACGTCACGGGCATTGGTAGAATCAGGGTTCGCTGGCACCGAGAGATCGAAGGGCAGATAAAAACAGTGCGCCTGAGAAAGCAAGCGGGTGAATGGTTTGCTTGTTTCTCGTGCGATGTACCCGACAGTCCTTCCCCTGTACCCACAGACATGGAAGTGGGTATTGATGTAGGGATTCACCACCTTGCAGCCACAAGTGACGGTGAAGTAATTGAAAACCCGAAGTGGTACCGCGGGGCGCAGAAAAAGCTGCGCGTCGCCCAACGAAGGGTATCTCGAAGGACAAAAGGCGGTTCAAACCGGCGCAAGGCCATTGTGCAACTCCAGAAACAGCATGAACATGTGAAGAACTGCCGTGAAGATTACCTGAATAAACTGGCATACTGGCTTATTCAGCATTACGACAGAATCGCGATTGAAGATTTAACGATCAAAGGGATGGTAAGAAATCACCATCTGTCAAAAAGCATCATGGATGCAGGCTGGGGATACTTGAAACAAAGACTGATGAGCAAAGCGGAAGAAGCTGGCCGTCAGGTTATTCTGGTAAACCCTGCCTTCACATCCAAAACATGCAGTAATTGTGGTCAGGAAATTCAAGGGCTGACATTGGCAGATCGTTGGGTCACATGCCCTTGCGGCCTGTCGGAAGATCGGGATGTCAATGCGGCGAAGAATATCCTGGCACGAGCCAACCAAAAAGCAAGTCACACGGCGGGAAGCGCCGTTTGCGGCGTAAGCACAGAGGATGCTCTATGGCTGCCGCAAGAAGCCTCACAGATTTATCTGTAGGGGAGCTTCACGATTTTTTATATCGCCAGATCCGTTTTCGGAAAGCGAATTGCCGTATCCCTGCAAAGCAGCGCATCTATTTCAGCCAGGTCCACAAACAGAGCATCTTCTCCCCCTTCTCTGGCGGGCGCAGTAAACCCTGTCCGGGAAAAGAGGGCATAATAAACCTTCCAATCCTTGCCCGGAACCACATCCCTGGCCTTTGCCATTAATTCCTGCACCACACCGCGCCCAACGGCCTCCAGGCCCCACTTGCATTCCCCAAGCAGGATGGATTTCTCCTGCCAGTTGATGGCTACCACGTCTATCTGGGCATCTCCCGACCAGTGGCTGCCAACCAGCTCCGGTGCGAAAGGAAGTTTATGCTGCCGGGCCTGCCGGGTCACCCACTCCTGACATAACTCTTCAAATGTCGTCATGCCCACAAAAGCGCGAAACTGGCTGTTCACCCGCTGCCAGAGGGCATCCACCTGCCCCTGCTCAATCATCTCCAGGTTGGGCTCTACAAAACGGTAATAGAAACGCAGGAAAGGATCGTTTACTCTGTAACGGCTGCGGGTGGTGGTTTCGCGCTGCGCAAAGGGAATGGTGGCCGGAATCCGCCGTTCCAACAGCCGCAGCTCGATCATGCGTTTGAGATAGGCCGGCAGCGTGGTCACAGGAAGGTTAATGTGTTTTCCAATTTCTCCTGGCGTGTGTTGTCCATTCGCTACAGCGCGAAGAATTGCCTCATATATCCGTGTTTCACGCACCAGTTCACTAACCAGAAAGGATGGCTCACTGCAGAACATGCCGCTGCGGCTGAAAAGGTGCCGGCGAATATTAGCGCTCAAATCCTCCCCAGGGTCAAACCGTTCCAGATAAGCGGGAATACCGCCCAGGCAGGCATAAGTGGAAACCCGTTCAGGGACTGAAAAGCCGGGGAAAAAGCTGGCCATGGCCGAATACGGCAGCGGATCAACCGGAAATTGGGCCGTGAAACGCCCGTACAGCGGGGCCTGGTAGTTCATCATGTCCACCATCATACCGATGTGCGACCCTGAAAGGATCAGCATGATCGGCAGATCTTTCAGAATATGGTCCCAGGCCGCCTGCAAATGTGATGGGAAGGAAGGATCCGACTCAGCCGCATAAGAAAATTCATCCCAGATCAGGATTAACGGCTTATTGCCAATCAAACGCGCGATTTCTCGGAACAGGACTTCCCAATTTTGAAACATCGGAGGTTGATAATCCCCTTCGGGATAGGCCCAATTCCACAATGCGGTGGCCAGGCTCTGCCGGAGGGCGTCAGGCGTTTCGCGCCGCGCCACCCAGTATAAAAATGGCTGCCCGGTCTGTTGAGCCCAGTGCAGCAGCAAGGTGGTCTTCCCCACCCGCCGGCGGCCGTACATAATGACAAACTGCGCCTGGCGTGAAGTGTCTTTATGCAGCCGGTTCAACCCGCTGATTTCTGCCTGCCGTCCGATAAATTGAGCCATAGCACAATCTCCATATAGAAATAATTATTATTTTCCACATAAGATTATACTGCGGGCCAAAAAATATTTCCAGTTGTTGTTTTAGGATTTCAAAGGTAATGAGAGTAGCCAAAACCACCCAATTTTTGCTTGTGCTTCACCACAAAAAAAGACATGTACGGTTATTATAACCATACATGTCTCTGTGTACACTCTCAAAACAAAGTTTTCTGATTCCCCGCATCAAAAATCTCAGGAGGTCTGGCGCCTGGCGGGTTATACCGCACCCACCTTTTTCTCAAAAACTCAACGGCGGCATCGTATTTATCTGCCGGCAGTGCCGAATAGACCGGAATCAGGAAATACTCCTTGAATTCATTCATGGAAATGGCGTGCGCTTTTGAGCGGGGAACCTTTGATACATTGTTGGCATGGATCGTTTCACCCACAGCCTCAATCATTTTTTTGATCAGCATTTGCTGCTGGCTGTTGATAGTAACCACCCCACTTAATGATTCTTCAAGCCGGCCAAGGCGATTCTGCATATCATCTATCATGCGGTCTACCGTGACGCCAATCTCGTCTTTCCAGTCTTCAACAACAATCAGTTTTTTCCGCAGTTCATTCAGTTCGTCCATGACGCGGTTGTACTGCTGTCGTTCCGGAGTTTCGGAGGCATCGATTTCGGCAAGAATATCTGCCGGAATGATGTTCGTGCGGAACACGGACCAGGCGGCGTCGGCAAATTCCCGCTTGAATAAGACAATTTTTCCCTTGTGCTCTTCTTTCACGCGGTTGGCGTCAATGGTACCCAGCCAATAAGGGAGTCTGCGAACGTTCAAGCAGAGAACATCCTTCTTTCGCACAGTATCCTGGTAAGGTGTATCCAGAGAAAATTCTTTAATGGCATCAAATAAGGCACCATCATCGGCGATGCGCCGCCGCTGTGATCGCGAATCAAGCCCCAGTGCCTCGCACACATTTCTTAGAGGAATATACCAATTTTTATCGTCCGCAAGATAAATGGTAAAAATTTCATCATAAAAAGTGAAGGGGTATCCCTGAATGATTTTTTGCATCGTTCCTCCTGGTTAAAAAGATAAACTCAATATTTAGCAATTATATCCGTTTTGGGGCACATACGGGGTCATTATGACCTCATATGTGCTTTTGGGGAGAGATACGGGGTCATAATGACCCCGTATCTTTTTTAGCGCTTGCCCAATCCTGTAAATCCTTATCCACATCCTCCAGCGACATCAGCCGCATTCCCACGTTCTGCCAGTTTGTTCCGCCCGGCTGCGCCTGGGAGATATTGCGCGCGTATTCCTCCGCGCTTTCATTCCACCCCTCGCGAGAAAAACCCAGAAAAAACACCCGCCATTGACCGCTGCCCGGCACCACCAGACCAGCCTTTTTCTCGACCAGCTCCTGCAGGACAGCCGCCCTCCCCCGTTCTTTGAGCCATTTGCACTCGCCAAGGATCAGATGCTTTTTCATCGTGTTGATGCCGGCCACGTCCACCTGGTGTTCCTTGCCCCAATCGCTTTCAACATAATCGGGATAGAGCGGCAAAAAGTTACGGTTGCTGGCCCGCAGCGTCCATTCCCGGCAGATCTCCTCCCAGGTATGGGTGCCGATGTAATCAACCATGTGCTTTTGAAGTTCCTCAATCGTCTGATCGATCTCCCCCATTTCCAGTTGCGTCAGTCGGGAATGAATAAACCGGTAATAGAAACGCAAAAACGGGTCTGTGATCATATAACGGCCAGATCTCGAAGATGGCGCCGCGGTGACCGGCATTTTCTTGATCACATACCCCGTATTGGCCAGGTTGGCCAGGTATTGGGAGAGGTGGACATTGGGGATTCCGGTGGTGCTTTCTATTTCTTTGGGCGTGGCATACCCATTGGCTATGGCGCGCAGGATGGCAATGTAATTATTGGGATCGCTGATGTAGTCATTCAACAGGATGCGCGGCTCATCTTTCAGGTTCCCACCTGGAGATAGAAGCAGCCGTTTGATGTTTTCCAGGACGGATTTTTTCTGGTCAATGAGCCGCCAGTAATGCGGGATGCCGCCAAAAACTGAGTAGAGCATCACTCTGTCTGAGGCTGAATAATGTGGAAAATAGGATTTTGTGCTTCCAAAAGGCAGCATCTTCAGTTCCATTTTGGCGGTGGTTCTGCCGTATAACGGCGCCGTCCCGGACAGCACCCCACGAACCATCATGCCCAGGTGGGAACCTGAGATGCACAGAAAAAGGCTGGTTTTCTCCAGGGTGGAATCCCATAACCGCTGCAAATTGCTGGCAAGAGTCGGGTCGGAGGCCATCATGTAGGTGAATTCGTCAATGAATACCACCAGGCGCTCCCGTTGAGCCAGGTCTCCGATCTGGTTCCACGCCTGCTCCCAGCTGGCAAAAGTGAAGGTTTCCGGCACAGGCAAATTGGGAAAGGCCTTCCTGTAAATAATCTGCGAAAACTGGCGCAGTAAGGAATCCCGTGAATCCTGTTCAGCTACAAAGAAAATGGGCTTAATTTTCCTGGTATTGAGCCATTCAGTCAGCAGCCTGGTCTTCCCCACCCTGCGCCGGCCGTACAGGACCAGAAATTCGGCTTTGCCGCTGGCGTAAAGATCGTCCAGGAGTTTCAGTTCTTCTGTTCTGCCTACAAATGAAAGATAATCTGTCATGGCTCACCCTATCATTGTAATTTATATTATTATAACAAAAATTATTCAATTTTGGCAAGCGTAACAGGGGTGAATTTTAGGGCAAAAATGTTTCAGGGATAATGTGGTGATCACAAAAGCCCTCCCCTTTTGGAAGTCTTCTTCACAAAACTCACGTATACCTCTTCAGCAAAGGGAAGACTGTATTTGCGGATGGGTTTGTTTTTTATGGCTTGGTGGTCTGGGTGAAATGAGTGTGTGGATTGACGCATTATGCCTATGCGCATTTCGCGGGTAAAAATAAGCCCAAGTTACTGTCTGACAAGGCAATAACTTAGGCTATTTATAAAAATGCAAAAAAAATTCGCGGTTTTTCTCTTCCTTGAGCAGTTCGAGCACCATTTGTTTTTATTGGGCGCCAAATCGTTTTCTCATACCTCTTTTTGTACCTTAATTTTGCATGTTATTGTTTCTCAATTTACTTTACCACTTATAGCTCCACTATTTTGATTTTGCCAACGCAAAGTGCGCCTTATAGCTGACCTTCTATTTCAAATGCATGGTAAAGAAGTAATAATTTGAATATACATTGATCTGGTTTCATTATCATTGAATTTAAGAATTTCTCTATCTATTCACTCAAAGTAATATCTTAGGTTAAACTTTTTAGTTAACTATTCTCCCGTTCGCGATCCTGATCCATGCCAAAAAATAATGAAAAACATAAAAACCTTGCATCTCATCACTTTTCATTTCAATATTATCTGATAGCATTTCACCACTTGAAAAATCAAGGAGTTTAATCCTTCTATCTTCTTGATTGTCAATAATGGCAATTTGTGTGAAATCAGGAGATAAAATAATACCTTCAATCACCCGATTTTGATTGATTTCGTTCATCCTCCTGATATAAACAAGTTCGCCATTTTCAAATTGATACAGACGAAGTTTATTCTCACTTTCCCAGCTGATTAATGATTTTCCATCCGGCAGCCATGCAAATTTTCCTGCAATATCATACGGACCTTTGGCCGCGTCATCACAAGAAATCTGAGAATCAACGCAGTCAGCCGGAATGAAATACAGGCCTTCTTTTTTTGACGGGCCTGGCCCACTCCAATCCCAATAATAAAAAAGCCATTTGTTATCTGGCGAAACTGTTACAAAAAAGCAGCTGCCACCACCCTCATCGCAATGGGTTATTTGTTCTTTTCGCATGCCGTCTAAAGAAATTCGATACAACTCAATTCCACGTTTATAATACTGACAGGTGGAAAAGAAAAATTGACTATTTCTGGGCAAGGCCGAATCTAAACAATTATCCAAAAGCAAGAAATTCTGTTCCTGCTTGGTTTCCAAATTAAGCAAGGAGGCGTCTTTCTGCAGGGCCGGGTTTATCTCATCCTGAGAATTGGGGATTAAGATGATTTGAGTTTTATCATCGGACATATTCATTGTCACTTCAATATCGCTGACATATAAATTCTTATCAAATTTTCCGTCTATTGAGACAGCATGAACGACGCTTCTAGTGGTTAAGTTCCCCGAAATATCTAAGAAGTATTTTCCTACATACAATATATATTCCCCATCAGGCAAATCAGAATACCCTATTCTGGGTGTAACAGGTGGTGTTGGTGTAACAGGTGGTGTTGGTGTAGATGGTAATTGGGTATTTGTTGGAAAAGGGGGTAATATTGATGTGGAATTTCCTTTTTGTGTGGGAATGATTGTGTATGTGGGTAAGCTTGGTGTAGAAATCTCTAGTGTATTAGTAATTTGATTGGAATTTGTACACGATGAAAATAATATCATAACCCCAAAAAGAAAAATAACAAGGGAATTTTTCAATTTCATAATCATACCTATCCTGGCTTTTGTGCAAATAGTGGCCGAATCGTGGGTAATGGCTTAAAAAGAAAGAGATTCTGAACATTACCTATAGAATCTTTGGGGTAGAAAAGGTTTTTCGATAGAAAAATGAGGATGTTTAAGGCACATTTTTCCTTTCCACATTTTTCAAGGTTAAAAAAATGGCAGCCTCATGGACTGAGGCTGGTTGACGATAGGCATCAGCCGGAGTTCGGTATCCGAGCGATTGGTACGGCCTTTCCCGATTGTAGAACGTCAGATAGGCGCTCAGATTTTGTCGGGCATCACGCGAGGAGGCATACTCTTTGAGGTACACCTCCTCATACTTGATCGCCCGCCGCAGCCGCTCGGCGAATATGTTATCAATGACCCAGCCCTTACCATCCATGCTGATCTTTATGTCAGTTCCCTGCAGTAAAGCCAGATATTGTGGGCTGGTAAAATGGCTGCCCTGATCACTGTTAAAGATCTCTGGCTGGGACTGGGTCAGCAAACGGCTTACAGCCTGTAGCACAAAGTCAATCTCCATGCCTAGTCCCAGTTCCTAACTCGTTGCGAATCACGAGTATCAATCCAGTACTCATCCGCCTGGAATCCTCACATAGGCGATATCGATGTCCCAATTTCGAGGTACAATGTCTCAATCCTTCGCTCCTGGGCGGCCTGTAGCTCCCGTTTTGCCTTTTCGTTGTTTTCCAATAAGCCGTGTCAATAGACACACGTAAATGCTCCACACGTATTCACCCAAACTGCACCAGAGATCTTCAGCAACAATGTACCACTTTCACAAGGCATGTTAAAGAA